>OGWG01000123.1_pt1 | contig 13054 bp, 12 predicted proteins | sample 1575911 | NCBI WGS metagenome assembly OGWG01 (sample SAMN07581534, study PRJEB24739) | freshwater metagenome
AGACGGCATACGAGATGCGCATTAGTGACTGGAGTTCAGACGTGTGCTCTTCCGATCTGTTTCCCAGTCACGATAGAGCACCGGATAAATTGTTAAAAATATTGACTTCGCATGGTAGCAAATATACAATAACAACATACGAACACCCATTTTATGTTAAAAATAAAGGTTATGTTGAGGCCAAAAATTTAAAAATAGGAGATATTTTATATTATGAAGAAAAAAGAAATACCGGACCAATTACCTTGTTTAGGGAATTGTGGAATTTATATAGAAATAAATACCAAGGACAGAAGACAAAAAGCATTGAAGAATGGCGGTTTAATTTGTTGGGATTGTGTAAAAAAAAGAATGTCAGAAAGAATGAAAACACAAAATCCAATGTCAGACCCTTTAGTAAGAGCGAAGTTAATTACGACTTTAAAAAAAATAAATCACAAACCAAAAATATTAGGGGGGAATGGAAGAGGCTACACAAAAGCACAAAATTTATTATACGAAAAATTAGGCAGAGGTTGGTGGAGAGAGTTAGTAGTCACGACTGGTTTATCAAAATACAAAGATTACCCGACCAATTACAAAATAGATTTAGCAAATGTTTATTATATGTTAGCAATAGAATGCGATGGTACGGCTCACCGTGGAATAAAATCAAAGGAGGAAGACATGCGAAAACAAGAATTTTTAGAGAAATCAGGGTGGAAAGTATTGAGATACAGGAACAAAGAAATCTTAAACAATACAGACTCAGTGATAAAGGAAATTATGTTTACAATATCGAAGTTGAAGGAAACAATAACTACTTTGCAAACGAAATATTAGTCCATAATTGCGAGGAGTCACAATCCTTAAGCCAGTCATCAATTGAGATCTTAACGCCAACAGTTCGTAAACCTGGATCTCAAATAATTTATACATACAACAGACTTTTAGACGAAGACCCAGTTCATAAAAGACTTGTTATCGAAGGCAGACCTAATACTTTAGTTATAAATGTAAATTATGATGTTGCGTTGAAATACGGTTATATGCCTGAGTCTGTGCGTCTTGAAATGGAAGATGACAAAGCAAAAAGACCTGCGTTATACAAACATAAATGGCTTGGGGAACCTCATTCGTTGGAATCAAGGATATACAAAGATTGGCAGTTTGTTGATGACATACCACACGAAGCAAGACTTATGAGATACGGACTTGATTTTGGTTACACGCAAGACCCCTCTGCCCTTGTTGCAATCTATTACTTCAACGGAGGATACATAATTGACGAAATCGTTTATCAAAAAGGATTATCAAACAAAGCAATTGCAGATATCCTGCACTTGCAACCACAGGCTACAGTTGTAGCCGATAGTGCTGAGCCTAAATCAATTGATGAGATTAAAAGTTATGGAATTGTGATATTACCTGCAACAAAAGGTCCCGGAAGTGTAAATCAAGGCATTCAGTTTGTGCAAAGTCAGAAGATATCTCTGACCAAACGAAGTGTTAATTTGTGGAAGGAATACTCAAATTACTTGTGGAATACAGATAAAAATGGCAAGACAATAAATGAGCCACAGGGTTTCAATGACCACCTTATGTCGGCTGTTCGGTATGGGTTTGATAAGATAAACCCGGAATCGCAGATGCAGAAGTATGTGCCTCAGAGTTTTAATCAATGGACAATCTCATAACTTTTTGTATTACTTAGTCATGGCAAAGAAAAATAATCAGAAAAAAGACTTTCAGAACTACGAATTACTCGCAGAACTTAATTATCATTACCAATTCTCTCAAGATGACATGGACAAAAGAAAACTTAGAAAGAACGGTTGGGATGACACTCTAAAGGCATATTTTGGCAAATTACCAAACAATTGGCCATATCAAACCCAAGTTACAGATCCAGTTATTAGAACTGCAATCTTGGAAAAGACTGCAAGAATGTTTGCCGGAAAACTAAGGGGAACTGTTGTGCCAAGAGAAGGTGCTGACGCAGTATCAGCCCGAATACAAAACGCAATTCTTGATTTTCAATGGGATTACGCCACAGAAGGCGGCTCTATGCTTGAAAAAATTATCCTATCTGATATCCAAACCAGAATCTTTGGTGCTTCATTTGGTCTTTGTTACTGGGATATTAAAAAAACACAAGGTGGAGAAACATTTGAAACAAACGAGTTCAAAGTTTTAGACAACAGAGATGTCTTTGTTGATTACCAATCAAACCATATCAGAAATGCCAACTGGGTGCAGGTCAGAGAATGGGTCACATTTCAACAACTCAAAGAGAAAAATGACGGAGGTCAGCCAATTTATCAAAATCTTGATTTACTTGAATCCAAATTATTAGATAACGATACACCAGCACCACAAAGAAGAGATAACAGATACACCTCAATTGTTAAACAGTTGAGATCACTTGAAGATAGAGTCGGACAAGATATCTATTATCCAACTATTGAACTTGTGACTGAATACAGAAGGGACAGATGGATAACATTTGCTCCAAGATTTGGTGTTATCTTGCGAGATATCAAAAACCCATACAAAAATATGGAGATTCCAGTTGTTATGCTTAGATATTATCCAGTTGGTGATGATGTATATGGCGAGTCTGAAGTGGAGTCAGTATTACCTCTTTACAGAGCAATAAATGCCACATTATGCGGCTTTATAGACCAGATGAACCTTGGTATGAGACCACCAATTAAAGTGGCACAAAATGCGGCAGGAGTTCGTATGGATACCATTCAATATGGCCCTAACGCTTTGTGGCTTACCGGCGATAGCGTTAATAATATCCAGGAACATGTAACTGGAAATCAAAGTATTTCACTTTTTCAAAACTCATATACTGCTCTTAAAAATGCTTTTAACACAGCAATGGGTGAGGCTTCTCAATCTCTTGCTCCAATTGGTGCATTCGCACAAGATAGAACTGCAACCGAGATAAGAACGGCTAACAGACAAACAGTAGCAAGGGACAATTACAACCAGATATACCTTGAAGAGTTCCTAAAAGATTTAATGATGAAATGGATATCAAACAATCAGCAATTCTTGTTTTCTGATCCAAGCAAAGAGTCTGAAATTATTAGAATTATTGGAGAACAAGAAATATCAGAGCTTGAAGATTTAGGACTTGCAGGAGAAGAAATACCGGATGAGGTTATGACTGATGCCGAAGAAATGATAAACGAAAGAGGTGGGGATGTGACAATGGAAGAATTAGAAACCATTTCTGAAGTTTCCAAAACTCCAAAGTATCCTGTAATGGTAGGCGGTGAAGTTAAAAAGAAACTTGAAAAAGATAATCTTGGCAAGTTTGCAAAACTATTTGTCACAAGTGATGATATGAGAGGATTATATGACTATATTCCGGATGTAAAATCAATGGCTGTTGGTGTATCTGATGAGACGATTAAGGGCAGAAATCAAGCACTTACCCTATTACTCTCTCCAGCTATTGAAGCCAAGTTAAAATCTGAAGGCGTTGATGTTAAAATTAGTATGTTACTCAAAGAAGTATTAGCTGATAACGGAGTTAAAAATCCAGAGAAGTTCTTTGAAGAAAAAGAAAATGACAAATCAAGAGAATTACCAATATCTTTCCCAGGATCAGAAGCAGTTGCTCCAGCAAACGGAGTCGCTCCTGTACCTCAAACAGACACCGGGATGGCAGGTATTACGGGCATACCTAGTGGGGCTCCCGAAGTTCCCGGATCCCAAGAACTATAATTCAATGGAGGAAGTTTTGATTCCATACATTCAAGCGTATGGTGGGGCTGAGGCTGTAAAACAGATTCTTCAGTGGATGGACTCGCAAGAGTTTACATATCAAGACTTAATCGAGAGAAATGAAAGACAAAAAGATTCAGGAATCTAAAACAATTGAGTTTTACGAACATACAACAAAGATTGACCCAGCATTCTGTCATCATACTTTCAAAAGATTATCTATAACTCGTGTGTTATGTAAAAAATGTGGTGTTGGATTCTTTGATGATCCATTTAATCCGTTCCCAGTTGACGAAATGAATAAACAAATTAGGAAAGAGAAAAAAGAAAAAACACTTGAAAAATAACTTTCTTTTATTATTTCTATATTATGAATCCACAACTACAAAAATTTCTACCTTATTATGTTCCAACAAAGAATCAAACTTTTTTTTCATCTGGTAGAAGCCAATCTTCTTTAAACCAACCAGCTTCATCCTTGACACAACCAGTAGGAAAGACGCCTTCTGTTATGGGGTCAACACAAGCAATACAAGGACCTATGCCACAAACTAGTTTAGCAACTGCACCTGCAAGACAAGTTACACAAACACAAGCCCAAGCTCAAGCTCAAGCTAAAATTCAAGCACCAAAGACTACTAAACCTACTTCAGTTTTATCTGCTGCTGAAAGTGAATATCAGAAAAAATTACAAAAAGAACTAGACCGAGCATATAAATCAGGACTTGAAAACATCCAGTTTCAAACCACAGAATTACAACAAAGACAACCAGAACTTGAAAGACAAGTTGAAACTCAATTTCAAGCATTAGTTCCAGGTATTGAAAGACAAAGAGAAACTGCACTTGCTGAAGCAAGAAGGCAATATGAAGCAGGACTTCAAAGAGGTCAGCAAGTATTTGGTGGCGTTGCCGGATCTAGTGCCGCTCAAGCAACCCAAGATATTGCATCACAAGAATTATTAAGACAACAAGGACAAGTTCAAACACAAACTGCTGAAGCACTAAACAAAATCAACCTTGAAAAGATAACCAGCTTATCAAAATTACGAGATGACTTTAGAAAAGAACTACAAACTATAAATGCTCAGAAATTTGAACTCGCATCTCAAAAATCAAACGCACAATTACAAGCACTTCAGGACTTTGCTACAAGAAGAAGGCAATTAGAAGATTATTACACTACAAGACAAGCAACTCTTGAAGATGCAGCAAGAGCCGCAGCTGAAAAAGCAACTGTTGCAACACCACAAAAAGCATCTTACCTAACATCTTTAGGTTTTGATGACGCTGCAAGAAAACAAGCAATTCAAAGCTTTATCGCATTAGGTGATGCTTACCTATCGAGAAACAATCTGAAGAGAGCTCAATACAACGGAAGAGAAGTTCTACAAGACACAACAACAAATGAAATTTTTGATGTTGATACCGGTGCAAACCTAACAATTTATTGATAATAGGTTTTAAAAATTGTATTCGTAACTTATGAATCCGGAAGAAATCAAAGCCCAAAACATACTTAAAGGGAAACAAGCAATTCAATCAATTGCAAATAGCGCCAACACAGTGAACAAAGTTGCTCAAACTGCTCAAGCAATACAAAGAACTCCAATTCCACAACCTTCATTTACTGATTCAATAGGTAGGTTTGCTCAAGCTGTTATAAAGCCATTTCAAACAGTTTCTGAGACTGCTACAAGAATCGGCCAAGGTTTAGGTTCAGATGTTAGAGGTGGATTAGAAGGTAGGCCTTCCGCAGTTTTAGCCGCACCAAAAGCAATTTCAGAATATACAAGCAGGGTTGGTCAAAAGATTGGTACAAGTTTCAGAGAAGGTCGCCCAGGTGACATACTAACTTCTGCCGGATCTGAAATAATGGGTGGGCTTCGGACATTTGGTGCTGGTGTAGGTACTGCAACAGGCAAAGCATCTGACGCAATCGCAAATACTATTAGACTTTCTCTTAAAGAAAACAAAACTGCTGACGATTATAAAAATATAGCTTTTGAAGGTTTAAACGCCTTAGGTGCAACACTTGACGCACCAAACGCTATATTTATTAAACCAGTTTGGAACTCTATTAAAGTATCAATCGCAGAAGAAATGGGAAATAAAATTGATAACAAGCAAGATATAATAAGCGGTGCTGCTGAATTAAGCCTTCCTGACTTACTCAAAATTGATCCTAATTCTCCTGATTATCAAGCATATAGGTTCTTAGACTTTGCTCCGGAGTTGTTTAATATTCCAGGAGGAGGAACAGGAAAACTTAAAACTCTTGCAAAAGAGATAAAAGTTCAACCTGGACTATTTGATGATATTGCTGAAGATGCAGCACGGAAGTTTACACAAGAAACAGGTGAGACATTATCTAAAGAAGTTGTAGATCGGGCTAAACAAATTGCTAAGGATGCAGGGAATGTTAAAAATATCGCTAAAACACCAGGAAAAATAGCAAAAAGACAAGAAATCACACCAGTCAGGCAAGTAACAGGCGAGTTTATTCCATCCAAATATGTTAAAGAACAGGTTAAAAAACAAAAAGAGGCAAGAATTGCAGGTAAACCAACAATCACACAAAGATTAAAACAAATTGCAAATGAAATAGATATTAAGTTTCAAGACTTCACAACACCTATAAATCAAGCTGTAAATAAAGCGATAAAAGAAGGTAAAAAAATAGAACCAACTGCAAATCCAATAATGCAAATTGATAGAGTTTTAAGATCAAGTTCTATCGCATCACAACGAGTTAAAGATGAAGGTTTAAGTGCAATTATTCAGAAAGTTGATAATATCGATGAATTTAATCAATATTTGATTGCAAAATCAGCAATTGAATTAAAAAAAATTAAACCTAAAATTGTTACCGGAAGAAATTTAGAATTAGATAAAAAACTTGTAGAGGCACTTGATGGAAAATATAAATCTTTTGCTGACGGGATATTTAGATATAATCGTAAACTATTATTAGATGCAAGAAGTGCAGGTTTAATTTCTGGAGATCTATACAATCAATTAATTAAAAGAAAAGAATATGTTCCACTCAATAGAATATTTAGCGATGTTGAAGAAATAGTCGAAGGCACAACGCCAAGAGCTGTTGCTTCTCTAAAAAGACAAACATTAATACAAAGATTGAAAGGTTCAGAAAGAGAAATAGTAAACCCATTAGAATCTATCTTAACCAATACATACAAAGCTACTGCACAGATAGAAAGAAACATAGCAGCAAAACAAATAGCAAATTTAGTTAAGCAAAGGATAATACCAGGTAAAATTTTAAGTAAAAATCAACGAGCAAATTCAAATGAAATTATTTCTTATTTAGATAATGGAGAAAGAGTAAGAGTTTTTGTCGGTCGTGATATAGCGAGAGCTGCTCAATACTTGAATAAAGAAAATACAAATATTTTGACAAACATTTTACAAGTCCCAACTAGAATCTTACAAGTTGGTGCTGTTGGATTGAATCTACCATTTGTTGTATCAAATCTTGTTAGAGATCAAATAACTGCTGCAATTGTATCTGGGAAACTCGTTAGAAACACAATACTCAATCCTGTAAACTTCGCTAGATCTTTGTTTGAAGTTTATGGTGAAAAAGGTGCTTTTGATGACTTTCTTCGTGCTGGTGCTGGATATTCTTCATTAGATATAACAAGAGATACAGCACAATCTGTTAGACAATTACGAGCTGCAAGAAGTCCTATTGCACAATTTTCTGATGCTATTAGAAATCCTGGAGAAATGTTTAGAGCGTTAGAAAACTTTATATCTAAGGCTGAAACTGCAACAAGACTTCAAGTTTTCAAAACTGCAAGAGAAGACGCTCTGAAAAAAGGAGTAACTCCAGAAAACGCACAAATTATAGCTGCTGATGCTGCAAGAAATGTTACAGCAAATTTTGCAAGAAGAGGTGAGTTTGGAACTGTATTAAATGCTGTAATTCCGTTCTTCAATGCAACGATTCAAGGATCTAGAACACTTAGAAATGCTTTTGTTAAAAATCCTGCAAAAACAACAGCATTATTTGCAACAACAATTGCAACTCCGGTCGCAGTATCGACATTGTGGAACATTTCAGACCCTGAAAGAAAGGCAATATACGATCAAATACCAGATTATGAAAAAGAAAGAAACATTATCATTATTCCTCCTGTTATTACATACGATGATAGAGGATACCCATTTGTTTTCAGAATACCTAAACCACAAGGTTTTAATCAACTTGCGGAACCTATAAGAAGGTTACTAGAACAATCATATAAATCTATTCCTGAAGCAACTTTGAGTATGACAAATAACTTATTATCTGCAACAACAGGGTTTACACTACCTACAACTGAAGAAGGTGGAAGACAGTTAGTTTCTCAGTTTACTCCTCAACTCATTAAACCTGGAGTAGAACTTGCAACAGGAACAAGTTTATTCACCGGACAAAGAATTATACCAATGGGTCTTGAAAAGTTACCTCCACAAGAACAAGTTAAAGAAACAACATCTTTTACAGCAAGGCAAATTGGTAATACCTTAGGAGTTTCTCCATTAATTGTCGAGAACTTAATTAAAACATCAACAGCAGGTCTTGGAGAACAAATACTTAACATTTCTGACCGGTTACAAGCTGGTGTATCACAAGGTGCAATACCAGAAACACAAATTGGTGGTAGAGATCCTTTTGAAAGTATTGTTAATGTTTTTTACAGAGCAACTGGAGGGGCCGATGTTGGAAGAATATACGATGATTTGAAAATTATTGACCAAGAAAAAGGACTTCTGAACTTAAAAGTTAAAGATATGATTCTAAAAAATGATATTGAAGGATTAAAATCTATTGCTCCGGAACTTACAAGTCAGCAATTCAAGGCTCTTGAAAGATCTGTTAGCGAAAAAGAATTTGAAAAAACACTATCTCCACAAAATAAGGCTTTATTTAATTTAAGTGTAAGTCAATTGGAAGAATTAAAAGTGAGAAGACCAGAGCTTGCTGAAACTATTGACCAAATTAATCAGTTAAAACAAGATTTGAAAGAAAAAGAAAAAATTGACACAGATACATTTAATTTCAAAGAAACATCACAAACTAAAAACTTACCTAAAATTACAAGTCTGAAAGTTAAAAGACCAAAAGGAACTAGAGTTAGAAAAGCACCTCGTGCTCCTAAAATTAAAATAGCAAAGATTAAAAAGAGAAAACCAATACAAATTAAAGGTTTGAAAAAAAGAAGAGTAACAAGGGTCTAATATTTTGTATTTATTAATAAGTATTAATTTGAAAGATAATTTTATGAAAAAAGAAACAAAAGCACAAAAGAAAATGGCGAAAGTCATGAGAGAGTATAAAGCTGGAACATTACATTCAGGAGTTAATCCTAAGGGGCCAAAGAAAGCACCTATTGTAAAATCAAGAAAACAGGCCGTAGCGATTGGTTTATCGGTTTCAGGTATGGGTAGAAAAATGATGAAGAAAAAAAGAGGAATGAAGTAATGAGAAAAACTATTAAGCAACTAAAATCAATGAAAAATAGTTTAGTCAAAAACATCGCTCTTGCTAAGAGAATGGGAACTTCAAAACCTAAGTCAAAATCTACTATTTCAAAAAAGGAATTTGCTAAGCTTAAGACTTACAAAAAGAAATAATGTATAAAACTGCTGCTTGGACAAGAAAAGAAGGTAAATCTAAAACAGGAGGACTTAACAAAAAAGGTATTGCTTCATACAGAAGAGAAAACCCAGGCAGTAAGTTATCAATGGCAGTTACAACCCCACCATCTAAATTAAAACCAGGTTCAAAAGCTGCTAAAAGAAGAAAATCGTTCTGTTCTCGAATGTCAGGAGTTAAAGGTCCTATGAAAGACGAAAAAGGCAGACCAACTAGAAAAGCATTAGCTTTACGAAAATGGAATTGTTGAAATACCCCGTTAAAATAGTATAATACATCTAGGTCAGTATCCATTGCATGAGGAGAGAATATGCAAACCCCGACTTGGATTCCGTTGTTTTCTTTTGTCGCAGAAGTGACGCTTCGGCGTGACAACAAGGCAAAGTATGATCATTGCTATGTCTTGAGCCACAATGTGAACGAAACATGGGAAACAGTTAACCATCACTGTCGTCACGACATAAGTGAAGGTTGGATTATTACCATGATCCAGTTCTCGAACTTTCAATTCATTTCCGGACACAACTATATCTACTATGTGAAGTAGGAGGACCATCATGTCGCCCGAACGCCAACTCCAACCTCAGTTCAGCTTTGTCATCGAGTGCACTCTTGCTAGGGACAATATGATTCGCTACGAGCGAGTCAATTGTGTCGGTGACAACTATTCGCTCATCTGGGATATCGCTAATCACCATTGCCGTTTCTTGATCAAGGAAGGCTATCGCATTGTGGAGCTGAGGCTTAGCAACTATCAGTTCTTCATGCACAGCTATTTCCTCTACTACAAGGAGCAGTAGCATGAGAACTGTGTTCATCTTGACACTTCACATGGTGAATCGTGAGAATGGGAAATCTATCAAACGATTTATTGTGGATGGCAAGAAGGACTATATGTTTCTGGCTTCGCTGTATTCCATGCAGTATTTCAAGGACGGTTGGCAACTCGTGTATGCAGAGGTGGAGGAAGTGTCTGAGGATGACATCCCATTCACCTGAAGGGAGGTCTGACATGCGAGAAACCTGGAAAGAACTCAGAAGGAGTATCCTCGAAAGAGATAACTTCCTTTGTCAGTTTTGTGGTCTAGGTGGCAAATCCTCAGACATAATTCTTGAGATTGATCACATTCTTGAAAGGAGCAGAGGAGGCACTGACGACCCAAGCAACTTGCGTGTGTTGTGTTCTACTTGTCACAAATTGCGACATGGGAAGATTCCTAGAGTTGACAATACATTCAGTAGTCGCAGAAGGCGTAAGAAGGAGAGGAGAAACAGGGGGCGATAAAACGCCCCCTCACACTATATGCAAAAAGACGAATTTAACAAACATTTTAATTATCTATACAAAGAAGTTTTCAACATTCTTGATAAAAAGGGTGGAGAATATCAAGTAACTGAAGATGTATTTTCTAACTTCACCTCTTTGGGAAAGCAATTAGGACTCACAGAATACCAAATCTGGACTGTGTATTTCACAAAACATATAACTTCTATTCAAAATGCAATAAAGAATAATCCGGTAAACCCAGATAACCCAGAGATGCCTGAATCACTTGATAGCAGAATTATTGACGCTATCGCATACCTTTGCCTACTTTACGGCATGACAAAAAAATAATCATTTGACAATTCAATAAACATTTTATATTTCTTGATTAGTTTCTATAGGGTGATGCTCCCCCACAAAATTAGAGCATAGAAAGGTAGAAATATGGATAATCAAAATCCAAATAATGGCACAAATGGACAAGATCCAGAGGTTAATGGTTTAGAAACCTTATCAGAATTGCCACCTGTTGAACAACAAAACCCGGAAAGCGAGGAATATTCATTACCTGATAATTCCCAAGACCGAACAAAGGAGCAGTTTCAAAAACTACTCCAAAGTAACAAAGAGTTGAAAGAGCAACTCAAGCAATTGCAAAACAAGAACTCTGAACCTAACGCTTATGGTTCAGTTTATGACACATTCAAGGGTAATAACGATACACCTGCTATGTCCGACGATGAGTATGTTGATGAAGACGGAAATGTTGACATCAAAAAACTTAACGCTGACCTAAAAGCTGCGAAAGTATCTGCTCTTGAGGCAAGACGCCTTGCCGAACAAGCGAGGGAGGAAGTCGAGGTAAGGGAGGCTCACGCTAAGCATCCTTATTTAGACCCTCAAAACTCTAACTTTGACCCTCAATTTTTTGAGTTAGTCAAAGATAGAGTATTACGCCAGAAGTTTTATGAAGGGAAAAATATTCCTCTAAGTAAAATTGCTGACGAAGTATCTGGTTTCTATAAACCAATGAATACAAGTCCTGATAACTCAAAAGTGGCTGTTGAAGAGTATAAAAAATCTCGAGAAAGCATCAACCACAATTCACCTGTTTCTTCCTCTTCAAGAGTTAGAAACGATGGTGCAACATTAGATGAACTAAGAACGAGAACTCGTCAAGGTGACTCAAATGCTATCAGGGAAAGACTTAAAGCCATTGGAATATAGGGCAATTAGAAAGAAGGTGAATATATTATGCCAATCGGACTTATAACTTATGACGATCAATCAAGAAGAGAGTCTTTGTTATCTATCTTAAAAGATGTATCTCCTTTGGGAGGAAACTACCTTGTTGAAAATCTTGGAACTTCTGTTGCAAGAAATACACTTCACCAATGGCCTGTTTATAACCAAACAAGACCTACATCTGTAACCAACACAATAGAAGGTGCTGAAGCTACTGTTGTTGACTTAACAGCTCCAACAAAATCTGACAATATAACTGCAATTATTTCTGAAGTTGTAACTGTTTCAGGAACTGAAAGAGCCGTAACTGTCGCAGCAAACCAAGATCCACTAGCATTCCAAAAAGAGAAAGCTCTAAAAAGACTTTCTGCAAAAATGGAATACCTTTTGGTAAATGGAACTAAAGCATCAGGAGCTTCCGGAGTTGCAAGACAAATGGCTGGAATTGACTCTGTCATTTCAACCAATGCTACTGCATTATCCTCTGGAACTTCTCTATCTGTTGATAGATTAGAAGACTTATTACAACTTTCTTGGAACGAAGTAGGACAAGAGTATGTTGCAGATACAATTCTTTGCCCAATGGGACTAAAGAGAAAAATCTCAACATTTACAACCAACATTACAAACTATGTCAATGAAACTGATAGACTTTACAGAAACATTGCTGTGTTTGAATCTAATCTTGGAATTGTAAGAATTGTTCCACACAAAGATGTAAGAAATACTGCTGGTTCAACCACATTGTATGCCTTAAGAATGGACACATACAAGATGGCTTTCTTAGAAGGAAGAGAACCACAGTTCCAAGAGTTAGCAAAAGGTGGTGACTATGACAAGGGTCAATACATCACTGAGTTTACTCTTGAGTCTTACGCTCAAAGAGCTTCTGTAAAAGCAACTGGATTTAACCAAAACGGCTAAATCTGATATAATCTGATACAGATAAAAACATCGGAAAGACCACCCGAAAGGGTGGTTTTTCTGTGGGCAGTTATCTTCATCAAGAAGGACCACCTGTTAAAGGGTGGTCTTTTTTGTTAATATATGTTTTGGAAACCTTTCCAAATAAATACAACTCAAGATAAACCAGCTCTTACAGGCTGGTTTTTCTTGTTATAATATAACCACACCTGCTTATCGTGACTGGGAAAC
>OGWG01000126.1_pt1 | contig 12988 bp, 9 predicted proteins | sample 1575911 | NCBI WGS metagenome assembly OGWG01 (sample SAMN07581534, study PRJEB24739) | freshwater metagenome
GCATACGAGATGCGCATTAGTGACTGGAGTTCAGACGTGTGCTCTTCCGATCTGTTTCCCAGTCACGATATCCTATGTCCAAAAAGCTTTTAACCTTAAAAAGTCTTATAGCCCAATCTAAAGAACCATTATCTATATGAGTTTTATTAAGGTGTCCACCTAAGTGTTTGGGTAAACTCATATTTTTTGCTCACAATATATAGTTAAATTTTTTTCATGCTGCCAATCATCAGCCATTTCGGTATTAGCAAATTCATTAAAGCATGGAGCTCCTAAAGTATAATGTAAAAGTTTTGCATTATGATTTGGACCAAATTCATCAGGTAACCAATTCCATTCAATAGGTAATTCTCCGATACGTTCATCTTCTAACCATTCAAATCTATGAAGATGACTTCCTTTTGATTGCATTATATACTCAGGAGTGAGACACCTATTAGGAAAAGTTTGGCAGTTCCATATTATCACACTACTCCAATTTTTTCTTGGATAGTCTTCATTTTTACTACCTAAGTATTTTATAGACATCCGTGTTTTATAATCATGTTTGACTACCTGTACATCTGATTGGTAATCACGCAAATTCCATAATTCTGTTATATCACCTTTTACAATCATGTCACCATCTATATAGATTGCATGTCCTCGCCAATGCATTAAATATGGCACGAGAAATCTACTATAGATAAATGTGTTGCTACCATCTTTGTGATTTTCTGTATAATCGTCAAATAAGTTTAATGCTAGGGGAATTATACATACAGGGTTAGTTGCTTGTCTTATTATACTATTTGCACAAACATGAAAAATAATACTTTCTCTTGGGTCATACCCAATAAAAATAGGTATAATATCTTTCATTTATAGCTTGATTATCCTGTAGTAGTCCAATTTATCAATGTTGAATAAGAAGGAGTATCAACATTAACATAACTTCCAGATGGACGTTCTTGATCAACATAAATGGCCATGTTACCATTTACATCCTCGTCTACAGCGGGCCCTTGCCCAGTTCGGTCCCCAGTGTCCATATCCCAATAAGTATAAATAAAATTTAGTGTGCCGGAAGTATTTCTATTGGCAGATATTGTAAAATAATTCTCAGTATAAGCACCATTACCAGATGCATATTTTCTAAAAATTTCAATATTAGTTGCACCAATAGCATAAAATCCAGCAGGCGGGGTAACTGTACTTCCACTTGCTGAAATAGAATTATGATTAATAGTTATAGTACCGATATTATTAATTAATGTATTCCAATTCAAGGTTTTTGCACCTGATCCCATACTATGAGCAAATCTTAACTTAATTTTTCCACCAGCATTAAAAAAATATCTTAGACCTCGTTCGGCACCATCACCATGTTGATTAGCACCAGTAATTCTAAATGAATATTTCAAATATTGTGATCCTGCTCCTGGGTATCCCCAAGCTAGGCTAGTCCCAATTACTATTTTTTCATTTTCACTTGAATATTGTGAGCTGTGTATTACTCTTTTATCTGTTACACAAGCATCAGCCATTGTATTAATTTGAGCTAGATGATTAGGATAACTAATAACGGCACCTTGATTAATAGTGTTCAATGTAGCACTAGTTCCTATTTGATGAACCCTTGAATTAAGTACGTAATTACGTAAATTTTGCCATTCTGTATGATAGATAACGATATTGTTACCAACAGGGTTAGCAGCCATTATTTGACCGTACCCGTCATCATTCCTTCCGTACACATTAGAAATTTTATTGTATACAGTAGTATAATCTGTATTTTCAATTATTTGACCAGTTCCGAATGCCATATCAAATCCTCTTCTTATTTATTGTACTATAATATTAACGCTTCAACTATTTTGACACTAGAAATATCTGAGGACTCTAAAGCAATGGCAAACACATTAGAACTATTAGCATATTCATGCATTGCGACACCATTAGATCCAGCAACAAGTCGTGCTCCTTTAATTACAGGACCTTCAACTTTTACAGGTACACGACCTTTTAGTGCTACGGCAGTACCATTTTCTAAATTACTGTTCATTAAATAAGCAGGATTAGCACTTACAACTCCAATAGCTCTACTGCCTAATGTACAGGCTGTAACTTCTTTATCTCCACCAACCATTAGCACAGTACCTACTTCATACTCCTTATCTGCTAGATATTTTTCCGCCAAGTCAGCATATTTTGCTCTAGCAGCAGTTCCATCAAAAAAATCAGTAGTTAATGTTTTACTACCAGGGTTATAAGTTAATGTGGTAGTATGTACTTTAAAGTTTTGAGGTCCACTACTACCGCTTACAAAGGTCAAATAATAATTTCCTGGATTTGTTTCATTAGCTACATTTAACTGATTTGCTTGAATAGATGGCAATAAGTCGCCTAAAGTTCTCCAAGTTAATAATCCATTATCTATGGAAAGGATCTGATCTTCTAAACCTATATCCAAGAATGAAGTTACATTTGGACTGCTTTGATAAACAAGTTCTTGGGCGCCACCACCAGATAAATTATTGGCTTTACCAGCAGTACCAATAAAAGCAGATGCCGTGATTGCACCTGTACCATCCCTTACAACTATTGTATCAGGATCAGCATCCACAGTAGCATTTACATAACTTCCATCAGCAAGCACCTGTTTAGCCTTGTCTGCCTCTCCTCTAAATGTTCCATAAAAATTTGCTGCATATATTTCCGAAAATCTATTATTGGTTCCAAGCCCTATTTTACTGACTTCATGAGTTCCTGGAAGGATGTTATCACCCAACAATTTCATACTTGTTTTAGGCAATGTACTTGAACTTATTTTAGTCTTAAAAATTATACCTACATCATCAGTTTTATTATACAAGATTGGTATATTATTATCAATAAAAAAAGCTATGTCCTCATCATCACCTAATACAAATCCTTCATCTCCAAATTTTACTAAACTATTGAAGTTGATATCACTAGAACTTACAAAATCAGCAGCAGTCAATAAATTTCCATCACTGTCCACTAACCCTTTAGCACTACTAGCAGTCCCCCAATGTTGCCAATTAAGCTGACTTACTCCACTAGAATTTGTATTAGAAAGAGTAATACCTTTCTTAATTTCAACAAACTCAGGTCGTAAAGGGCTATCACTGCGTAGCGTAAATTCTGCATTACTAATTATGAATACGACGGCATTATTGACAAATGCTTTTACTATAGGTCTAGTGATATTATTAGTATCAATTACACTTTCACTACGTAATTCTGTAGCTCCAAAATTTTCAACAGCTTGTGGTCCAACTAAAACGAATTCATCACCGTCCCAAGCAAAAAGTTGATTAGTACTAGTATTAAACCAAAAGTCTCCTTGACTTAGTCCACTTGGCTGTGTTACTCCTACTTCTGCACCACCAGTAGTTCTAAATTGTGTGCCATCATAAAATTTTAATTTTTTACTTAGACTATCGTACCAAAGCTGGCCAGTAATCTTACGGGGTGGGGGAGTTGTGTTAGCAAAATTTTCTAAAAGATGTAGAAAGTTTTCATTTTGAATTTCTCCGTAGCCAGCATAATTTTTTCCCACTAGCTTTAAATCTAGCGTGCTATCAACTGTACCATCTTCAACAGTAGTTACTTTGGCTCCGTTGAACTTATTAATATTATATGGCATTATCCAACCCCTTTTTCATATTTAGTTTATCTTTTATCATCATAACACCAGCCCCTGTCCACTCCTGTATAAACTAATGTAAACGCCGTTCCTGCTATATTCAATGTTATATCACTGTTTATTCCGTTAATTTTATTACCGTTTCTTATTATTTCTACTACAAAAACTGAGAAATCTTTCTTATCTACAATTCTAATTTCATCACCAACAGATGGTGCTACAGGATTACTTAGGTTAGGAGGTAGTCTAATTTCCAAGTTACCATTTGTTGTATCTACTAATAATCTATCACCTGCATAGGCGTCATAACTGGTCGTTACTGTTTTCCAAAAAGGTTTAAATCTTCCTGGAACAGTCACTACACTATTAGTTGATCCAAGTAGTAGATTACTATTATTAGCTCCACCTATAGTCATAGTGCCTGTTACACCAGTAAATATGCTTTTATTAACACTGGTACTAATTAAATTACCTACTACTTCTAAAGTTTGATCAACTTTAGCTGAAGTTATTGTAGCAGGTGTACTCAGAGGACCAATAATTGAACCTACTACAATTAAGGACCCTCCAACAGTAACAGTACCATTTGTTGTTACTGTAAAATTACTTGTTGATCTCACCTCATTGTACTGGTTTCTAAATAGAACACCTTCAGTGGCGTAAAATTCATTATTAGGTAAAAGCAATTGATTTCTGATAAGAAAGTTACTCCTAGCAATAGTAATAGGAAATTGAGTTCTATATTCTTGAATACCACCTATATTTACTGTAGGAATATCAGCTTTTGGACTAATATTAGCACCTGGATGGTTTATGGGATTTCTCCACCATTCTTCAGTTTTAGTAGGTAGTCCAGTAGGATCAGGTTCACCTATAAGAATATCTTGTGTATTATTTGCAAAAAATACTCTTTCTAAGTTTTGTGGAGCAAAATCAAATTCTTGAACGTTATCACTGGTCTGCACGAATGCTCTTACTCTACCACTGACATTACCAGTTCGTAATGTAATATTTCCTAAGGATCCAGCCTGTAAAAGACCTGCTTCAACTATAGTATTAGGGCCACCTAAAATAATAGCTGCTGAATTACCACCTATAGTTATAGCAGTAACATCAGTAAAAATACTACCACTGTTACTACTAGCCAAAATATTACCACCCTCAACTGTTAAATTTCCTTCAATAACTGTAGAGGTTGCATTTAAATTTAGTATTCTAGAATTTTGTCTTGACCCAAAACTACCAGCAGATCCATCACCAAATATATTAACTGTATTAGCATCTTGTGCCATGTTAATTATTTTTGTTGCAGTACTATTGAAAAGATTTACAACTTGACCTGAACTTCGTACATTTCCTGGATTCCCAATACTATCCCCAATGACTAAATCATCATAAGTTTGTAATTTACTTAATGCATTGATATAAGCACTATTACTAATGAGGTTGCCTAAATTTATATTGGTACTTTCCCCGCCAATATTGATTGTTTCTACAATTTGATTTAAAATATTAAATGATCCTGAAAATGCAGGATCTACTTTTATCTCTCCAATATTGTCAAAGGTTATACCTTTTTGTACTATAAAATCTTCTTGGGCAGTAGTAAGATCAATTAATTTTACGCCTTGGTTTGGTTCTAATGCACCAATTTCTAAATCAAATGCACCGATACTAGTGACTTGATTGTTTCTAATACTGACGTTATCTGTTTGATAGATACCTTGAATATTAATGTCACCTATTATATTAACATCATTTTTAAAAGTAACTTGCCCATTGTTGGCACCAATATAAATTGCAGTAGCTTGGTTACCAATGTTTATAGTTTGTGTTGTTTCATTTAAAAGATTGAAGACTGTATTTCCACTGTTTAAATTTTGTCCATTTAACGTTAAGATTTCTTCTACCACTAAATTATTATTGATTGTAGTAGTTCCAGTATTCGCAGCTATATTAATATTTGTAGCAGCTCCACCAATGTTGATATTTGCTGTACTAGTATTGAAAATATTAACTGTATTATTGTTAGTGTTTAAGTTACCTCTAAAATTAACATCACCGTTCACATCTAGTGTAGCAATAGGGGCATTTGTCATTATGCCTACTCTTGAATCACTGGCTTTGACAAATACAGCATCAACAAAAGTAGCATCATCTTTTACTGTAATAACAAAATCTTGATCAGATCTATTATTACGTAGTCTAACAGGTGGAGTTAAAGGATTACCATCTTGCAATTGTTGTGTTTCAAAAGTAAGATTAGGCCCCCATCCTAAACTCAAAGGTTTATTTAAAATATCACTTAAGTTAGTAGTATTAGCACCTGTAATTGTTAATCTACCATCAATAGTATTATTACCTGAAACTTTAACAAACTCGTCTACACTGATTGGTGATCCAAAGGCATCAACTAAACTTTCTGATCTGGTAGCAGTTACATTAAATTTAAATAAATTACTTACTGGCGTAAATCCTTTTAAAATATTACCACTGATAAGTTCAGAATTTAATTTTAATCCTTCACCAAATGAATAGTCTGGTGTAAAATCATCATTGCTAAAAATGCCTACTAGAATATTTCCTAATTTAAGTTTAGCTAGGATATGATTATTGCCGTTAATATCCTTGACTGTGGCTATTTCAAAACCTGAGATTCCTTGTTGATTAGTATATATCGGTCCAGCTAACCTTAATCCTGCACCATCGTTAAAATATAGTTGTCTAGTTTCGCTATTAAACCAAAAGTCTCCTACACTGGTTGCTGGTTCTGTACTGGATATTATAGGTCTGGCAAATTCTTTAAAATCATTTCCATCATATATTTTTAAACTATTATCGCTAGTATCAAACCATAATTGACCTTGTATTGGGCTTCTAGGTGCTTCATCGCTAGCAAAATTTTCTAATAATTTTATAAAATTTTCATTAAAATACTCACCATAATTTGGTGTATTTTTACCTATCAATGCCAAATCAGTAGTAGTTCTGTCTATACTATTATCTAATATATCGGTTAGTATAGTACCATTAGTTTTGTTTAGGGTATATGGCATTATAGTTTCCCAGTGTAAATTATGTAATGTAATCCGTCAGTCAATCTAACTAGACCAGATCCTGTTCCAGGATGTGTAGTACTAGTCCAAGTAGCTGTGAACACACTATTAACCTGTGCAGTACCAGTTAATCCTAGTGCAGCCCAATTAGTATCACCTACAACAGTAATAACATAGCTAAGATTTTTTAATATTTCATTTGGTTTAAAATTAGGCACCATATTTCTTAAATCAGGTAAACAAAATGTAGGAACACCACTATTAAAGCTAGGTAATTGTTCTAAAGGTTTGTATCTTAATCCTATTATATCAAAAAGTCCTAAAGTGCCTGGTGCAGGACTTGTATATAAGGATCTAGGTAACTCGCGACCATCACAAGGCAAATACCCGACTGGCAGATTATTCAAACTTCCACTGTAAAGTATTATAGTACCTGTTGGTGTAACTGGTAAACTATCTGCTAAACCTTTTTTAGTTGTTTTATAATAATCAGTACCTCGTTGAATTAGAAAAGTATCGTTATTTTGAATATACAAAAGTTCTGATTTAGAATTAATTAAATTAGAACTAAGTTCAGTTTTAATTGTTATTGTTGCTGGAGAATTTTTTATAGATATTGGTAGTGCAGGATTTGCAGCATTAACAAAATTTATTTCACTATCACTACTAGTGACTATTGTTACAGGATCTCCAAACCCAATTGAATAGCCATCTATAGTACCTGTTCCACCACTAATACTTAAATTATTAGCTATAATGTTTCCATAAATTATAGGGTAGTTAGTTGATTCACCAATTTGATCTACCCATAATCTTGCCCATTTGTTATCAGTTGTTCCTAAGCTATGAATTCCTTCACCATCTTCATTAGTTCTAGGAACTATATTTCCTACATTAATTATATTTGCAAAATCAGGATCAAAATTTGTATAATTAACATCAAATGTAATATCACCTACTAGTGATAAAGGTCCATCTGTTTCTAATCCCTGTGTACCAGCAACCACCCTTCCATCTGCTAATAAATTTCCTGTAGATTTAATATTTCCAGTAACATCTAGTGCTTCCTGTGGTGCAGTTTTATTAATGCCTACACGACCACCTGCTTCTCCGGACACTCTAACTACTGAATTAAAATCACTGCTAGTAGGTTTTTTAATCCTTAATTCTATAGCTTGATTTGGATTTTTATTGTATAAAAAACTTACCTGTGAAGTTTTACCGATCTGAAAACTTGAATCAGAACCTATGTTTAATCCATTGTCTGCTCTAATGTTTATTTCGTGATTAGTTGTGCTGATAATATCAGAACGTAAAAAGTTTCCTGCATTAACTGTATCAGTCCCAACTAACAATGCTTGTGCCTTTTCACTTATGCCCCAAAACTTAGTATTGATATCAAAATTACTGTTACTTAAGTTTAAACCTTGTCTAAAACTTTTAAATCCTTCATAAATTAATTTCGGAGTAAAGTCCTTATCACTTAAAACAGCTACACGCCTTGCTTTTATAAAAAAACTAACAACTGCAATAGGTTGATTATCCAAACTATTAATAACTTCCTCAACTTCTATACCAGTCTTTTCAAAAGCATTAAATAATGGACCTACTAGGTTATATCCAGTGCCATTAAAAATATAAAGTTGATTTTTACTTGTATCAACATACAAATCTCCTTTCTTAAGATTAGTGCTTTCTAAATTTAAAGTAGTCGGAGATACTGCTGCTTTTTTAATTAGGCCTATTGGTAACCAAGTAGTACCATCATAAACCTTTAGGCCATATGTGTTAAGACTAGCACTTGCACTAGGACTTGGGTCAACTATTTGCAAACTATTTGTATTGAACCAAATTTGTCCACGTTCTGGATTAGTAGGTGCGTTGTTACTGGCAAAATTTTCTAGTAAATGTAAAAAATTTTCTGCTATATCTTTACTATAGCTTCCTGAATACTTTTTTCCTAATAATGTTAATGATGTAGAACTATCTAAACTTCCATCATTGATAACAATATTACTTGTTGATCTTCCGTTACTAATTGGTCTACTTGGGTCTGAAAATTCTATTTCTGTACTCATATTATTCACCCATTAAACCTGTTAAGCTTTGTATTCTCACTGTGTAATCAATTTGTATTAGACGATTTAAACTTTTTTGTACAGGGTGAAATATCACGTGAGTAAGTAATCTATCACCACCTGATTCGTTATCTGTAACTAGTCCTAATTCATCGAAAGTATATAAACTATTATTGTCTGTGGTATTATCAAAAGCTTCTTGTCCATCTGGTTCACCATAGTCTAATAAACAGGTCACAAATACATCTGTATAAGTTGTACCAGTTACATGTCTAGTTTCTACATAATTTCTTACAGGATCTGTATTGGCTGTGCTGGTGTCATCAACAATTTTACTATAGGTTTGATTATATAAATTAGCATTTACACCAGTAGTGTTTGGTGTAAGGTAGGTAATAATTCCTGTAGGATCCACAGCAGTTCCACCGTTTCCAAACACCATTTTAGTAACAAAACCACTTCCTGAATTAGCTAGGCTGTTGGCTAATGCTATACTCATATTTTCATAATGAATAGCGTTTCGTTTATTGATATAGACTTCTTGAGAACTAGGATCCCAAATTTTTATGTGCCCTTCTATATGAACTCCGCCGAAATCTCTTGTTTGCATATGTTTTCTCTATCAAAATATTTATTATATTTAAAAAGTGCTAGTATTACCTTCTAATCCGTTGTCTAGGGAATAATCTACCACTATTCGGTCTTGGTTTATAATTTAATTTGGGCCAAGTGGAACCTACATCTGGTCGTTCTCTATAATAGTAAAGATACCTATTTTCACTACCTTGAAGACTTGAATAATCAGTATAAGTTCCATTTGAATCAAATAATTGTCCATATTTGCTATTTTTTACTAGGTATTCTCTTGCTTCATTTACAGTTAAGTTAGGGTAAATTTCCATAAGACAGGCTAAAATACCGCATACTTGAGGACTTGCCATACTGGTTCCACTATATTTTCCAATCCAAAATTGACCATTTTGGGTTCTAGGATCACCTACTCCCCCTGAGTTTAAACTGCTAATTATAAAAGATCCTGGAGCGTAAATATCTATTCTTGGTCCGCAATTACTGAAGGATGATTTAGAATCGTCAATTAGATTACTAATAGATCCAACGCATATTTGATTAGGAGCAGCTCCTGGAGCCATACCGCGATGATAATATACATTAGAATACCCTGCGTATACATAATAATTGTCATAATCTACTCCACCAGGAACATCCACTTTATAACGGTCATTTCCAGCAGCACTAACTATGATGATTCCATCGTCCATAGCCTGTTGCATATCTGATTCAAGAGGAATATATCTAATTGGCACACTTGTATACGTACCGTTATTAAGAATTCCTACACTATTTAAAAAAGCACTGGTTAATCCAGTATTGTAAGTTTGCCCTCTGTAATATACTGAAGTTATACTAGAAATAGGATCATCATAACCTAATCCGTAACTATTATTAGTTATAGTTGGGTTGCGTCTACCCGTAGCTGGATTAATTGGTTTACTATTATGCCAAGCTCTAATTAAGTCATACATATCTAAAAAACTTAGACCATTACCATCATTTCCATATGGACTTATATTATAGATATTAGCCTGACGTGCCCATCCTTGAGTATTACCTGCAACTGTACCTGCAACGTGACATCCGTGATTATTATCGCCCTCAGCTCCTGTTCCTGTATAATTACCATATACATAAGTTCCACTAGGGCTCTTATGTTGAAACCAATTATATTGAACCACTCTTGATCCACCGGTTCCATCAGCATTAATTGCCATTTCAGGATGGTTAGGGTTAATAAGTCCGTCTACTATTACAATATCAACATGTCGTCCTTCAGCATTGACTTGTACAGTGCCTGATTGTGACCCAATTCCATTTCCTCCCCAATTAGATCGCTGAAGTCCTTCAAAACATCTTAATAATGCCCAATTTTTAAAATTTGAATTATTTGAATAAGATTTGTCCCAGTTATTACTAAATTGAGTCCATAATGGTTTTATTTTTATGTTTAGATCTTCTGGAGTTAGAGTACATGCCAAAACTCTAGCATCATTTTGAAGTAATTCAGCTTCTTCATCAGTTAAAAGATAATGAGTATTACAGCTAATCTCACGTCGATTAATACATTCAACCCTTCTATTTGGTATGTAAAGATCACCTCCAGGTGTTTCCATATCCTCATAGAATGAGTCTAAATCATTATAATTTTTTAAAGTGATAATATATTCTCTCATGCTTCGGCCTGCAATAAAGTTAATGTTACAGTTATAGTGGCAGCACTACCACTTAAATTAGTAACTGCTACTGGAATAACATCAGTTACTGGACTTTCATCATTAAACCCATGTACAGCAGGAGCCATAACGACTGTGCTTAAACCTGTAGTAATAATTTCTGTAATTACTCCTGCGTCATAAGCTGGATCTGTTCCTTGTGTTCTACTAGCATCCGCAGTTCTAGCAGCGTTGCTCACATATAATCTTACCCAAGCTGCTCCACTGGTTTGAATTTTGTATAGCACATAGCCTTTAAACCCTGTAAAATTAAGATTGGCACTACTGTTGTTATTAATTATAGGTGTAGTTGCTTGACTTGTAGTTCTTGAACCTATAAACCCAGTTCCTTGATTTCCTGCTGTTCCTTGTATACCTTGACTACCAATATTACCAGGAATCCCTGTAATACCCTGTATACCTTGATTACCTAAAATACCAGTCGTTCCCTGTACACCCTGACGTCCTTGATTACCTTGTACACCTTGTACACCTTGTATACCTTGATTTCCTTGTATACCTTGATCACCTTGTATACCTTGATCACCTTGTATACCTTGACTACCATAAGAACCTTGTACTCCTTGTACACCTTGATTACCTTGTACACCTTGAACGCCTTGAACGCCTTGTATACCTTGAACACCTTGAACGCCTTGTACACCTTGTACACCTTGTACGCCCTGTACACCTATACCTATAATTCCTTGAGTACCTTGACGTCCTTGTATACCTTGTGTGCCTTGTACACCTTGCACACCTTGAGTAAATGTAATAGCTTGTACAGAATTTTGTAAAGTTTGAATACTTGCATAATTTTCTGTAAAATTCTCATTAATTTTGATAGCAGCCCGTCTAATACTGTCACCAGTACCATCGTTAGCTCTAGTTCCTACATTAATTGTCTGCTTGGCCATTTTTATTCCTCATCCGTCTTAAGTTTATCTAAATCTACAGAATATGATGTACTGTCTAGTGTAGTTTGTGTACCTCTAATTTCAGCTACTTGAATCTTTAAGAACTCTGATACCTTATTATTAGATTCTGCGAGACTCTTTCCAATATCATTCCAAACTGTACCTTGTTTCCTCACTACAGTAATTCTTGTGTTTACAGGTATACTTTTATCTAATTTAATAAATGCTACAGGTCTACCATTTATAGTACCATGATTCACTCCATCTGTAATGAAATCTGCTGCATAGTTTACATCTCCTTCTGGACTATGAGGATGTATTACTGCATTATGAATAGTGTATTGGTATTTTTTAAGTCTAGTAGTTCCAATGAATATCTCAGTATCTAATACATTTTTATCAAAATTATTAGTTAATGAATTACTTCTTACAACAGGTAACCAAGGAACAACGATTATTTCAATATTACCTGAATCATTTACTGAACCAAAATCTGTAGGTTCCCAGTTAGGATTGTTGGCACTTGGATAGTCAGTAACAGGTTCTTTTATTTTTCTATACCAAACAATATTTTCTGTTTTATGTATGAAGGCTTTGTCAGGTGCTACTATAACCATTTCATTTTTTATGTATATTGTACTTTGATTATAGTTATTAACAGTAATTTGCTCCCAATCTAATACTTCTAGATATGGGTTCTTATTTTTATTATTTTTTAAAGCTTTATATACTCTAACTGGATCAACCAATAGACTTTGATTACGATAAGCAATAATATCATTAATCTTATACTGTTTATCTTGATTCCAATGTTCTATTTCTGACCAATACTTATCAGATGATGTAGGAATAGAACTTATAGTCCTCACGTTTTCTTTGTAAGGTGTGTAATATTTTGTATTCGTTAGTACATTATCTAATTTAGTCGAGTCAATATTGATTCTTGTTTTATACAAGGTGTTTTGATAATAAACTATAATATCATTGACGTAATCTA
>OGWG01000127.1_pt1 | contig 12986 bp, 19 predicted proteins | sample 1575911 | NCBI WGS metagenome assembly OGWG01 (sample SAMN07581534, study PRJEB24739) | freshwater metagenome
GATTGGTCGTCTGATAAAACGGATTCTGAATGGTGGTCGGGTTAAACTGGCCGGAACTTGCCTGATTGGCGTTGATGTAGTTGGCAAACATATTCTGCTGCTGGCCGGTTCTGGCGTTGGAAAGGTTGTAGAGTGAAGGCCCGCCCGCAATAAAGTTGCTGGCTTGACCAAGCCGGTTGTTGAGCAACGTGTCGCGGAAGGCGAGGTTTTGCTGAAGGGCGTCGCCACGGCTCTGGCCGGAGCCAAGGAACTGCGCGGCGGCTCCGTAGCGGGCAAGCTTGCGCTGTTCCCCAGCAAGCCCGGTTTGCATGGCTTCCTCAACCGCCGGGCCAACGCCAAAGATGTTTCCCCTGGCCGTCTGTGCCGCCCGCACGCCCTGTTCGACGTTGCGTCGGACTTCTTGGTCAAGCGTGGAGCCAAGCCGAAGCTGGTTAAGCGCCTCGTCCTCCAGCGAGCCACGGAGCTGTTCAGTTTGAGGGTCGGTGGTGTCGGGCAGTGGTTCATTGGCCATCTGGCGGTAACGCTGACCCAAACCAACGGCAGTCTGGTAGGCTTCTGGGTCAATCTGCTTTAGCTGATCGCCCGCCCGTTCTTCGGGCAGTTTGACAAATTCGCGAAACGCCGTGATTTCCTTTAGGCCATCGGCATCAGCCGTGGTCAGAGGTTTATAGTTGGAAACCTGGTCTTGAGCCGAGGCAACGGCTTCTTGCACGGATTTTAGGTCAGCTTGCAATTCCTTAATGTAGGCATCGCTAGAAGCCCGGCGCGGGTCGCCTTCGGGCAGGGATGAAAGAAGCGTGCTGGCGGTGTTCAGTCTTTCGGTAATCCCGGCAATTTGGGCGTTGCCGTTTGTCACCACATCGTTTAGCCGCTGAAGTTTTCTGTTATTGATGTCGCTTAAAATCTGTTCGTCGGAAACCTGAAAATTTAACTTGGTGGCAATGTCGCTGGAACCGTAATTGCGGTTGGCGTTCAAATTTTGCATAGCGGCGTTAAAGGCCGCACCCTTGTCCGTTCTCCCACCACCAGAGGTAAGCCCACGGATCTGGTCGGCAAGCGCAGTATAGGTTCTGTCCTTGGAAAGCTGATCCTCGTATTTTGCGGTAAGCGCCTTGATTTGTTCATCTGCGTATGCGCGAGCCTGGGCTGCGGCCTGCTCGGCTGCGGCGGCTCTGGCATTGGCGGCTGAAGCAGCGGCATTTGCACTGGAAACCGACCTGTCAATCATTCTCTGGATTGTCGATCCACCCCTCATAACTTAAGCCTCCAAGCCAGGACGGCTGATGTTGGTCCCGATGGTGCCGTAGAAATCCACTGGGGGTCTTTGGGGCGCAAAGGCCACGTTAAGCGGAACCGAGCCGTAAGGGTCTTGCCCGTAAAGTTGCTGAAACTGCCTAGTCATCTGGTCGCCTAGACCACGGTTTAAGGCAAACGCAGCCGGGCTTGTTTCATACTGGCGACGCAAGCCCTCCAGCGTGCGTTGACCGCCATACTGGCGCTCAAGCTGAAGGCCGGTTTGCACGGATGCCTTTTGATCCAATGCCGACAACTGGCGCTCCAATTCCCGCTGGGCGGGCATATATTTGATGCGGAGCTTGTTCTCCGTCTCGGCCATGGCCGGGGATTTTTCAATATAGGCATCCAAGCTACCCCGATAAAATTGCAGGTTAGCCGCCGCGACTTGCGCCGGATCGGGAGGGGGAGGCGGGGACGGAATCTTTGGACCACCGCCCATTAGGATAGTGCCTTTCTCATAAAATGTTCGTAGTCGTAAGCCTTTCTTGTGCCGTTGCGGTTGAAGGTGATCGTCCTGCGCCGACCAAATCTGTCTAAAAGGATAATCAGCAGGCTTTTAAGGTAGTCTTTTGGACGACTACCGCTGTTCAAAGAACTACTAGCACCGCCCAAGGTATCGGCAAGTCCCGTGACGGTAAGGTCAACAAACACGTCATCGCCAGCCTCTTCATGCCAGTAGTGGCTAGGGGCCGCTCCGCTGGGCAGGCACCGGGCCAGAGCCACCCCGACAATCTCATCCGACTGCCTATCCCGCACCACGCCCATCAGACCCTTGCGGTCAAACCAGCCCACCCAATCCCGAAAGTTGTGCCACATGGACTCCGGCACCCCGCTTTTCTCCAAGTACTCCACCGCCGTCATACGGTCTTCTCCACCTGGACGGTGTCGGGGTTGGCGGCGGCGGCAATCTGCCTGACGGCAAACTGGCCCGCCTCGCAGTTAATGGAGACATTCAGCGTCCTCCATTTGTCGTACTTGCGAAGGTCGCTGGCGAGCCTTCGGTTGGTGGAAAGTGGCAGGGAGGTTGGGAGGATAAAGGGGAGGGTTAGCGCAGCCGAGGCCACGTTGAGGTTGGGTTCGCTTGAAACATCTCCAGTATCGGTGTCCCTCTGGATGGACACGTCCACGTCATTGGCAAAGGATTTGTCGAAAATAATTTCATAGTGGCTGCCGTGCTTGAAGCTGAACGGGTCGCCAAAGTTCATGTCGCGGGTGCGGATGAAGCTGGCGTAATCCACCCCGCTGTCCTGGTAGTCGGTGGACAGGATGGAGGTCAGCGGTTTGTAGCCGTTATACTGCGTAATCGTGCCGGTGTGGCCCTTGGCCATTAGCCTTTTTCCAAGGCTGGCAAAGTTGGTCTGGACAAACTGCAACACATCCGGCGTCCAGGTACCTTCAAAGGCGTTAAGGACGGTGTTATAAACAAGAATGGTGTCGTTGTTGTCGCTGGCCCCGGTGGGAATGGCCAGAAAGTAGCGGTTATCGTGAAACACCGCTGCCGCCCGGCCAATGGCCGGAAGGTTGATGTCGGCAATGACATCCTTGACGATTTCGGAAATGGGCAGGCCCACGGTGGTAAAGTCGTCAGCCACGGAACGGGTGACGGTGCGGATGCCGTCGGGAGAAAGGAAAAGGATGTCCGAGTTGACCTGCAACGCCGTCTTTTCAGCCGCGCACCCCGTGGTTGTGGTTAGCACCTCTACCGTCCAATCAGCGGCGCTGGTCATGTCGGGCGGGATGGTGACTTGGAAAATCTTTGATTTTTTGAAAACAATCAGCCGGTTGGCATAGAAGGGGACAATCGCGCTTACCTCGTCTCCATCATCCCCGCCAATGACAATAGAGTTGGCATCGTCCCACACGGAGGCATCCAGAATATCCGAGCAGTAAAGCGTGTTTCGGTTTTGGCCGGAACCAACCCCAATTAGCCGGTTTCCAACCACGGCAAGCAACCGCATGGCTGTCGGTGGAGGGGATACCCTAGCGGTGGCTGTGGCTCCATTGCCGTCCCCGCTGATCGTGACGGCGGGGGCTGAGATATATCCCATGCCACCATCGGAAACAGTAATGCCGGTAATCGCACCGCCAGCCACGGTTGGAGAAAGCACGGTGGGTCTTGTGCCACTGATCTGCGGGCCGGTGACGTTGACCGATGCCGTGGTGTAACCTGTCCCGGCAGTGCTGACCGTGATGGAGCGGAGCTTGCCACCCTGCCTCTGTGCCACGCTTCCGTCCCAATAGAACAAAGGCCCGTCTCCATCCACAAAGTAGAGCAGGTTGTTAAACTGCGCCATGTTGACTGAAAAGCTGGCCGTGTTGTCAAATCCGGTGGCCCAAGCCCTAGAGGCGTTTGCCCAAGTTGAGGTGGAGGCCGACCAGGTGGAGTTGGCTGGCTGGGTGGTCGCTATACCACCGCTATCAATGGTATGCAGCCTGCCGTTGGCAATGGTGACAAGCTGCTCAAGGTTGTAGGTGTCAAAATAGGACAGCCCACCAACCGACGATGTTCCGCTAGTGGCAGTGGTGGAAAAGTTGGAAAATCCGTACCTAGTCTCAACCTGTCCCTTGGGGGACAAGGTCATGTTCTCCATGCGGGCAACCTGGTTTTCACCAAGGCTGTCGCTTTGAAGCCCGCTGGCCTGACCTCCCGTAAAATTACGGATTCCGTCAAAGGCCAACAGATCGTCGAGGTTTGGGTTGTAGTACAAACTAAACCTCCCTACTCAATCTCGCTGCGGTAAAGCTCCCCCTGGGCGCTGGGCGTGATCTGCTTGATGGAACCAACCTGACTAAGTTCGTAGCTGGCCATGGCGGCTAGGTCTGCATTGGCGGTCTGTACCACATTGGCAGCCTTCTCATACTGACGCTCGCGTTGAAGGGCATCGGCATGGGTCAGATCCAGCACAACCTGGTGACAGTGGGGAAGACGAAGCTCATCATCCAGCGCATCGGTGGAAGGGGGGAAATCAACCACATAGTTGTTACGGGTCAGGCATTTTAGCTTTTCGACCACCTTCAGGCTGGTGGTGCCGGAGGTTTGCAGGATGGGGTAAAGGTCCAGCTCTGCGGTTCCGCCGGTGTTGCGCCCCTTGAAATAAAAACTGGTTGGGGTTCCCTTCCTGTCGGCGTCAAGCAGGTCGGCGTCCTGGGAGATAATGGTGGGTAGATCCATGGCCATCAGCTCCTCGTCGCCAAAAGCGACTGAAACCGGCGTCTCCACATTGGAACCAAGGCTGACCGTGCGGGTAGAGGTGGAAACGGAATAGGTGGAGTAGGTAACGGTTTCCCGCCAAGGGGCGAAGTTCCACACCCGGCGGTAGTTGAGGGAGGCTGATTTTTTTAGGAACGTGACGGTGTCGGAATCTGTTTTGCCAATCTTTTCACCGGCAAATGTGGCAATCTCCGAGAGGGTCATTTACCCCTCCATCCAGTAACAACAAAACCCATGCCCTCAATAACGCCTACAAAAAAAGAAACAATATAATCCTTCACTCATCCCTCACTCGGCTCGTCCGCAGGGAGCGGCTCGTTGCCTTCGGAAAGCCATTTGAGGTAGGCTTGGTAGTCGGTGTTGGCTGGGTCGAAGGGGATGAATGAGAGGTCGTCAGTTCTTTGAACACACAAACTACCTCCAAACATATTTTTAATTAACTTATAGCTCATAATTCAGCAGAAGCCCTCCAAACCACGCCAGAACCATTGCGGTAAAGAAGTGATGCATTTCCAGCAGTAAAGCCAGAAGTATATCCAGTTCCTTGAATTTCGAATCCATTAACTGATATAGATATAACTCCAATCGATCCAATGGTTGATGGATGCGACAATGAGCTGTTCATAAAAGAAATTTGACCAGCTCCATTTCCAACTTGCGCCAATGTTATCGTAGGAGCAGATCTCATTTCCATCAATAAAGATATTGGACCATACACGGCAGAAGTTGAATACGCTTGTCCTGTGCAACCACAATCATACGCACCGCCGCTGTTTCTTGCCTGATAATACCTCTGACACAACGCCAACTCCGTCCCATACGGCCTGCGCTCGAAGTCGGTGGCGGAAGCCCCAGCCTCTAGCTGAACATTGTCAATCGTCCAAGTTCCGCTGGTTTGTGCGCCCACGGTGAAGACGATCTCCAAGCCAGTTGTGGCGGCGGAAGGGATGGAGACTTGGGTGCTGTATCGGGTCAGGGTCGAATTGACCGTGAAGGTTCCAGTAGCGATCTGGGTGCGGGTCGGGCTGGCTAGGGTTCCAAAGGCATCTGCCGAGTTGGCATAGAACATCGTCCAAGTGACGGTGGTAAGAACGCTATTGGCAAGCTCGACAGAGAGCGTGGCCGTTGATCCAGCCAGATCCCTTGTGTTGGTTGCTTCAAGCCTAGTTCCAAAGCCGATTCCAGTAACGGAAGCCGCACCAGTAAAGCGGTAGGCAAACTCGTTGGGGGCGGTTCCAGCAACCCGCTGACCAGTCACATTTGCGCCCGTGCAGTAGCCGTAGAAGCGATCCACGCTGTAAGCCAAAACCGCCGCCGCAGTAAAGGTTTGGGAAGCCCCAGCATTGCGCTGATCGACCCGCAAATCTCCGTTAATTACCCGATTGCGAAATCCAACCGCCGCACGACTGGCCTGAATAGACCCGTCATTGAAAGTGATTCCGTTGGTTCCGTGGATTGAGAGTGGCATAAATTATCCTTCGTACATGATGTTGATGGAGCCAGCGTCAAATGTGTTTGCGCTTACAGTTGTGATCCTAATTCTGTCTAAAACACCAGATAGGGCAACATCTCCACCACCAAACATTGAGACAAGCGTATTTGCTTTTATTGAGTGACTTGCAACCCAAGCATTTGTTGATGAATCAAATAATGCAATAGTCATAATTCCGCTATGAATATAGCTTGCATTATCACTCAAAACAATAAATCCAGCCGTTGAGCTTGTTGCGGCAGTATTTCCAGCCTGATCGGCCGCATTGCTTGTGCTGATATATCCAGATGAAACCACCCCAGAGGATGTTCCAACTTGAATTAAGTATGAAGATGTTCCATTGACAGACACGCCCCTAAACATCACCGCCACCCTCTTCGCCCAACTCGGAATCCCAGTAAAATCTATCGCCGTCCCGCTCGTTGAGTTTTGAGCCGTCCCAAGCGTGATTGAACCTCCATTAAGCGTTGAGGAATTGATGGTCGCACCAGAGATGGTAGCCCCAGTAATCGCCCCGCTCGCATTGACGGTGAGAACATCAGCCGTAGTCGCCCCGCTGTTCCCCCTCGCCAGCTTGATCGTGCCATCGGGTGAGGCTGGTACGGACAGGGTGAAGTTGTTGGTGGCCGTTGCGGATTGGCCGATCTGGACTGAATTGGCTTTGAGGAGGCTCATGGTTTTTCTCCCAACACGCTAGGCCAGACGGCCTTGATCTCTTCGGGCGAGTTGCCGCTGATATCGGTCTGGGTCACATCCCGAAGTTCCTGTTTCTTGGCCGCAATCTCGGCTTGCTTGGCGGAATCGCCAGCCTCAACGGCCTTCATAAATTCGATGTCCAAGGAGGCAAGAAGGGGCTTGCGAGCCTCCCTCCATTTGTCCCTCCAGATGGCCTTGGCCTTGTCGGGATTGATGATGATGCTCATTCGGAATACTCCCAAGCGTTGCGGAATGTTCTGTCGGAAGGAATCTCTGACGCATCCACGATCTTATAGGGTGTGTTGGCTGGAACATCCTTAGCGGCAAGTTCCTCTATGGTTCCATGCCAGTTGGGAGAAGGGACAATGACGGAGACTCCGCCTTCGTTGTTTTGATAGATAATGCGTTTGTTCATCTTAAAACCCCGACAGACACATATGATGGATCTTGGTTTGTTGTCGAATTTCCAGTAACAATCCTAACTGCGCTTGTTGTTGGTGCAACTATGGTTCCTGATGCGTTTTGAAATGTTTTAAGCACATTAAAAGCGGCCGTGCTCTCACAGTTTCCAAAAACTGCATAGTTTATATCCTCAAGTGCGCTTGAAAAATTAAGCGTGTAATCACCAGCCCCATTATCCGTAATCGAACTAACATTAAAATCATCCCGAATCGCCACCGTTCCAGTTCCGTTAAAATTAACCCAAGCCTTCGCCGTCCGCTTGGCAACATTGTCGGACTCGGTGGCGGAGGTGGATAGCTTGCCATAGGTAATCGCCGCATCATTCACCTTTGCAGTCGTCACCGCACTATCCGCAATGTCAGCCGTCACGATGCTTGCGTCAGGCAATCCGCCTGCGGATAGCCCTGTGATTGATCCTGTGCCGTTGATGGAGATGGGCATATTAGACTATAGTCCAGGTTGAGCCGTCCTGCACGGTAACCGTGATCCCGCTTCCAACGGTGATGGGTCCGGCGGACATGGCGTTCTTGTTCGTGGAAATGGTATAGTTGGTGGTCACGTTAATATCATTCTCATAGAATACCTGATCCGTGCCACCGCCCTTGGCTCCGGCCTGTGCTAAAGCGGTTGACACGGTGGTGACACGCCCCTTGGCGTCCACGGTGATGATCGGGATGGCGGTGGTCGCACCGTAGGTTCCAGAAGATACGCCGGAGGTTCCCAGCGTGCCGGTTCCCTGGCTGATCGTAAAATCGCCCGCAAGTGTGGTTGAAAAATTGCCAATCGTTCCAATCGTTGATGTGGTTGTGCCTGCGGTTAGGTTTGGTATGGTTCCGACCGTAATTGTGGCAGTTGAGATTGTCGCACTGGTGCTAACCGTGCGGTTGCCGGTGGCCGTTCCGTAGGTCAGTGCACCAGACAAATTAAGCGCCGTGTAGGTTCCGCCGGAAAACGCCTGGTCAAACAGGTTTTGAACGGTTGTGCTTTTGGCGTTGATCGTGTCGTCGGTGTCGGCAATCAGCAACTTGTCGGCAGTCGAAATGGTGGATAGGTTGGACTGATCGGTGATAAGGGCCGGATAAATGTCAGTGCCATCAATCAGGTTATGCAACGCCGCCGAGGTGACGGTGCCACCCGTGGCAAATGTTTGGGAGCGGTTAAACTTGATGGCCATGTTATGAATACCTCAAAGCGGCGGCAAAAATGGTTCCGGCAGGAATGGTTGCCGTAGTGGTTGCCGCCGTGTTGTAGGCCACCCATCTTGCAACTCCAGCCGCCTCTACATTGAAATCAAGAATTGGCCTAGCCACGTTTCCAGAGCTTGTGGTTGATCCAACCGAGTTAACGGTTCCAATCACAAGGTCTCCAAGCGTTGCATTAAGAAGAGAGAACGTGCCGGTGCTAACTGCTCCAGCGGTTGTGGATTGGGTAAGAGTGGAAGCTGTAAACGCCGCTGTCCCGTAGCTTTGTGCTATAAGATTGGAGCCTGTGCCTATGCGGAGAGTGCCAATAGTGGCGGTTCCAGTAGAAGCCGTCAGGTTTGTGCCAAATGTTGCTGGCCCGGAAGCAAACAATGTGCCGATGGTAGCAGTTCCAGTAGAAGAGGTAATGTTAGAACCAAAGGTCACGTTACCAGTAACAAGGCCGGAAACGGCTAGGGTGCCAATCGTGGCTGTACCAGTGGAGGCGGTCAGGGTTGTGCCAAAAGTAGCTGGGCCGGAGGCGAAGAGTGTGCCAATGGTGGCAGTCCCGGTGGAGGCCGTCAGGCTCGTTCCAAATGTGGCCGCACCAGTAAATGTGCTGGTGCTGGCTACGGAAAGGGAAGAGGAGAGGGTGGCTGCGCCGGTGACGGCAAGTGTTGAGGAAAGGGTAGTGGCTCCGGCCACGTTGAGGGTGCCGGTGGATCTGACGCCAGCGCTGGAAAGCTCAAGCGCCGTGGTTGTCCCGTCACCGTCCTCAATGGCCTGCAACGTGCCGTCAATCCCGCCTGCGTTGACGGTCTTGAGAAGCTGTCCGTAGCTGGTCGAAATGGTCTGATTTTGTAAAGAAGCCAAGGTTAGTTACCTCCAAAGCGCGATTTAAGGAAATCCCAGGCGAGGCTCATGCCCGCGCCGATAAATCCAGCTACCACAAGGAGCTTGGTTCGCAAGTGTTCCAGCCCGGTGACGCGGTTGGCCAGATCGCCAAAATTGGAAAGGGAAGTTTCCACCATCCGATAAAGGGTTAGCTGGCGTTCTTCCATCCTAACGAGGCGCTTGTCAACGTCCTCAATCCTGGCCCGAAGCTCGTACACCTGGTCGGAACTCATGTCAGGATCTCTGCTCCAGATATTTAAGGCTTACGGCCAGATGCACAACTGCGGCTTCTATGCTGTCCCGGTCTCGTCCGTCGATTACCAGTTGCTTGATTGAGCGGTTGACGGACAGAAGGTGCTTCACCTTGCCGATATACTTTGTCTCCCTGCTCATGGCGTTGCTTGTCTCCGCACACCTCTCGGCCTCGACAAAACAGGCGTAGTCGTCCCGCGACAGGGAGAAACGCAAACCCAGCCGAAGCAGATACTTGGCTAGGCGCTGTCTCCATGTGGTAGGGAAGAGCCAGCTCATTACAAAAAACACGAACTGGCCGTTTTGGGCGACCAGTTCAGGGCCGTTTCCCCTAAGGTACTGCGGGTGGTTGAAGTTGAAAAAGAGGGCTTCATAGACCTTCTAAATTTGTCGGGGCGATGAACTGCACCGCATCGGCCTCATCGTTGGAAGTGGCGGCGAGGATCATGTGCCGTACTGTTTGCTGTAGCTCTCAGCCGCACTCGCCATGACGAACTGAACATAGTCAGCATCACTAGCCAACAGGCTTTCCGAACCTTCTGGCTGGGTTGCGTTGTATGCCTCCCTTGCGGCGGTGATTCCTGCGAGGTGGCTTGTGTCGGTGATTTCGATGGTAAAGGTCATTTCTTTTCCTCGGTGAGTTGTTTTTCAATCTCCTGCGCTATCGGCAATGCAAGGACAGAGACGTTTAAGCCCCCAGCCTTTACGGCGAGGTCGAGCAGTTGCATGGTATTTTTAGCCTGTTCTTCGGTAAGTTGGATTTGTTTCATAAATTACGCCAAGGCCACGGACTTCATCGTGCCTCCGTCATTAGCCCATAACTTGATCGTGCCTGTGCCAGAGTTTTTCCAGACGGAAAAACAGCCGTCCGTAATGTCGGTGGATGTCGGGTCGGAAGCTGATGCGTAGAACGATATTTCAAGCGAACGAGCCGCACCTGTTCCAGCGTTTTCCACAGCTATGGAAAAGCGGGTTGTCCTTGTTGATAGAATGTTTAATCGCTCGTAGTTAGATGAATCGGTAAAAGTTCTATATAGTCTAAATGATTGACCTGTTGTCGAATTTCTTTGGGCTAACGCGTTAGCCGCGCCGTCTCTCCTTAAAAACAAATCGGATTGAAAAGGCTCGCCAGCACTAAATGCTAATACGAAGTTGGCATCATTACATAGCGCAAGCCGAGATGCTGAAAATTCGGCTCTTTGCACGTTATTAACAATAACGGAAGGACTACTATCTCCGTTAATTCCAAACCCAATAGACGAGCTTGATCCTAGCGCGACATGAGCATTTTGAGTTCTTGTGATAATTCTTACGTTTCTATTTGTTCCAGTCCCAGCAACCTCATGGCCAATTTCAAGAATGTTGGAGTTCCACCGCATAAATCCACGCTCATAGTTGGATGAATCTGTAAATGTGTTGTAAATTCTAAATGTCTGAGCCGATGTTGAATTGCGTTGCTCAAGAAGGTTTGTTCCTCCAAAAACAAATCCGCTGGTTGAGACTTGGAGCGATGTAGTGGCTTCTAGGGTTGTAAATTTACCAGTATTCGCCGTGGTGGAGCCAATGGCACTCGGACTTGCCAGATCCACGCTCGCCCCGCCGCCGCCGAAAAGTCCCATCTTATTTACCCTCCGCTTTCCCAGCGTCAGCCGCCGCACCCATATCGGAGTAGCGGGGAAGCTGGTCTTGGATTGCTCCCGTGTCGCCAAAACAGCCGACCAAGAGGAAGGCTGGGGCGGTCATAAGGAAGAGGGCGGTGACGGGCAGGGCGAGGTTCATGCTTCCCACGCAACAAAGGTTTTTCCCGTAGTGGCGCATAGTACGTTAATCGCCTGTGTCGGGATAAAGTTGGATTCAAACACAATCCCGCCACCGCTGGCTGACATTAAAAGACCATTGGATGTGGTTGGGGTGTAACCAACGCCAAGATACATCGCCGTGTCGGATGTGTTCTGGAAGCAGAAGTATTTGCGGGAAGTATTGGATGCGACAACCTGCTGACTTGTCCCTCCACTTGTGATGGTTCCGCTGGAATTAGTCAGGGTTCCAGTAAGGCCAATCGTGGTGGTGTTTATCGAGCCATCATCATAAACAATGTTGAAGATGTCAGAGTTGGAGAACCCGCTTCCGTCACGCAAGGTTACGGTGGAGTTTGCGGCTTGAGTGTAAGACGAGATTGCGTCAATGAAGCCAAGGTCAACGGAGTAAACCCGCTTGCCTGTGGTGGCATTGTAGATCGAGACAAGGTTTCCTTGCGGGACGTTGACTCCAGTTAAAGTTAAGACTTTGGTGGAGGAATTGTAGGAATAGGATTGGGCGAGTTGTCTCATAGTGTTTTAGGCGTAGGAAATGTTGACGACCACATCCCCAGCCCCGACTGCCGTGTTGTCGAGGAGGGCTTGGCCAGCGGTAATGGCATAGGAAAGGCCAGCAGAAAAACGGATTCCAGCAAATCCACAATCTATGGCTAGTGTAGTGTTTGGTTGAATTGCGTAATTTAATACTGGAGAACTTGTCCCCATGGTTGGGGCAACAGACAAGTTGAATAGCTTAAAATATCTTACTGATGAAGATACATTTGAAATAATCATCGACCCAATATTAGGAGCAGTTGATTTTACATTCGTTGCATTTGTGGATGCCGCTGAAATTAGTGTGTGATGAGTTGAAAATCCGCTTCCACTTGAGGGGGCTATACTTAAGGTTGTTGACGCAGTAATAGCAACTGGCTGAGTTGAGTTGATGGATGCTCTTGGGTTAAGAGTATATGAATAGTCGTAGGAGCTTGAAGACCCAAGTAAAGTAACCCTAACCCTTATATATCTCGCTCCGTTAAGGCTTATTCTATACATCCCAACTGAACCAATCGTGCTTGCTGGGCTTGTTTGTCCAATCTGTATTCCAGAATGAGGTACAAATACTGTATTATCATTTGAAATTTGAAATTGTAGTTGTCCGCCTGACGGCCAAGTTCCAGTAAACTGAATCATTAGCTCAGCAAACCCGCTTACATCCAAGGATGATAAAACATCCGTACCAACCGCAGATGTTCCAGAAAGAGTGCCAGAGCCAGTAGTTAGGCTCTGATTGTTTACGGTAACCGATCCGCTAACAGGAACCGTCCCATTGATATTGGTATTCAGCCTCCCACTAGAATCAACGCTCAGCGCACGCAAGTTTGTCCCATCGGTTCCGCCGACAAGATTGGCGTTGGAGGGGGCGGCTGAGCCTGTGGCTCCTCCGCTTGAGAGCATCACGTCAAGGCGGCGAGAAGAGCCTGAGACGGTGGAGGTGATGGCGTTGCCAGAGCCGTCCCGAAGGTTGGTGTTGGCCGTGCCGCTGGAAACAATAATGCCGTCGGCAACGTCAGCTTGGAGTGTCGTCAACAACGCCTCAATGGCGTCCAGGTTGACGTTAATGGTCGAGGTCGCGCCGGTGACGGCGGATAGTCCCTCGATGATCTGGTTTAACTGGCGTCCCATGGCGGGTAGAGCCGGTTAAA
>OGWG01000128.1_pt1 | contig 12904 bp, 22 predicted proteins | sample 1575911 | NCBI WGS metagenome assembly OGWG01 (sample SAMN07581534, study PRJEB24739) | freshwater metagenome
TGTTGAAATCTTTGAACCAGAATGGACACAGTTCCATTTCTCCAAGGCTGGTGTTAAAAGTTTTATTTGGGATCAAAACGGCTAAGTCAGTCATGGTTTATTCACCTAATGGGGTATTGTTGAAGGCCTGAGCAATTTCTTCTTGGGAGTCTTGGGTGAGGTCAATTGTTAATTTCTCGATTTCCCATAGTAGTTGTTTAACTTGCCAATTAGTATCTCTATCCTCATCAATATTTGGGTTAAGTGTTTTAGGAATTAGGGAAATTAATTCCTGATTAATATGCGAAAAAGATGACAGCTTAGGAACATTAGGAATAAAGGGAACTATTTGATTCTCTCTCTCTGTAGTTTCCTCAGTTTCATTGTCCAAATATTTTCCATTATCTTCACCAGGTTGATAGTTGAAGAGGGTTGATTCCTCAACTACAGATGGATCTAATTCTTCTAATCTGACACTTCTCAATTCAGAAGAATTCTGTGGATAATTAGGATTTTCTATACCTCCTGTTGGCTCTCCCTCAAAAATAAATATACCTGTTGACGATTTTGTATGGAGGAATCCTACAAAATTATCACCAAAAGAATACAGTATATATATTTCTGCCTATAGTAATAATCCCACAAGTGGAAATATTTTTGCATTTTATAATTACGAGAAAATGAAAGGCACAGGAATATCTTATGAAAATTTAATTAAAAATGGCAAAAAACCTATATACAATTTAAAGACTGCAAATACATTTAATGCTAATATTCCTAAACAATTAAATTTATTTTAACAATGAAAGAAAACCGCGACTTTAAAGGTGTTTGGATACCCAAAGCCATCTGGCTTAACCCTGACCTTTCCATCATTGAAAAAGTGTTGCTAGTAGAAATAGATTCGCTCGACAACTCCGACCGCGGCTGCTTTGCCTCTAATGAATACCTGGCATCCTTTGTTCAGTTATCAGAGGGAAGAGTAGCTAATATTATAAGTGATTTAAAAAAAAGAGGATTTATTATACAAGTATTTTTCGATGGCAGAAACAGAGGATTAAGAATTAAAAGTGAAAGCAGCTTTCACGAAAACGTGAAACCAGAATTCACGAAAATGGGAAAGCAGCGTACACGAAATCGTGAACATAATAATACAGATAATAAAACAATTAATAATACAGATAATATAGAATGTGAAAAGCCTTTCACGCCTCCTGAACCTAAAATAAAAAATTCTTTTTCCCGGCAATCCATCCATGATTCCATTTCCTATGAGCAAGGTTTTAAAGAAAAAGAAAAAACTTTTGCGGAGCAAAAAGAAAAAGAAAGCCAAGAGCCGAGCGAAACCTACTCCGCCTTTGTCGCCTACTGCCAAGCGTACGAAAATTGCGCTATGGTTACTCTGCCTAAGAATAAGCAAGGAAACTATATAATGACAGCGAAGGATGGCAGTAATTGTAAAAAACTAGTAGCCTGGATTAAGCAAGTTGCCGTTGTGGAAGGGACCATGGATGATATGGTAGCAGCTTTCACCAAGGCAGCCTGGCACGTTTCTGATAAGTTTATGAAAAACAACTTTTCTATATCAATGATATATAGCCAAGCAAATGCTATATATACTAAATTCCATTACCAAAACCCAGCCGCACAGGAGAAGCGGAGGCAAGAGGAGATTGAAAGGCTTGTAAATGAATTTGAAGGATGAAAATATCATTAAACACATCGTTGGAATCAACGCCCTGTTATGATTACATTTTTAAATAAAAATTATGAATTGTAAACCAATATCAATGAAAAAAACACCCAAAGAAAAAGCCAAAGAACTCTTTGACCACTACTACATCATCATCCAGGAAGTTGGAGGTGAATTAGGTCAGGAGATTCTTGTTTCCATTCTCGCTGAACAATGCGCTCTGTTTTTTGCGTCCCAAATGCAAGAGGAAAAATATAATCAAAAAAAATACAAAGCAGTTGAATATTGGGAAGAAGTAGAATTTGAAATAGTAAATTATGCAAACTAAACAAGACAGAAACAATTACATGAAAGCCTATATGAAACAATATAGAGCTAATTTATCTGAAGAAAAATATAAACAATACAGAGCCAATGAGAACCAAAGAAAGCGCATGAAATATCATGCTATGAGCCAGGAACAAAAGCAGCAGCATTATGAAAAAGTAATGCTGTATAAAAAACTTAAATCTTTTAAACATGACTAATTTAACACAGTACAAACCACGAAACTCCGATGAGCAGGCAATCATCTCTGCCAGGAGCAACCGCATTGCCAACATGGAGCAGAAGGAAGCATATAAGCAAGTGCTAAATGTAATTAACTCTGTTTTCCCTATGTATGGAATTGATGGTGATTTGGCATTTTACGCAAATATTGCCAAAGAAATAATAAAAACATTTGGCCAGATAGCAGCAAATGAAATAGAAATTGCTTTTAGATTATTCTCAGCTGAAAGCCTGGAACTCGATGAGAATGTAAAGTTTTATGGCAAAGCCAATATGCATACAATAGGTAAAATTATTAATGGGTATATGATTTATCGAAGAAAAATTATTGCAAGCCATGATAATGAAGTTGCAGCTTTAAGACTCCAGGCAGAATGGGAGGAGAGGGCCAGGCAGGATCGTGAGAAATTGCACAAGGAATTCCCTGAAATGATTGCAAACTTTAAAGGCAAAAACTGGGAGGATGTGCCGGTATATTGGTACGATCTCTGCCTCCACTTTAACATGATTACCTATGAAGAAGGAGAAAAAAAATTACTCTGGGAGGAAGCCCAGGACCTGGCAATAAAAGAACCCGCAGAAGCTATGGATCTCATTAGTATCAGAAGCCATGCAAAGAAAATAGAACAGGGTAATAAGCAAAGGGCAGTTGTGATTGCGCAGAAGTTGGCAGTTTGGAGGAAAGTGCTAAAAAAGTGAAAATATTTTTTATTTTTTTTTAATTTATGCTTGTATATTATTTATATACTTTGTATATTTACATATCGAAACAAACAAACGATATTTCACCTTTAAAAAACACGATCATGACAACTTTAAACTTAATTGAGCAAAAAATAGAAGTAGCATTACAAGCTATAAATTCTATCTTGCCAGAAGGCTATTACACAACAAATACTATTTCATCTACTGATTTTGGCAATAGTGGGTATATTTTAGTGAAAAAAGTATGCCCTATTAACTACATTGTTGACATTTGCAAAATTAGAATTTCTGATCATTCAGCAACAAATACAGTTAGACAGGCTACTGAAATTATGATTGATTTAGTAAGATTTAATCTTGACGAATTAATGGCAAGAATTGACAGAGCGATAAATCCAGATAATTACGAAAATGTAGAAATTAGAACATTGACTAACAAAGTAATGGAGTCAAATTTTGAATTAGGCAAAAAACCTTTTACTACTTTATCAGAGCCTATATTTTTAGGCGAAGTAACTACAAAAAAGGGCAATCTTGCTCACAGATATTCCTGGTTAAAAGAAGATGTGAGATACGAATGGAGACAAAAAGCAAATTAATTTTATCACTTATAAACTACTTAACATGAATGAAATTTCAAAAAAGTTTGCTTACTACTTAATGGATGAATTCCGAATTGAAGGGACATCGGAAGAATATGTAGATAAAGCAATTTACAAGATTTTTAACTACGAATTACTGGATGAGAAACAAAAGGAATTATTTAATGAGATTTTCTTTTCAACACTTGATGTAGTTTGGATTTCTGAAAAAATGGTTGAGGAAAATGATCATTATCAAGCACAGAGAATTGAAGCTTTAAAAGAAGACTATGAGAGTTTTAAAAGGTATCGTTAAATATGCTGCTGGCCCTCCCAGAGAAGGACAGTACGGCCCATCAATAAATATCCTTGTTACATTGGATGAAGGATATGATGTGAGGGTATATGGAAAGCCTGGTGATCCTATTGAGCAATTGAAAGCTAAACAGCCAGTGCAATTAATTGAGGATAAAGGCAAATACAAGTTAATTGAAGAAGAAGCACCGGCACAACAGCCACAGCCAACAGAGAAAACAGAAAAGCCAGACATGGCACAGATGATTTATGAAATGACTACATTGTATTCTAATACCTATAAAGATATATACAATGCGATGATTAATGCAGGCATTCCTCACGAAAATGCAACTGCAGCCACAAGCACTATATTTATACAGATATTTCAAAAATTGAGATGATTGACATATAATGAGCCAGGATTTGCACTGGCTCTTTTTTAAACTTTTAAACAAAACAAAATGAATATTGACAGAAAAACTTCCATTCGTGTGTCTTTTTATAGTGAAGAAAATAAAGAAATACATTCTTGGCCATTTCAGGGCAGCATAAGGATAGCATTATTAATGCATACTTTGACAGGAGAAAAGGAAAAATTGGAAAGAGGTGATCTTACTGATCAACAAAAAAAAGATTTGTATGAGTATGTTTTATGGGATGTAAAACGATTTTTGGACACACCTTACACAAAAGATAATGCTTAAATTACCAAGACCACACCTCTCAATCTCCCAGATTAATCTCTGGGAGTCTGATCCATCTGCCTACATGAAAAGGTATTTCTTAAACATTGAGGAAGAACCTGCTCCTATTATGGAATTTGGCAAACAGTTTGCAACTGACATTGAAGATTACAGCAAAGGTGTTCAGAGAGAGTATAACTTTCCGCCTAACTTTCTAAACAACATAAAACTCTATGAACGCGTTGAACATAAACTGGAGCATAACTTTGGCGATTTTATTTTTATAGGCTACATAGACAATGCCTCTGAAGACTTTAATATTATCCGCGACTTTAAGACTGGCACTGCTGCCTGGACACAGCAAAGGCTTGAAAATAGCCTGCAGATGAAAGCCTATTCCTACATCTTATTTCAGCAAGATGGCATCCTACCTACTTGTTTTATTGATTTCTACAAAACAAAAATGAAGGGCAATAAAATTGAATGGACAGATGTGCATGAAACTTATCAGCATACATTTACAATGTTGGACCTGGCGCAAACAGAAATCAGGATAAGAAAGGCTGCTCATGAAATTGCAGCTGCTTATCAATTGCATTGTGACAATGATTTAAATAATATCATTGCTAAATATGTAGAATTTGATAATGCTATAAAATATGCAACAGAGCAAAGAGATAAGTATCGCAGTTTAATTGAAAAGGCATTGCAGAATGAAAGATACATTAATCTGATAGATAATAAAATTGTTAGCTATTCAACGTACCAGAAAAAGTCTTATACCTACAGCAAAGAATTACTTGAAAGAGAAGAATTACTTGCCGCACAAAAAAGACAAGAGGTTGAATACGGAGTAGCGCAGGAGCAAAGCAAAACTATTTCATTAATTACAGTAAGAGATGTAAAATGAAAGAAAACAATGCTCAAATGATGGAGATTAAGAGTTTCTGCGAAGAGGTAAATGCCTGGATAACCACAGCGCCATCAGCGGAAAATCTGGATGAGTGCGATGAGTTTTTGCGCCAACTATCAGCATACTATTCACGCTATACAGTTATATCAGGTATAAACGAAAGTATATACAGCCAATTGTTGATGATTTGCATCCGTGATATGCCAGAGGAAGAATATAAACGTGTAAAGCATTCCTCTACGCTCACTGATTTTTACATCAAAGGCAAGTACCCAAAAGCTACTGCCATCTTCGAGCAATGCAGAGCCATTAAGCATTTACTAACTATTACAAGTGATAATTACAGGACCCTACTATCAAGTTTTAGGCAAGAAAGAATATTAGTTGGACACATGGCAACCTAAAGATAATTTTATTAAAACTTACAAAACCTTTTAATTATGGAAGTTAAAACAAAACGCTTTATTATTAGATATAATGAAGGCATGGTAAATGTACCTGCAAAAAACACAGAAGAAGCAATTGCTGAATTTAAAAAATTAGGCATTGAAACTACGGCTAAAGAAATTACTATCATCTCTGAGGAAGATATGTTTAAAAGAAAATCAGAAATAACAGCAAAGGAATAATTAGTGGTATTTTTTTGGTGGGAGATAAATATTATTTCCCACTTTTATTACTTTTTATTTTTATATGAAAATATACTTTGTATATTTGTCCCATCGTTAACTTTAAAAAAACTTACAAACATGAAAAAGAATTTTAACAACCAAAACTTTGAATGGCTATTTCAGGATATAACATCCTCAATGCCAAAGATTATTTTTACCGGAATAATCCTGACATACCTAATTACCGCAGCTTTAAATGTTTACTTTTTACCGCTACCTTTACTGCTTTCCATTCCTGCTTCTCTTATGCTACAGTTTGGCAGATTTGCTGTGGTGTTTATTGACTTTTTAAATCCATCTGAAAAACGCTCTAAATATCCTCCGCGCGTTGCAGCCATTGCTACAATTATAGCCTTGTTGGAATTATGGTTTAGTATTCAGGGCCAGACATCTGGTGCAGAGTTCTGGGCAATGTTCTTTTTTATAGGTGCTATTATATGCTTTGGTTATGTTTTAGAAATACAATTTATAGAAAAAGGCATTGAAGCTTACGGCATTGGAGTCAAAGAGCCAAGGACAAGAAGGAGAGTTGTAAGAGAGGTCACAAAAACAAATATAACATCTACACAGCCAATTAAATTTACAATGGCTGTTTGTTTCGTCCTGGCTGTAACCTATCTTCCTGCGCAGCAAAATCATTTCATGGCTTTCAACTGGATGAGCGTTGAAAAGATTGGAGGAGATAAACTGGAAAGGACTCAGTATGATGAAACAATAAATACCTCAATCATAGACACAATTACGACAGATTACCTATCTTCCTGGAACTTTTGGGATGGATATGCCAGAACTACCTATGATAATACCTTGTTCATGACTTATGGCACTCAGTATTTAATTTATGATCGTAAAACGCAGCTATGGGATTATAAAGGTAGAAAGATGAATTATATTCAATTGTTGAAATTTCTGTGCAGATATTCGAGAAAGAACTTTCTAAATAAAGATGTAAAATGGTAAAAGCTTTTGTAGGGATTGATCCATCAATGAGAAAAAATGGATTTGCTATCTGCCTGATGAAGGAAGGTAAATTGTATTTCCAGAAATACAAAAAATTGGCTAACTGGGCATATGATGCTATGACATGGACAAATGATATTTTTATTGTTGTTGAGGATTCTTCCCTACAAAATATAACTTTCAACAAATATGCCGATGGCAGATCACGCACAAAAATAAGCCGCAATGTTGGCATGAATCAATGTGCTTCGCGATTTGCTATTGATTGGCTCGAATTACATGGGCATAAGGTAAAGGGAATTTCACCGTATGCAAAAGGAAGCAAATGGACCTTGGATTATGCCATGGAATTAATCAAACAATTAAATTTAACCATATTAGGTAACCGTAAATTAAGCCAGGATGATATAGATGCTTTTCAACTGGCTTTAATTGCACAATCAATAATGAATTATGACAAAGAATAAATTAGACAATGAAACAATAGCTTTCTGTGAAGCTTTTGTAAGGCAATACCCAAAACCAGTTAAAACAAATAATGTTATATCATCTGTATCTTCCATCCTAACATTTTATGATTCAAAGGATGCAAAAGGTAAAAAATATTATGAGTATATGAATTTAGAAAGAATGTTATCTTTGCTTTATCAGGTTTATAGTATTAGTAATCAGAAAGATGAAATAAAAGATAAAGCAGCAATGATGATCAATACAATAGTAGAAAAATATAGTTGTTAATTAATGTTTGTGAGTGTTTAAAAAGGTGTTTGCGAGGAGTAGAAGAAATTCTGCTCCTTTTTTATTCCCATTCCACACCTTGTTGCACAGCATAATTTAAAATTCCTTTTGCGTGAGCTTTAGCTATAGATTGTTGAAATGATACATCAATCATCATGCTTGCATCACTATAGTTAGTAAAAAAACCATTCTCGCTTAATACTGATGGCATTGGTGTACCTGTAAGCATGGTAAATCTTGCTTCTCTATCCAAATCACCATCAATAAAATCATATCTGTGCGTCCATTCAGGAGTGACTGTTTTAACCTGCTCTCCGATGCAAGTTGCCAGAAGATCCGATTTTGTTTGTCCAGGTGATGTAAATATCTCCCATCCTCTCGCAGTCGGAGTTGCAGCATTGCCATGGATAGAAACAAGAATGGAATGCTTGGCTATGGATGAGTAGGAGATGGCAAGTTGGCAGCGTTTGTTTAAAGGTGTGTCATTTACTGGCTCATATATTTTTTTAACCATAAATCCATAATCCTCTAAATACTGATGCAGATAATTAGCCAGGCTTCGGTTAAAGACTCCCTCAAAAAACCATCCGTAGGAATGGAACTTGCCTACCTTATGCTGATAGCATTTGCTTGGATAGGTAACATATCTTTCAGGGCCTGTGCCATTGCGCATCCCTCCGTGTCCTGCATCCAGGCATATTAAAAATTCATTTGGTTTCATTATTCTGCAAATTGAAAATTATAAAGTAATCCTTGTTTTGTAAAAGTATAGTGCATCCAAATTCCTGCACCAACTTTGGGACTTAATCCTCTTTCAATGGCATAGCCATTAAAGTCTTGAGGTTGATTTAAATAACTCCCAGTCTTAATGTGCCATTGTTGGTCAACAAATTCTTTATATCTTGATATCCTTTGCCGTGTTATAGGGACAATCCACCTATCATGAGTATGACCTGATATCACGATGTTTGCGTCTGGAAGGTAAACTGCTTTTCTGTTGCTCTGAATGACATCCCGTGTGACGCTACCTCCACCTCCGTATCCATGATGGAATGCAATGATTAGGGGACGATTTGAACCATTTTCTTCGACGTGTGGGAACATACGGCAGTAAATGTATCCAGAATAATTCCCCTTGCTTATGTCCAACTTGTAACAAATCTTATCTACAATGCCATATTCAATTCTCTTTTCAACAGATGTCTCATGATTGCCAGGTGAATAAAAGGCAATGACATCTTTGTAAGGAGTTAAAAATTCAACAACATCAGCAATCACCTCATCAATGTATTTACCGGCATTGTACTTTGGATTTAAATCAGCTTTGTTACTTCTGGGATCGTATTTGCCTTGCATCAGGTCAAGTAAATCTCCAAAGATAAATACAGGTGCATTTCTTTCAAGTGCGAGGTCAAGGTGTTGCTTTAATTTGTCTCTGTCGCAATGTATTGAGTCAAGGTGTACGTCAGAAATAAACAACATATATCTATTCTTCTGATAACATTGCACATCAATAAATTCGTGTGTGTTTGGAAATATTTTATTTAGTAGCATTTTTTTGGTATTGTAAAAGGGATAGGAAATTAATCCCATCCCTTCTGGCATAAAGGTAGCGATACTTTCTGCGCCAATTTCTTATCCTTTAATCTTTGCAAATCTTTGCGCCAATTTAACGGTGTAGAATACATGGTCTATAACATCTTCAACAAGTAGTTCAACAGCATCATTTTTCAGGTCAAATCTCTTCTTCAATTCATCAATTAAATCATTCATTTCCTCATCAGTTAAATCTTGTAATTCAGCTTTTACCAATTCAATGCCAGCAAATGCTTTTGCAGCAGAGAAGATAACTGGGACAAATCTTGGTGCATCAGTCACAATAGAAAACTTCTTGTCATCTAATGACTTGATGATTGCCTCTAATAAATCGAAACCGAAATTTAAAACTTCTTTGGTTTCTTTGATTCCTAAAACTTCGTTTGACATATTTAAAAAATTTAATGGGTTACTTTTTAAAAAATCTTAATACTAATACTCCAATGTTAACCCCTGTTATCCGCTTTACATTCTCCGCAACGCTGAATAGCTCTGTACCAGCTATCATAGAAGCCACCATGTAGGTAATGGGAATTGGAATGGAAAAGGTATTCTTTGCACCTTCAAAAATCATGATGCTTACAAAATATACGACTATCTTTTCTGTTGTTCGGTATAGTCCTTTACTGGTTATCGCCTTGCCTTCTTTCCTTGCTGCCTTGATGCCTGTGATTGTGTCAGCTATAACCGCACAAATTGTGAATAAAAGGAAATGTTTAATGGGCAAAAAAAATGAAAAGATAAATCCACTAGTTAAAGCAACTGCGATAAAGTCGTATCCTTGTTTGAGGAGGTTTACAATTATAGATTTCATCGTGTTGCTAATATTCTTCGGATGATTATTTTCCCATCCTGTGAAACGTATAATTTTCGACCCTCGTCCCAATACAAATCAAGAAAGCTGCCTGTTGTTGGATAACTTGTAAGTCGTATAACACTTTTCCCAAATCCATACATTGTCCGTGCTGCCGTGCCTTCCACTGTATATCTTAGCACCTTGTTTGCAGTGATGGTAAATGCAATAGGTATGTTATTTATTACCCATTTAAATTTATCATTTGAAAGAAATTCATAAGTACGCACGCCCAATGTATCTATTGGACTTTTGCCAGTGATTGCCTCAATATTTGCATTCTCCCGAATCGCTGCCGTTGTTTCCTTCCCGTAAAAATACGAGCCATTAACAAAGTTGGCAAAGCTATTTGCCGTGCTTTCAAATTTTTGCAAAGCTGATAAATAAAATTGAGCCGTATCGCCAATCATTGTCATTTTTTCGTAATACGAATCATCATCATATTCGATTCTGTTTACAAGATAAAACTTTCCGTTTAACGGCAAAACGTATGCCGTGTCAAACACTTGATTTTGAGCCATTGTAAAGCTGGAGTAAAACAAGGCTATGAAATAAATAATTCTTTTCATTATGATTAATTTATTTTGTTACAAATACTTTGAATGTTCCAGAGGCAGGATTAACCGTGCCACTTGAATAGTTGTTAAATCTTACCGTTACCGTGTTTGTAGCCGATACCCATGCAGTATAACAAGTGTTTGCGTTTACGGCAGCATTTGGTACACCTAAACTAACAACGTCACCATCTGCTGCGCCTGTGACTGTGATTGTTAAATCAGCTGATAATAAAGTTGTAGTTGAAGGAAAGTCTAAGGTTGCAGAACCTGTTAAACCATGGTTAACCGTGTGCCTTGTTGTGGAAGGTGAAAAGAAAAGGTTTGTACCGTTAAATTCCATTGCCCCTGCCTCAGCCGTTGTAAGATTTGTGCCACTTGTAAATTTCAATGGTGCTGTGGAAGCCGTTGCCGTGCCTGCTGCAAGATGAAGGCGTGCGGTTGGACTTGTCGTGCCAATACCTACATTCCCACTGCTTGTTATTCTCATACCCTCTGCCGTATTTGAGAATGATATATAACCACTATTAGGATTAGTTATATCAAAGCCAGTGGTAGTTGTATTAATTTGGAATGATTGATTTATGCCATCTGTAAAGTTGCATAATGTACCTGCTGAATTAGTACTGACATATAGATTACCACGTATATACATTTTATAACCAACATCGGAAGTTGTACCAACAAGAACGTTCCCACCGCTTGTTATTCGCACTTTTTCTGTTCCATTAGTTGAAAATCCAAGTGTATTTGCAGCTGGTAAAAACATTCCCGTTCCAGTTTCCGTATTTGCCGTTGGATTAAACCTTGTTGCCGTTACTGCGCTTGTAAATGTCTTAGCACCATTTACCGTTTGCGTTCCATAAGTGTTGACGTATGCAATAGCTGCCGTATCAGCTCCCAACTGTCGCCACTTTCTGCCACTTGCCGAAGCTTTGTAGGTGTACAAATTTAAATTTACCGTATCAAGTACAAAGTAGGCAGCCGTGTCACTTTTAACGGTTAATGTCGTATCTGTTGCACGTCCACGCCAAATGATACCATCCGCAGTTGTTTGTTCACCGAGCGTTATCTTTTGATTGCCATTGGCTGGGTATTGCGCAAAGGCAAGGTAAGGTAACAAGGCAAGGGCAAGGGAAAGGAGTGGTTTCATGTTATTGTTTTTTTTTAATTTGCTTGCATTTTAATCCAATATGTACCATTACTTACTAAAGTACACCATTTATAATTTGTGTTTCCAGCCGATAATATAGCATTATCTGGAGCGCCTGTTGTTACAGTATTGTTTATAATATTATTACTTGCACTTATTATTGAACCAGCAGCAACGTTTCTAAAATATAAGGCTCTGCCAGTGTTTGTTGAAGCAGTAGGCAAAGTAACAGTTATATTAGAAAAATTATTATTAAAAGCTATGTAAGTATCTGTTGATGTTACTGTATAATCAGCATTTGTTGTAGTAAATGTACCTGCACCACTAACTGATAAAGTGCCACTAGACAAAGTTAATCCACTACCTAATGTAACTCCTACTACCTGCCCTGTACTACTCTTACCTATAACACTTGTCGCTGTGCCAGAAACAGATGATAAGGTAACTGTACCGCTAAAGGTTTTGTTTCCTGTCAATGTTTCCGTACAAGATTTACACGCAGCTCCTAAATTATTCCTTGCGTCTGCTTCGTTTGCTCCACCTGTACCACCGTTTAAAACTGGCAAAGGTGAACCGCTTAATGTAACCGCTAATGTGCCACTTGAAGTTATTGGAGAACCAGCAATGGATAAAAAAGAAGGTACAGTCATTGCTACACTTGTAACGCTGCCAGTACCTGCTCCAATGGCAGTCCTGGTATCAGTAGCATTTAATAAAGTAATTGTATTATTAGCATTAACTTTTATAAATTTATCAGATACAGAATTAGTTAAGGTAAATAATGATATACCACTTGTTGTTCCTCCTAAAGTAATTCTTGCATTTGCCGGATCTGTTGCTCCTGTACCTCCATTTGCTAATGGCAAAGCATTTCCACTATATGTAAGGGATATCGTGACTGGGAAACAGATCGGAAGAGCACACGTCTGAACTCCAGTCACTAATGCGCATCTCGTATGCCGTCTTCTGCTTGAAAACA
>OGWG01000130.1_pt1 | contig 12862 bp, 18 predicted proteins | sample 1575911 | NCBI WGS metagenome assembly OGWG01 (sample SAMN07581534, study PRJEB24739) | freshwater metagenome
ATGTAAGAGTGTATCATTCTGGATCTGGAAGTATTTCCGGTAACACATTTGGAATTTGTATAACTGTTCCACCGGCTCCTCCAGGAGATGGAATTTGTTTCCCGGTTACTGCGTTTGTCGTAATGGATTATGCAAACTGGATGTCAACCAAACATGATGCAAGCACAAACCCTAACATCGATACATTAGTTGCTACTAATTCTGGAGCATCGTATCAAGCTGGTGAACCAATGGGTTCATGTACCGGAGGCACAACTCCAAATAGTACAGTTTGGTACACATTTGATGCACCTTCTTGTGCCGCAACTTCTGTTAGATTTAGTACGAATAATAGTTTCACTAATTTCAACACACGATTAGCTGTTTATAGAAGAGCGATTATTGGTGATTGTACATCTGCATATACAGAAATCGCATGTAATGACAATGGAGGTGCAGGTACCCCAGCAGGCGCATCAGAAATTGTATTAACTCCTGGAACTGGTCCTGGTACTTACGTTCCTGGTGATCGCTATCAAGTACAGGTAAGTGGAAACGGAGGTGCAACCGGTAACTATGGATTGGTAATAGATGTTAATGCCCCTGATTGTTCAGTATCATCAATAACTACAACAGGAGCAACCATTTCATGGCCTTCGGTAGCGACTCTATCCGGTGCCGGACACTTAGGTTTCTATGTTAGATACAGACCAAGTTCTTCAACTTCAGGGTACGTTCAGATTCCGGTTGATGTATTAACCAGTACAAGAACTCTAACAGGTTTAAATCCTGGAACATCATACGATGTTTGGGTTGTTTATATCTGTCAGGATGGATTCTGGTTCTCAACCAAGCAAACATTTACTACAACTCCGGCTTGTTCTGTAACAGGTCCAATGGCTGCTCCTAACGTAGACAGTGTTGCCGGTCATTGTAACAGAGCATTGGTTACTTGGTCAGCTGTACCTGGTGCTACTCGTTACCGTGTATTATGGAGAAGAACATCTACTCCTACTTCTGTATCTTGGGTTGATGTAAATGCTGCACTATCTTATACTGCAACTTTAACATACAATCAAACTTGGCAGATTTGGGTACAGGCATTCTGCGACTCTCCAGGGCCAGCGCAATCAGTTACTTCACCGTTCAGAACATTTACAACATGTACAGCTCCGGCTATGGTTATGCCTCCTGCGGAAGTTAATGTTTCGCATTCAGGTGTAGATTATATTAATACACCTATTCAGGATGTGATGATGTACGTTGTAAAAGATATGAAGTCTGAAGTACGCAGTATTGACTTCAATGATTATGACTCTAAACTGGAAAGAAGAGTGGCTGATGTAAGTACTTCGAACAAGGCAGAGATTTCAGTATTCCCGAATCCGGCTGAGAACAATGCCACAATTTCATATAGCTTTAACAAAGAAGTAAGCAGTGTGAAAGTTCTTGTAACAAGTATGCAAGGTCAATTGATGGAATCTTTAGAAGTGGCTCAACCAGGATTGTTTGGAAACATTGAATTAAACCTTGCTAAGTATGCATCTGGTATTTATATCATTCGCATTCAGGCAGGTGATGTTCAAAACATGACCAAACTGGTAGTTAACAAATAAGAGAAGTTTAATTTTTTTATAAAAGCCGCCGCAAGGCGGCTTTTTTATTTTAACTACATTGTACGAGCGATTGGAAGGGAACGTTAGTTGTTGCGCAGCAACGGAACCCCTGAAAAGCGCGACCATGCGAGCGCATGGACGTACCCTATAAAATATATACTTGTAGATTTGTGATATGAGTGCTATACATTTTCCAAAAATTGAAACGGCTTTGACCAAACTTTTGCCTATTGAATTTCCTATTATTATGGCTCCGATGTTTTTGGTTTCTAATGCAAGGATGAGTATTTCTGCGTTGAAAAGTGGAATTGCTCCGTGTATACCGGCGCTGAATTACAGGACAGATAAGGATTTTAGACATGCTATTGCACAGATTCGCGCTGAAGCAAAGGGTCCGATTGGTATTAATTTAATCGTGAATAAATCGAATATCAGGTATCCTGAGCAATTGAATACTTGTATTGACCTGGGAATTGAATTTATCATAACGTCGCTGGGTACACCTGAGGAGGTGATTAGGAGATGTAAGCCCTCCGGTATTAAGGTTTTTTGCGATGTAACGGATCATGTATATGCGAAAAAAGTAGAAGATTTAGGCGCAGATGCATTGATTGCTGTAAACAAGGAAGCAGGTGGTCATTGTGGTCCATATCCGGCATCTGAACTCATTCCGAAGTTATTGGACACTTGTAAGATTCCGGTTATTAGTGCAGGCGGTGTGGGTACCGGTGGTCAGATGTATAGCAGGTTGCATCGTGATGGAGCATGTGGTGTTTCAGTAGGTAGTATTTTTATTGCAACAGAGGAAAGTGAGGTTTCGAAAGAATATAAGCAGGCTTGTATTGACTATGGTGCCAAGGATATTGTTTTGAGTACAAAAATCAGTGGTAGCCCGTGTACGGTGATAAATACTCCATATGTTCAAAAAATAGGAACGACTCAAAATGGCTTGGAGCGATTGTTATCTAAGAATAAATCGTTGAAGAAGTATGTAAAGATGTTAACGTTTATGAAGGGAATGAGAGCGATTGAGAAGGCTGCATTTTCTGCAACATATGCTACTGTTTGGTGTGCAGGTCCGACTATAGAACATGTTCATTCTGTAGAACCTGTTGGCGATATTGTTGAGAGGTTGATTCGTGAATATTATGAAGCGGTAGGAGCCGGGGTTGGTAGGAGTTAATCAGGAAGTAAAAACCAGATAGTAGTTCTTTTTCCCTTTTTGAATAAGAATAAACTTGTTTTGTAACAGTTCGTTTGGGTTAACTATAGATTCAAGGGTTGTTTTTTTCTTGTTAATAGATATAGCATTTTCCTGAAGACTTCTTCTAGCCTCACCTTTAGAGTTGAAGATTCCGGTAGCATCTGTTAAAAAGTCGAGTATGTTTACTCCGTTTGAAAGAAGATCTTTTGATATTTCATGTTGGGGAACACCTTCGAACACTTGTAAAATTTCTTTTTCAGAGAGGCTTAATAAGTCTTCGGTTGTTGATTTACCAAATAATATTTCGGTTGCTCTCTTTGATGTTTGCAGTTCTTCTTTTCCGTGAACCAGGGTTGTAAATTCTTCTGCAATTTTACGTTGAAGGTTTCTGAGATGAGGTTCTGATTTATGTGTTTCTATATCTGTTAGAATTTCTTCTTTTGATTGAGGAGAGAAATATTTATGTACTTTTTCTGCTTCATCATCTGAAATATTAAGCCAGAATTGATAAAATTTAAAGGGGCTTGTTTTGTTAGGGTCTAGCCAAACGTTTGCGCCTTCAGACTTTCCGAACTTAGTTCCGTCGGCTCTTGTCAGTAATTGAGAAGTGAGCGCAAAGGCTTCGGCACCATCGATTCTACGGATTAGTTCTGTGCCTGTAACAATATTTCCCCATTGGTCGGAGCCACCGATTTGCAGTTTACAGTTTTTGTTTTTGTGCAACCAGTAGAAATCATATCCTTGAACGAGTTGGTAGCTGAATTCAGTAAAGGATATTCCGCTTTCCATTCTGTTTTTTACCGAGTCTTTTGAAAGCATGTAAGAAACGGTAATATGTTTTCCAATGTCTCTGATAAAATCCAAAAAGCTAAAATCTTTAAACCAATCGTAGTTATTAAGAATTTCTGCAGGATTATCTTTTATATTAAAATCGAGAAATTTCTCGAGTTGTTTGCTTATTGAATCGAGGTTATGTTGGATATGATTGGTCAAAAATGAAGCCAGCCGATGGCGAACAAGGTTTGAGAACTGTAAATGCAATTTTCCGTATTCCAGAAGTTATTCAGTTTACTCGTTATGATAAATTGCCTTGTCAAAAAATTCATTATAATAGAAGAACAATTTTCAAGCGTGATAACTATCGATGTCAGTATTGCGGCATGAAGAAAAATACTATCGAGCTTTCTTTGGATCATGTGATACCACGGTGCCAAGGCGGTTTAACTTGTTGGGAAAACATTTGTGTTGCCTGTACTGATTGCAATTCAGCAAAAGCTGGCAGGACACCTGAACAGGCAGGCATGAAGCTATTGCGTCAGCCCTATAAGCCAAAAAATAATTTGATTGTTGAGGACATTCGTGTTAAAAGTTGGGAAGCATTCCTTGGCGCAAGTTATTGGTTAACTGAACTTGAAAACGATATTGTTTAGGAGTCTTGCAAAATGTGGTTAAAATTGTCTTCTCAATGGATCAACATGGAACACATTGTGCGTGTTGAAGTTAAGACAGAAGGTAACAAAAATATTGTCACCTTTTATTCAACGAAAACAGGCGGTCAAGATCGTACCTTTGTCGAAGGAGCGGACGCAGACATAGTGGTTGCTTGGCTCGAAAAAAATCAAAACAACTAAGAGGCAATCATGTTTTCTACATTATTGACGCTTTTTGCGTCTGTTGTTGGAATTTGGGCGTTTATTAAATATGTAATTTTAATTGAAATTCGTGTTGATGCAAACACATTCAAAACTTTGTATGATCATCTAAAATCGTGCAAAAAGTTTGTGTTGAATGAAGAACTTACTTCTGAATCTCGACATCCTATTCTTTTTAGTGCCTTTTTATTCCCAGAGGGATTGCCTTGGTTCTGTCTTTCACATGGCGAAAGGTTGATGCAGGCTGGTTGGCATGGCAAAGACTATGTGAGTGTCATAACTTGTATGCGATGGAATTATAAAAAACTTCGTGATTTTTTGAGTGAAGGATTGAGAGAAACAAGTTTTCGGACGAATGGAGTTCCTGTTCAAGTTATTTTACCTTATGGGTTGGACAAAGTTGGTTCTTTGAAAAAGATTGCTCCTGAACCAATTATTGAGGAGTCTTTGTGGCAAGACTTGGATATTGAAGTAAATGAAGTTCTTGAGGGTAAAAGGAATAAAACGGGCGCATTGTTGTATGGCAAACCGGGGAACGGAAAGACTTCTTTTATCAAATATTTATCGACTAAACATCGTTTGCCAATTATGATCCTTACTTTCAACCCAGAGTGGAGCAATATCGACATTTTACTATTGTTTTCTCATATACCCAAAAAGTGTTTAGTATTATTGGAAGATTTTGACAATTATTTTGATAAAAGAGTTTGTTTAATGGGTGCGGGTGAAAAAAGTTCAGTCAAGTTTACATTTGATATCATACTAAATGGATTAGATGGAGTTTATAATAGCTATGAAAAAGTAGTTTTCATCATGACTGTCAACGACATAGACAAGGTGGACGAAGCATTAAAAAACAGACCTAGTCGTTTTAAATTTACACGGCATTTTGCCAATCCAGATCATTCAACCAGATGTAAGTTGATCCCTGAAGAATGGTCTTCAAAAATCGACAATTTACAGTTAAATCTTGATCAGGTGTTTAGGATGAAAGAATATTATGATTCTGGTCTAGATTTGGACGCTGCATTGAAAAAATTAGATTTAAATCTTAATGTTGAAGAAAAAAAGGCAATCAAATCTTGTTCTGATTTTTTAGATTAGCGTAAAGTCAACTGCTTCTATTTCCATGAATTCACGGGGGAAATTTTTCCCATCGCTATAACCAGACATTGTTTGCCATTTTTCTTTTATTCTTCTCATAACTCTTTCGTTGGTATAAAAAAATGGCTCAACAGTAGTTCTCAATGGTTGTTGAGAAATTATTGAATAACCATATTTTTGGAATAAATTTCTGTAACTAGTGATGGGATCGAGCAGTCGGTGTGTGAATTTATTGGTTTTATATCCCATATTTTGGAGTTCTTCCTCTGTAAACACAAGGTGAACATAAGCTTTGTTAATTTGTGAATGCAAATGTGCTCCGTGTCTGCTGGCCCAAGGATGGCAACGAATATAAATTCGACATGATTCTGTTTTGATTTCTTTTATCTTTTCAAGAATTTTATCAAAGTCATTTGAGTGATCCAATAAGTCGTTTGCATAAATTATGTCATAGGGTCCATTTTCTTTCACAACATCCCAATTGGTCGTGAGAATCACATTATCTTGTTTTAAAGAGGACCAGTTATTTTCAACTGTGTCATATCCAACTGATTTTTTGGCGTAAAAATTATTTGATGTTAAAGAACAGCAGACACCGTCTTCACAATTTAAACTGAGAATCGATTTATTTTCAATATCGCAAGTAATTAAACTTCCAAGAACAGCAAGGGCTTTTTCTATTTTTTCATCATTTCCGAGGATTTGCTCCCCATCTACAGCTTGTGGCCAGATAGGAGCTTTCAATAGAAAACGGAGTTCTGTGAAATCCTTGAGTTGTTCTGCTTTTGTTTCTGGATTTGCAGCAATTTTATATTCTTGATTGTGAATTTTTTGCATGAATTTTATCATTTCATGCATCTGTGTGATGAATTCTTTTGGTGAATGTATTTCCATATTTCTATTATAGTTCGTGTCATTTGATAAAGGTTATTTAAAATGGATCACTTTGACTTTGGTAAGAATTCAATTGCTGCTATCTTAATAGATGTTGGCAGGGCTAAACTGCAAGATGGTTCTTGGCTTTATGAAAAAATTAAATCAAATTTAATTTCTAAATTAAAGAATAGTACTAAAAATTGCTTAATTTATATGCCTCAATCGGTGTCTTCTTTACCAAAAACAATCAGCGAAAGCACTTATCAGATTGATTCATTTAAACAAAATTCCAACGAATATCCTATAATCGATCAAATTAAAAAAGCCGCTCAGGTTTTAGGTGAAAGTTCAGAAGATTTGGAAAAGCATTTAGTGCTTATGACAAAAAAATTCAATGAAAATTATTCTGATGTTTTTAATTGGATCAAGAATAAAGAATATGATTTTAAGATAAAAATTATTGGTATTGGTAAGGACACAGATTTGTTGGAACTGACTGCTGATGAATTTGGTTTTGATTTTGTTAAAATCAACAAGTTAGATGGTATTAAACAAGCAATTGAAAGCATAGGTGAATAAAATGGAAGAAAAAATTTTTGTGATGAATCCAATAGAAAAAAAACCTTTTCAAATGGCTTCCGTGGAGATCATAATACCGTTCTATGATGAACACGCAAAAGTTCTGAATTTAGTAAATGATATATTTTCAAGTGTGACAAGTAACAAGTATCTGATCACTTTGGTTGACGATGGGTCAAAAAATCAAAATTTCGTACAACAGTTGAAGTCTAAAAAAATACCCGGTCTACGCTTTCTAAGTCATGCAAAAAATAAGGGCTTTGGAGCAGCGGTTAATACGGCGCTCAAGACTCCATTCAACGCAAAGATTCCGTTTGTTGCAATTATGCATTCTGATGTGCGTGTACAAGATTTGAATTGGCTTTTCAATTTGGGTTTAACTTTAACAGAAATGAAAACCAAGGGAATTAAGATGATTTCCCCTATGACGGATAATCCTCTTGTTGCTGAACAATTTCTGAAAGGCAAGCATGGTGAAAGAAATGAAGACAAAGTATTGACTGAGGGATTTTTGCCAATGTACTGCTCTCTGGCTCATCGACAGCTTTTTGCCAAGGTTGGCTTGTTTTTGGAATGTCCTTATGCAGGAACCGAAGCTGAAGAGTTTGCTTGGAGAATGAAAAAGAATGGATTTTTTCAAGGTGTTTGCGGGAAAAGCTGGGTGCAGCATGAAGGCAGGGGGACGCTTGCAAAGCTTGATAAAATTAAAAAAGCACAGGATTTGATGAACAAAATACACGATGACTTTTTATTGAGTATTCAAAAACCTTTGGCAAAATAATATATAATATGTAGCATCTTACCACAAGGAGGTAATTATGAGATGCAATACTGGTATGGTTGATGAATTTAACAACCCAATTATTTCAACTACGACTTGGAAATATTATACAGCACAATGTACTAACATACAACAAGGTCTAGGTATTTGTAGCGGAACATCAGGCGCATATTTGCCAGCAATCACAGTTTGTATCCAAAGACTTTTCTAATAAATTTGCACAAGATCAAAATTAAACCGCCTTTCGGGGCGGTTTTTTTGTTGGCATTGACATAGTAGTTTGTTGTGGTAAGTTCATTTGTCCTCACATTTTACCCAACAAGGATTGTTGAAATGCTTGTACTCAGTTGCAAACTTGACGAAGGTATTATGATAGGTGATGATATTCGTGTTATGATTGTTGATCTTGGTAATGGTAAAGTTAAACTTGGAATATCTGCACCTAGAGAAGTTGCTGTTCATAGAGACAAAATTTACAACGATATTAAATCTGGTAAGCCATATGTTAAATCCTAGAGTTTGTCCGCATTGTAATAAACAAATTGCGACAGATCGTGGTTATTTTTTTGATGAACACTTGAACATGATCTGTCGCAATTGTAATCTCAAGGTTGTTGAGATCAAAGAAGAACCTGTAGTCATCGCTGGAGAAGAAATCGATGAAACAGTTTGAGGTAATTTACAGTTACTTCAATAATTCTTTGTTCAATAATGAATTGCCTCGACAAGAATTTATATTTGATATAAATAAAAAGTTTCCTCTTCGCTGGGATAAGAGCAACATAATCATCGGTGCTGAATTTTTATCGCTAAATGCATATGAATTTTTTATTTCGATCATCCATGAAATGATTCATATTAAAAGTCATCAAGCGGGTCTTGATGATTTAGGGATCAATCAATATCATAAAAAAAATTTCTTAAAAATGGCCTTGAATTTAGGGTTTTTTGTTATCAAACACAAGTCTCAAGGTTGGTCAATTATCAGTCCTATCTCGCCACGAAATGCAACAAATTGCATCGCTGTCAAATCTCCAAATGTAAATCGCAATTGTTCTTTGTTGGATGTCTTATCAAATGTTAATTACAATGTTCAAGAATTTAAAAACCAAGTCAAAGACCTGCATGATGCAATCATCAAAAATCCGCCTTCAAAGACATTTTTCTTGAAATATCAATGTCAATGTCCTGATCCACATAACAGCATTCGTTCTGGTAGAAGACCAAATGGAGCGGGAATGGAACATCCTGATGCCATGTGCAAAACATGTGGCTCAGATTATCTTTGTGTTTCTGATTTGCCGGATTAGATTTTTTTTCTAATCCATGTGCCATTTTCTACTTCAAAATTTTTATTTGTTTGCATGACATTCTTAATTGATTCGATGTCAGGAGATTCTGCCTCAACAGCGGATTGAAGCTCATCATTTTCAAAATAATAAGATGAATCATTCGGTATTTCTATTTTTATGCCGTCAACAATGACTGTTTTTGGATTAGTGGTTCGTAATATTTTTACATTCCCAAATTCTTCCAAGGTGTATTTGTGTTTTATTTGCTTGATGAATTCTTGAAATCTCATTTTTTATCCAGATCAAATTCGGGACTAATCTTTTTGATTATCTTACTGTAAATTACATAAAGGCAAATAGTTATGATAGTAAATTCTAAAAAACCAGAGGCAAATTTGCCAATTTCTATGTCCATGCCTTTAATTGGGGTAAAAATCAGTAGCCGCCAGTCTCCATGCGTTGAAGAAACTAGATAATTTGCTATAGGCATGAATACTGTTTCTGATATAGTCGTAACAAACTTTTGCATAGAATTAGCAAGAATTAAAGTTATTGCTACGCCAATTAAGTTTTTGCTATAAGCAAATCTACGATACTCATCAAATTCTTTTTGTAGTTTCTCTTTGGGAATGAAATTTTTTTCTTCCATGTCTGATTCCCGTGGTACAAAATTACATGAGCATTAAAATTATATTCCCGCCACGACCCAAGGGTAAAATGTTGCCTTCTGACCTTTCTCATTATGAAAGTTCGGGCAACTGGATTGCACAGAGAAAATTTAATGGCAGCAGATGTGTAATTCATATATCTAAAGATAGGTATGTAACTATTGGAAACCGACACGCCGGTCAATTTGCCCGTTTCTCTTTCACCAAAGGTATGATTGATGAACTTTTATCTTCAATTAAATTAGAAGATAGCAAAGAGTATTGGCTTGACGGCGAGTTGATGAATAAGAATGAAAATGCAACAAATGAAATAGTTTTTTATGATGTTTTACAGGCAGGTAGATACTTATTTGGCAATCCTAATCAGGTCAATCGAATTGAAATGCTTAATGAAATTTGTCGGAATCCAACTCAAAAATGTGATTCGGGAATTGCTCTTCAAATAAGTAAAAGGTTCTGGATGGCGGAAACTTTTTTTTCTAATTTCAAAGAAAGGTTTTTAGAATCTTTGCCAAGCAATCAAATCGAAGGATTGGTTTTGCGGAAGAAAACAAGTGGCTTGGATAATTTTGGACATAAAGAATATGAGACGGCAAGTTTGATTCGATGCCGTAAGCCTTTTTCTCAAAATAAGGGATATGAATTTTGAATTCCCTTGACATGAATTTTGTGTCGTTGTAATTTTGGTTGTTCTTTAATCCCCATCAAGGAGGGTGTTATGTCTCGCCGAAATGAAGAAGTTGATTCCAAGATTGCCAACGGATGTGTACATCTTTACAACAATATGTACATGATTCCTTTTGATGCCATTAGAACGCCTGACGATGAAGAAACTGAAGGTCGATATTGCTTCCGTAATCCACGAACATTGATTGAGCGTGGTCAAGCTGATTTGCTTGACAGGAAACTTAGTGCTGATTTGCGTGAAAGCATTAAAAAGAATACCCTTCTTAATCCATTAGTGTGCCGATGGGTTTATGATGAACAAGATGATTGTTATCACCCTGTTATCGTCGGAGGAGAACGCCGCTTCAGGGCGCTAGACTTTTTAATTCGCAAAAAAGAAACTGTAAAAGACCCTCGTCAAGCTGTTGTTGGACAAATCAACAATAGTACAACCACAGCAGATATTGCATATGCTATGGTTCCATGTCAAATTTACTCATGTGATGATGATCTTGATGCTCTTGCTTTAAGCTGGGCAGAAAACAAAAATAGAATAAATTTGACTGACGGGCATGAGATTGCAGAGGTTATTAAGTTGCGTCAGGCTGATGCAACCGATGATAAGATCATAGAAATTTTACAGCAAGATCGTCGATGGCTTGCTGAAACAGATAGGTTGATTTTGAGTCTTGATGCTAATACCTTAGCAGACTTGTTAGAGGGTAGAATTGACCGAGGTTCTGCTGTCAACTTGTCTAAGGTTGATCCAGCCGTAAGGGACGAAGTCCGTGAAGCTGCAAATAATGCTGCTCAGGATGTTTTTGAGCGCAGAGCAACACGATTAGAAAATATAATCGAATCTGCTGTTGAACGACAAGAAATTGCCGAAGCAAATACTGTTTTGGCAAACACACCTGAAGCACAGCAAGAAGCAGCACAGGAGGTAGCTGAAACAAGGGCAGAAATTAACACGATGAAAAGACGAAGAGAGCGTCTTCGTCCTCAAACTACAAGCAAGCAAGTTCTTCGTGCTACAGAAGAAGTAACTGGAACGACTCGTCGCAGAAATAGCACCCCACGCACTCCTCGCACTAATGACACCAACACTCAACTGTTGGAAGAAATGAGGACATATCTTACTGATCTGATCAGGAAAAATGGTCGCTGTCCAGACAATAGTTTTACAGCGCAGATTGATTCTCTTAGATTACTTCTTCGTGTAATCAACGAGAATCTAGCGCAAAATATTGGTGATTTGGAATCAACTTTGAAAAGACACTACGGATCAAACTGATTTTGTCGTGATTTGCAAAAAAACCCAAGGCAATAGCCTTGGGTTTTTTATTTTAGATACATAAATAGTGGAAGATGATACTAGTTTGTCCACATTGCGGTTCTGATTTGCACCATGAGCTTAAAGATGGTTTAACTCAATGTGCAAAATGCAATCAACTTGTAGAATCTTCTGATTTGCATCAATTGTTGTCTGCATCTTGGTTGGTAAGGAAAAATCATTTTTCATTAGAACAGCTTAAACACCATTTAAAAATAGACGATGAATTTGCTATTTTAGTATATACATTTGTAAATGAACATAACTATTCACACCAAGATTTTATCGCATTATTGAAAAAATTAGGTGTTGCAAATAAATCTTACATAAAATACGAATAAAGCCACGAATTAGCGTGGTTGGGCTTTATTGTATTTTATTTAAATTCAAGCTGTTTCTGCTGAAATTTGACCGATAGGAGCACGGCTGTCAATTTCCAAGGATTCGCCCCTATCAAGTTCTGATCGTAAAACTGTAACCTTTTTATTTGCCTCAATCCCTAATCGGACTTTATTACGATTGTCAATTCTTACAACCGTGATTTTGATGTCCTCTTCAATGCCGGGAACCTTCAAAATGATGGTTTCATCCTTTTTTCTACTGAGTACGAGCATTGTTACTTCCTTTCGTTGCCTGAATCCTTGAGCCAAGCTGTACCTTGTATTAAGTTAGTTCGGTAACAATTTTTTCACCGATTAAAGGATTTTTTCTTTGCATATGGTTTACATCAGAATTTAAACGGGATAATAAATAGATGTTCCGAAAGTTGTGTCATGCCGATTGGCTCGATGGCATGATTTAAATAAGAGCCTTTAGGAGCTCCGTCATGTCTAACCAGTTTCATGTTGAATTAGCTTCTTCTCGTAGTGAAGTAGCCAAACTTGAGAAGCGTATTCGTTTGTTGGAAGAACTGGTCGCTTTAGAAAATGAGCACGGCGAAACCGATCATCATATCGTTGCCACGGCAACCGAAATCGCTGACGCACCTAAGCGCAGGGGTCGTCCTCCTCGCCAAACTCAAAATCAAACTCATAGCAATGCTCATGCTGCTGCTGCTGCAAAGTCTATGACCTTGCCCTCTCTACTCATAAGCATTGGAAGTCAAAGCTCTG
>OGWG01000136.1_pt1 | contig 12614 bp, 16 predicted proteins | sample 1575911 | NCBI WGS metagenome assembly OGWG01 (sample SAMN07581534, study PRJEB24739) | freshwater metagenome
CGGCATACGAGATGCGCATTAGTGACTGGAGTTCAGACGTGTGCTCTTCCGATCTGTTTCCCAGTCACGATAGAAGCCAGAAATCTACCTAAGAGAGTATTGCGCTAAAATTTCAGATGACAATGTCAAATTCCTTCAAGCTCGACTGAGTCAAAGGATTGCGGCAGACCTATCTGAAGCAGTAGAATTTTTAGGAGGAGTAAGAGAAATTGATAAGTGGTTATCTTCTGCAACAGATTTTAATCAATTTTATGATATGATTGATATGGTACAATTTGCGATTCAAAAAGAGCATGAAAAGCGACTCGCTGCATCCGCAGCTTGATTTTAAACTTAATTTTATTTACTGTCCCACAATCAAGCGTGGGACATTTTTTTTGGTGAAGCATGAAAATTATTTCTCAATTTAGCAAAATTATAGTTACCTTTTTGTTGGGGTTGGCCCTTGGATTTATAGCAAGTCAAGAATATTGGTACAAAAAGGGCGCACAAGATGTAATTTTGATGTATGAGGATTTTTCATCGGGAATTGCAAGGCATCCTGATGGCAAAGCCGTTGATATAAATTTTGATCAAGAAAAGGTAATTAAAAATCGTGAATTGCTTCAAAAAATTAACCCTGAATTGAAAGCGTGGTATAATTCTCCTAAAGCAATAAGGGACAACAATGCCGCCGATCATTAAGACCGAAGACCAAACTGTTTGTGTCGCAACTTCGGAATTTCCTTTTGCTAAATGGAAATTTGAAAAATTTAATCCGGTTCAAAGCCGGATCATGGAATATTATAATCAAGATGTAAATGGTTTAATCGCCGCCAGAACAAGTGCCGGTAAGACAACAATTGCCGAACAATTCATGGCTGAACAAATTCGCAGTCGTGGCGGTAAGGCAATGTTTCTTGCCCCTCTTCGTGCGCTTGCCCGTGAAAAATTAAATGATTGGACTGACAAAGATCATCATTTTTCTGATTTAAAAATCAGCATTTGCACAGGCGATTATCGACTTACTAAAGAAAGAACCAAAGAACTTGAAGAAGCCGATATAATCGTCATGACAAGCGAAATGCTTAGTCACAGAAGCCGAAGCCATAAATCAGAACAAAGCCAATTTTTGCAGAAGATTGGTGTTCTTGTTATTGATGAAAGCCACCTTCTTACTGTGCCGGGGCGTGGTGATCATCTCGAAGTTGGATTGATGAAATTCACTCAAATCAATCCCGGCGCAAGAATTGTTTTATTGTCAGCAACCATGCCAAATGTGGAAGAAATTGCTGAATGGGTAAGCTATTCACTTAATCAAAAACAAACATTTATTCTTCTTTCAGAATACAGACCTGTTCCACTTACAGTTCATTATGAAAATTATGATGACTCACTAAGAAGATATGATTTGATTGAACAAGAGAAAATCAATAAAGCACTTGACATTGTAGAGTGGTACAAAGATGACAAGTTCTTGGTATTCGCTCATACAAAAAGAACCGGCGATTTAATGAAGAAAGAATTAAAGTCAGCAGGAATTGATTGTCAGTTTCATAATGCTGATTTGGAATCATCTGAAAGAGCCAAGGTGGAAGATAGATTTAAGAACGATCCAATGTTTAGAGTAATTGTTGCAACAAGCACTCTGGCATATGGACTTAATTTGCCAGCACGAAGAGTTATTATTCTTGGTGTTCATCGTGGCGTTGATGAGATGGAATCTTATGATATTTTGCAAATGATAGGTCGATCCGGTCGCTATGGCATCGACCCTATGGGCGATGCCTATATTCTTGTTCCTGAAAGTCGAGCCGCTGAATACAAAAGAAAGTACAGTAAATCCAATCGTATCGAATCTCAGCTTTTGATTAAAACAGGCGAGACTTACAAAACCTTGGCTTTTCATTTGGTAAGCGAAATTTTCTTCGGTGGAATCACTACGACAGAAGATGTTCACAAATGGTTCAATCGTTCTTTGGCTTATTTCCAAAACAAACATTTTGATGATTCTATTGTTGATAGCACTTTAAAATTGCTCACAAAATGTGGAGCAATAACCGAGGAAAATGGAATTTGGAAAACAAGAACAGTTGGCAAAGTTGCCAGTATGTTTTACATCAGTCCATTCGATGTATCAGACCTCTATTTTAACTTTGATGGTATATTTAAAGGCAATTGTGAGGACGATGATTATAAAGTTGCATTGGCTCTTGGCAATATTGATAGCTTACGCATGAATATTGTCAATAAACTAGAAAAAGAAGAAATAAGCTTGTTTGCTAATCAAATTAGATTGAAGGCTGGTGGCAAAGTTTTGTTAGACGGTGCGGTAAAAGCTGCTTACTGTTATTACAATTTGCTTAATGGCATTAACTCACAGGCTTGTGCTAGTTCTCAAAGAAATTTACAGCAAGACTTTAACAGAATTGCTCAAGTGTTGAATGCGTTGGACAGCATAGGCAATCTTTGGAAAAAGAAAAATTGGTTTAAAAATTTGGAAGGAAGAATTGCTTATGGTGTTCCTGTTCATTTGTTGGATTTGTGCCAATTAGAAAACATTGGTCGTGTTCGTGCGACCAAGTTGTATGATGCTGGAATAAAGACTGCTAAACAGGTTGCAACTATTGAACCAGAAAAACTTGCTAAAATTGTTAACATGAAGGTCGATGCTGTACAGGCAATAGTCCAACAGGCTCAAGGCTTGTAATGAACTTTTTTGATGCGGGAGAGGATTGTGTTTTTTATTCTTTGTTTCATAATTTTTTTTCTCGATAGCATCGGGGTTGCTCCTTGGCATTGTCCTATGAGTGTACTATCGGTTGTATCAACTCCACTTATGTAGCAGCAAGGTTCACAAAAAGATGAACAACCAATATTAAATGAGAATTCTGTACAATCTTCTACAGAGAAAGAAAAGGATTCAGGCTCAGTAAAAAAATAACTTTCTTCTGGTAAGTAGAGACATGTTGTAATTGTACATGCGCCGCTTTTGCTACAGGAAAAATCATCTATTGCAACTGGATCAATAGTTACCGTTCCTGAACCAAATGTTGTAAAATAACCAAATCCAATATCATAAAGTTGTGCAGAGTAAAGACAACATCCATCAAATGTGATGGTTATGTCGGTTGTAAATGGGTCAATGATATTACAGAACTGAGTTGGCGCTCCCGGTATATTAGATATTTCTACATGATATATAACTTCGGTATAGCAAGGACATAAAAGACAACATCCACAACTGCAACCACACCACCCGCCCGTGCCACATTTATAAGGAGGATTGCAATTGCCAGCCATTATTTCCTTTCATTGCCAAAGAAATTTTTTGGATATTCAACTTTTACTGTGCCATTTCCATCGGTTGGATTTCCATTTTCATCTTCAACCCACCATCTGACTTGTTGCACGGGGATATTTAGTTGTTCCATATGACATTTATCACGAGGATTAACAGGCATGTGATATTCTGTTCCTTCGATCAAAACAGCCACTTTGCATTCCCTTTTTTCATGGTTGTAAAGCAAGCAATTTCCACAAATTTGTTCTAAAGGTTGCTTTTTTGACATTTTGAAATTCCCTTATGACAATCTTCTTATTAAAATAGTTTAGTATAATTGAGGACAATCCTATGAAATTGATTGCAGTAGCAGCCCAGCTTGCCAACGGTAAAGATGAGTTTTGTAACCATTTGGCCAAAGTTCTAAATGACGAAAAACATGAATGGGAAAGAAGTGCATTTGCCGATGCAGTCAAAAATACTTTTTGCCAAGCATTCGGCGTAGATCGTGATTTTATTGAGAATTGGAAAAGAGTTTCTGAGCCGCCGCCCGGTTTTTTATTGCCTATTCGACAATGCCTCCAATTTATTGGAGATGGTTATCGCAAAATCCGTGATGAAATTTGGATTGAAATAGCACTTCGTGGAGATAGTAATAAAATTATATCAGATTCTAGGTATTTCAATGAAGCTAAAGCTGTGCGTGAGCGTAAAGGTCTTGTTTTTTTGATGTACAGGCCCGGCTTCATCAATGATGACCCTAATCCTTCTGAATCACAAATCAGGCCATTGGTTGATTTTTGTCGCAATAATAATATCTCTGAAGGGCCAATTGACTTCAAGGCTCTCAAAGAAAAATATGGCAATGCATGTCCAAATGCTTTGCAATATTATCATTATTGGTTTGCAAACGATGGTACTTTATCAGATTTAAAACATAAAACCGCAACAAAGATTGCTCCCTTTGTTGATGAATTCTTTAGGAAATTCTAATGGCATTTTTTTCTGAAGACTGGTTTTCTTATCATATTCCACGATGGAATATTTGGCTTTCCAAGTTTGTAGGACAGCCAAATCTTAATTTCATGGAAATCGGTAGTTATGAAGGAAGGTCATGTCTTTGGTTGTTGAAAAATGTTTTGACTGATCCAAGCAGTAACATAACTTGCTTGGATTGGTTTTGGGATCAAGCATATCACGAAAAAAATGGTAAAAGCCTTGAAGATTCTTTTTATGAAAACTTAAATGGCTATTTGGACAGGATTAGCATTTATTGCGGCAAAAGTTTTGAATCACTTTTAAGATTACAAAATAAACAAATAAATTATGATTTCATTTATGTTGACGGGTCACATGAACAAACTGATGTTTTAAATGACATGATATTATCATTTCAACTATTGAAAGTTGGCGGAATAATGGTCATGGATGATTATCACTACAAAACACAAGGAATGGAAGAAAACCCAAGTGTTGCTATTGACGCATTTTTGAATGTATACAACAAGAAAATTAAAGTTATTTATTTGGGTTGCCAAGTGGCAATTGAAAGATGTTCAGTATAGTCGTTCCAGTAATGAATCGTACAGATCGTATTATTCCATGCCTTTCGACATGGATAAATTATCATCATATAGGTGAAGTTGTTATAGTTGATTGGTCTAGTAAGATTCCTATTTTTACTGATGAATCAGTATCAGAAATAATTCATCATCCAAAAACCCGAATTGTAAGAGTGAATGACGAAGAATCATTTATTTGCATGTCTTTCAGTCTAAATGTTGGTGTTTTCCATGCTTCTTTAGATCATGTGGTTAAAATTGATATTGATTACAAGTTAATTAACGAACAGCTATTAGAAACATTTTATAGGTCCAGAAATTCTAAATCATTTTATTGTGGCACTATTCCTAAAAAATATGACTTTCATGGATTCAGTTTTTTTCCAAGAGAAGACTTTGTTGCAATACAAGGATATAATGAGAGAATTCGTGGATGGGGATTTGATGACGAAGACTTTTATCGCCGAATGGAAAAAAGAGGGTTAGAAAGAATAGTAATTATGAACATCGAGCATTTTCTGTATCACATTCCTCACGATGATGCGTTAAGAACTGTAAACTATCCGCAAAAGGATAAAAATGAAACAAATAGAGTAAATGAAAAAATTATACAGGAATATGACTGTGGGTGTTTGTCAACTTATACAACGCTGTGCAAAACAAATAAATATACAGAATTGGTAAGGAATAAGTGAAGCCAATCTTAGTTACCGTAGCAGGCAGTAGGTCTAATACTATTGCTCATCAACTAAAACACTATGCTCCCCTGACAAGCGGAGCATATATTGTCATTTATCAACATGAAAAAAGCAATACGCAAACTTGTGATGAAATTAGAGAAATAGCTAAACAACATGGCGCTAATATTTATGCTGTCAGGACACATCGACCATATGATTGGGAACAAGTAACAAGACTTTACAATGAAGTTAAAAGTCAATTTTTTGAAAACTGGTGGTTAGTTGCTGATGATGATGAACTTCATGTTTATTGGGATGAACCTCAAAATATAATTAAAGAATGTGACAGTAATGGTTGGAAGTATGTCACAGGCGGATTTATCGACAGGATTGGATTGAATGGTGATTTTCCGAAGATTGAACATGATTCAAATCTATGGGAATTATTTCCTGTAGCAGGTTTTTTCAGATATCCTTTGAGTCGTGCTTGCCCAAATAAGGTTGCACTTTGCAAAGGATCAGTGCAAATAACAAATGGTCAGCATTATGTTCATTTAGATGGAAAGAACCAGTATGGGGCTAGTGGTTGGAGACATCCTTGGCGTTATCCAATTTATAAAGAATTTGTTCAGGTGCATCATTTCAAGTGGGACGATACGGTCGTTGACCGCATAAAAGCTGTTGCAGATGTCAATAAAATTTATTCTCATTCAGATGAATACAAAAAAATGTATGAACAAATTAGGGAAAGAAATTTTAGAATTGATATAGAAAATCCACATTTTTACTGTCAGGAAATGATTAAAAATGATTACTGGGAATACAAGTATTGGAAAAAATTAACCAATTTAATTTTGCATATCTAATTTTAGAATTCGTGTAAATTTTTGTACTGTTTCAATGCCTGTTTTTCCTTGAATAATTTCACCAATATGTGGATATGCGCCTTGAAGCCAACGCACACCGCTTTCTTTAGAGCAACAGCGATGGGTTATTTTTTCGTCAAGAATTTTTATTGTTGATTCGAGTTTTTGATTTTTTGTTTGATTTTTCCCATCCCTATTTCCGTCAAGACCATAAATCCTAATCCTCTCTGCTGGCAATATTGGTTGCAGGCTGTCCATTTCGCATTATTCCTCGGTAAAGTTGTTTGACTGGATGGTTTGATCTCCCAAATTTCGACTCTTCCATTATCGAACATAACCTTGAGATCAGGGTTGTATTCATGGATTTCTCCCATGAAGCTGTATTGAACCTTGAAAGGTTCAACCTCATATCCGATTACTTCGGGCATTGCTTCCAAACATTCATAGACCTCGCATTCCATGCCGGAACGGTAATGCATTTCCTTGCCACCATTTTTGGTTGATATCATGTATCCTTCCCTGAATTTGGGTTTCCTGTTTTTTACCTTGCCGCCTTTCGGGGAAAGGTCTTTCCATATAATAGCCTTCATCTGTCCGGTTTTGGGAATATTTTTTTCATGTGGATGCTTGGCTTTGAAGTGAGTTCTTACACAGCGGACGGGACAACCACAACGAGGCAGCGGACAAAGGACATAGTCCCTGCCTTCTTCATGTGATTCAATGATGTGTTCTTTATATTCGTCAAAAGTAGTTAAAACCAATCCGCAGCAAAAGCATTGGTATTTTCTTAAACCGTTGTCTTTTTCAAATGGTAAAGTCATTTTTTTCCAAGTAATTTGAGGGCTTCGTCACGGTCAATAACTTTAATTTTTTTTATGTCTTTTGCGCCAAATACAACTTCCTTGGAATCTTCTTCGTCATTTGATTTTAACTTGGATATTTTAATTGCAGTAAATTGAGCTTCTTTGAGAAAACCGGGTTGCATCGGATCGTCTTCTTTGTCGGTTTTGAGTTTGGCAAAAATTAAACGGCTTTCTTCTGGAGCACCATATATTTCTTTGTCTTTTTTGAAGAATAGGATTAAACCATGATCATCAATAAGTTCAGAAAGCGATTTTTTGCTTTCTACAAATTGATCCCATTTGTCCATCAAAGACCTGAATTCTGAAAATGCTGGTGAATCATTGCTAAATTTCTTGCTCATATATGTCCTCATATCATATATACACATATGTACCAATCAACTTTTACTTTTAGACAGTTCTTAGAAGAGATGGACCCTTCTCCTGAGAAAAATCGTGAAGGCAGCAAAGAAGATAAGTCTTCTGATAAGGAAGATTATTTTGATGCATTATCTGACGAGCAAGGATTGTCTTGGCACGATATTATAAATGTCTTTGAGGGTGAGCCTTGGGTTTCAACTCATTTCGGATTGGGCGAAAAAATTTATAAGGCATCTGCGTGGAAAATAGTACCGGGAACTCTTTCCAAGCACGGGGCAGACATTATGCTTGTACCCCGTAAAGGCGATAGAAGTTATTTAGCTGGCAATATGTTAAACAAAAGCAAAAAACCTGATAAAACACGGTATCACTTAGATCGAGATCAGCTTACTGACTTTTTAACAAAAGGTTGGACTCCTGCTGTTCAAAACGCTGCTGGTGGTGCTATGGGTGGTATGTAATGACATTCAAAGAATGGCTTAAACTTCAAGAAGTTGGAACAAGCACCGCATCTGTTGCCACATTTGCCATGCCTTTATTTGGTGGTCCTTTTGTAAGATCAGCACCTGAAATGATTGGTGGTCGTCCAATTAAAAAGCATAAAAGAAAACACAAACACTAATCTTTACAAAAAAAATCTGGCTCTTATAATTTTTTTGATTGCTTCCTCCATAAAGGAAATCATCATGCCAGATATCATGGATCAGGTCGCCAACAAGTCAATTCGCTGCCTTGATAAAGGTCATGTCACTCTTGTTGATGTCATGCCAAGAGTTGTTCCAGAAGGAAAAACCGCAGACTATGCAATTGTTCAAGCTGCCAGAGTAAGCTACGGGGATGGAACTAAAACCGTCAACGAAGATAAAGGTTTGATCCGTTATCTTCTTCGTCACTCTCACACTACGCCGTTAGAAATGGTCACCTTAAAATTCCATTGTATGATGCCGATCTTTGTCGCACGGCAATGGATTCGTCATCGTGCAAGCAGCTATAATGAGATATCAGCTCGTTATTCAATTATGAAAGATGAGTTTTATTTTCCATTTGCTTGTGATTTTAGAAAACAATCTTCTAATAATAGACAAGGCGGCTCAGAAGAGCTTGATTTTGAAACAGCAACTGAATTTGTAAACACACTCGTTGATGAAAGTAATGAAGCCTATCAAATTTACATGAAGATGATTGATTCTGGAATGTCCCGTGAACAAGCAAGAATGATTTTACCATTAAATCTTTATACTGAGTGGTATTGGAAAATTGATCTCCATAATCTTTTCCACTTTCTTGCCTTGAGAGCAGACTCTCATGCTCAGAAAGAAATTAGAGTTTATGCCGAAGCTATTATTGAGCTTTTACGACAAGTCGTGCCAGTAGCTGTTGAAGCATGGGAAGATTACCATCCGATGCGTGGAGCAATTAAATTAACTCGTTTAGAAGTAGAGGCTTTGTCGAGTTTTATGAAGCAACACGCATGGCAAGTAGAAGTCCCGTTGATTGCTACTAACAATAAGCGTGAACAAGCAGAATGGCTTGAGAAAGCAAAATTGTTAGGAATCAATATTCCTTCGTCACAGTCATAATTTCTGGCTTTGGGTCAGTCATTTTAAAACCAAAGTTATTTACAAAAAACATGAGACTTAGAATTATTTGTGCCATGATTACCTCCAGAAAACTCTATGATATTATTCAAGAGAGAATTGTCAATGGAAAACATTCTTACCTTTCTAAATCATGATTTACACGGACCAAAAATAAAGATCGCCGTTCTAGGCGATGCGATGGTTGATGAATATTACGATGTTTCAGTAAAAAAGCTTTCACAAGAATCGCCAATTCCTGTTGCCAAGACGGCAAAAAATTTACCACGATCTTTTCCCGGCGGTGCCGCAAATGTTGCTTATCAATTTGTTAATTTTAATGTAAACGCCCCATTATTTTCTTTTGTGGATCAAAGTTCACGGGATATTTTTTTGACTCACGGATTAACAGTTGAAAATTGTAAAGAAATAGAATTTGATATCCCTCGCAAGAAAAGATTCTTCGCAGAAAATTATCCGATTTTTAGATGGGATGTTGAAGGTAAAGATTATCATTTAAAAAATGATTGTCTCAATCAGTTTTCTCAATCTCTTTATAATTCCATACATCAGAATAAGAATTACTTGGATTGTTTAATTTTGACGGATTATGACAAAGGCATTTTCAATAATTTACAAAGTTGGATATTTGAAACGGCACCTATCACGATTGTTGATCCTAAAGATGGTGATTTTCGTCGGTGGAAAGGTTGTACAGTATTTAAACCTAATCGTGATGAAGCACTTCGGTTAACCAAGAAAAATACTTTAGTTGATGCGGGTAATATGTTGTCTTCAGAGCTTGAATGTGCTGTTGTAATTACTGAATCAGGTGAAGGTGTAACAATTTTTGAAAATGGTAAGATTGAGAAAATAAAACCAAAAAAGAAAAATGCGGAAGCTGCCATCATGGCCATGGTTCCCACGAAAAAGGTAAATGCCGTAGCTTGGTTGATGCCTAGGCCTTGGCTGGCGTCGAATAAATTCGATGCAGTAATAGATAAAAACATAACATAAAATTTTTAATTACCCCTACTCTGTTTTAGGATTTTCAGGTTACTCCTTCAGTTCACACTAAGTTAACACAAAAGAAATAATTTTGTTTAACTTATTTTGTAAAAAATTAAACTAAACATCATTTAATTGCGCTATAGGAATAGGCGGAATGAAACAAAAACCCTTTATCGGTCAAGGTTTTCAGGAAGGCCAACAAATCTTTTTCTTCGTTGAAAGAAAGCGATATTTTTTTTCGTATCAATTTTTCACTAATTGGATTTTGCCAATTTTCAGGGGTCGCATAATGATGAATTACATCTTTTAGTTTTGCAAATCTCCCGTCGTGCATGTAGGGGAAACTATATTCTACATTCCGCAGCGTAGGTACACGAAACAAAAATGCATCCTTACTTTTTCCGGAAATGGTACTTCTACCCGAGTCCAACAGCGCGGGGTTTGGACCAATGCCATTGGCTTCGAACGAATAATTCGTAAACAAGGGTGCTTTATGGCAATCCATGCAATATTTCTTGAACAATACATATCCTTTCTGTTCCTGGGTCGTGAAGGTGGTTTCCTTGCGCATGACTTGATCGAATTTGCTGTTGGAAGAAACGAGCGAAGCGGTGAATTGGGCCAGTGCTTTTAGCAAGTGGTGTGTTTTGATTTCAGAGGTGTTGAACACTTCTTTAAATGCGGATTTATAGTTTGGATTGGCGTTTAATTTTTTCAATACCATTTGCAGGGAGCTCCCCATTTCATCCGGATGGGTAATCGGATTAACGGCTTGGCCGTTAAGGGTAAGGGCTCCCCCATCCCAATGGAAGTAGGGGTTCCACGCTAGGTTCATCAAGCCAGGTGCGTTTCGTTTACCCACTCTGGATTCTACGCCATGGCTTGTGGGGTGGTCGACATGGGCAAAAGCCGTATATTGTAAGTGGCATGAAGCACATGATATGGTTGAATCTTTGGATAAAATGGGATCGTAAAAAAGCGCCCTACCCAAGTTGAACCCCTCTAATGAAACAGGATTGTCTTCAAAATTGTACGTGGGTTTTGGCCAATTTTCTGGCACATAAAACAAGCCGTCCACAGGGCTGATAGCTGCGGCAAGGAATAGAAAAAACGCCAACAAAAGCAGCCAAATATTTTTCATTGAAAACCACTAACAAATGCGTCAAAAATAGTTTTTGCTTCTTTACAAGGCAGCATGATTTTCGGTTGGGTGCTTACCGGCAACACCGCAAAAAATTGGTCCAGTTTTATGGTCATTGGTGGCCAAGAAATTGAGTTTAAAACGGCATGCGTTAAGTAGGGGCTTCGGTAGCCTCCTATATGGTATTCAAAAGGTTTTCCGTTCCAAGTGCCTAAGACCTTCAATTGGATGTAGCCTGTATTCCAAGCCCAATACATACCGAGAAGGGGATCAAAGGCGCCGTCCAATTTACAGGAAGTATTTGCCGCGCTATCCATGCCTACCACCAACTTTTCGCCCGAAAAAGGAAGGCGCATGGTGGCCGTATCCTCGAGGTCCACAAGGTGGTAATTTCCCGAATTATCTCCGAGGTAAAATTTCAATTGATGTATGAATATCGTGTCGGAGGAAGGGGTAACGTAGTACTCCGATACGCGAAAAGGAAGGTTATTGAAAAGAAGTTGAAGTTGTCCTTGCGCAAAACACCATAGTGGAAGAAAGAAAAAAAACAATAAAATATTACGTTTCAATGCTCAAGATTATTTTCGAAATTAACACATTAATTATAAATCCTAATGCGTCATTATTGAACGAAGAGGAATAAAATTTTTAATTTTGTTTCACATTTAAAATCTTACCATCATGGCCTTTGAAATCCCAACCTTATCGTACAGCTACGATGCACTTGAGCCGCACATCGATGCGCGAACTATGGAAATCCATCACTCAAAACACCATCAAGCGTATACGACCAACCTCAACAATGCAATTGCAGGAACAGCCCTTGAAAATGCAAGTATTGAAGAAATTTTAAAAACATGCAAGGACAATGCCCCCTTGCGCAACAACGGTGGCGGGTATTGGAACCACAACTTGTTTTGGGAAATCATGAGCCCAAACGGGGGAGGCCTTCCCACAGGAGCGTTAGCTGATGCAATCCAACAAGCATTTGGTTCCTTTGAAGGATTCAAGGAGGCCTTTTCCAAAGCCGCAGCCACACGCTTTGGCTCAGGATGGGCATGGTTGTGTGCGACCAACGGAAAATTAGAGGTGTGTTCAACGGCTAACCAAGACAATCCTTTGGTGGGAGAAGGTTGCCAAGGCACGCCCATTTTAGGCTTGGATGTTTGGGAGCATGCGTACTACCTGAATTACCAGAACCGTCGTCCGGACTACATTGAAGCCTTTTTTCGGGTAATTCATTGGGAAACGGTAGCTAAAAAATATAACGCAAGGTATCGTGACTGGGAAAC
>OGWG01000138.1_pt1 | contig 12425 bp, 10 predicted proteins | sample 1575911 | NCBI WGS metagenome assembly OGWG01 (sample SAMN07581534, study PRJEB24739) | freshwater metagenome
CGTGAGTGTGAGGAAAGTAACGACGTAACAATGGACCTTGAAACCGATTTCAAAATGGAAGACCCCAAGCATGACCTTCATAAACCATTAGAGGTTAAACTTAAGAACAAGTCAGCCGTTCAATTGCGCTACCCTACTGGCGGAGACAGCCAATTTGTCAGCAAACGTGGGAAGACCACGGCAGAACAAAACACGCTCATGCTTGCCCGATGCGTGCTACTAGACGGTAAAACCACTGCTGAAAAAGAGGCGTGGGCGAGGGGGTTGTCATTGGCTGACCGTAATAAGGTCATCAAGACCCTCTTCTCAGCGCAGCCAGGGCCTCGCATGGAAGAGGTGGAAACCCAATGCGCCCACTGTAATGCTAAAATAGTATTAGCACTGGATTGGGTCTCACTTTTATTTGGCTAATCTAGTCAAAATATATTGGGAATACGAAGCGATTGCCTCTACGTATAGGGGTTTTGGTCTCAATGACCTGAAGTCCATGACAATTCGTCAACGAGCGTACTGGTTTCGTATGGCTCGTTGGAGAAATTCCACTGGAGGCTAATCGGTGGTTGCAAACAACGAACCTAATCTTGCAGGAGGCGGCCTTGGCGGGGATAGCCCCGCCGAAGGTGTTGCTGCCAGTGCAATGGGAAATTCGGTTGTTAACTCGCGCCTGAGCGTTGATTTGACCATGCTCAAGGGTCTCAACGAGGAACTTACCAAACTTGACAGCAACGTCAAAAAGATTAAGGACAAGTTTGGTTCGCTGACAAAAGAGGCAAAAGACCTTACCGCCCAACTAAACAAGGCAGCAACTGCCATGGGCAAGGTTACTGGTAAGGGTAGCGGTGCTGGCTACATGGATACGTCTAAGGGCATGCCTGCTGCTGCTGACATTAATGCGATGCGTGAGATGCAGTTGCAGAGCGTTGAACGCATTTTGGGGGCGCTTGGAAAAGGCGGTGGTATCGCATCAGGAATGGGACTTGATGGGGGCGGCAAAGGCGGAAAGATTCTTGGTGGATTAAAGGCTTTTAAAGATACTTTGCAACAAAATCCTTATTTTGCGGCTGGTCAACGATTTGCTCAAGTTGTTGGTGCTGGTGCCGACATCATTGATGCTCGTGTGGATAGGAACAGGGGTTACGCACTTCCTGCTGACAGGCTTAGTGTGCAATTGCAGCAGCAGTACGGAATGAGTCAAATGGACGTAATGACGCAACTACGTCAACCGTTGCGTAACTACAGGCTCGGTGTTGGGGGCATTAACGACCTTCTTTCCATGCAATCCCGCACTGGACTTAGTGCAAGAATGCAGGCAGGTTCTGTTGAGTCTATGCGTGCGCTATCTGGTTATGCGTATTCTGCTGGTGATATTACTAACTACATTGAAAGTATGGCTTCTCCAGATGTTGTAAACCAAATGTTTATGATGACAGGGACCAGCATGTATGGCATTGGCGGTAAACAAAAATCGGCAATGCAGGTTAATCAAGACCTTATCCAACGGCTTGGTTTAAACAATCGTGAAATCATTGAGGGCGGTCGTCAACGCGGTTCAATGCTTCGTCAACGTTTGTCAATGGCTGGATTGGATGAGGGCGCACAGGACATGCTGTTGCAGTACGCAGAATCCAACATTAGTTTCCGTGAAAAGGGCGGAACTGGCTTTTACGACCCATCAAGTAAGTCTGACCGTGAACGAATGGGTATTGAAGGAAACTATGCTACACAAGTAGAAGAAACCGATAGGACAACGGTAAACCGTGAAGAACAGATGTACAAGCGTCAGGCCGACAACTATGCCGATATGGAAAGAAACCTTCAACGAGTAAACAAAGTTCTTGGCGAGTTTGAAGACAGGTTGTCATCAATTATTGGTGCCCGCACCTCCACTCGTGGAATGTTTGGTGGACAAGGAATGAAATTCCTTGGCGGTGCGGCAATGGTGGCTGGTGGAGTAATGTCGTTAATTCCTGGAATGCAGGCTCTTGGCATCGGCACAATGGCTGCTGGTGCTGGCATGTTTTCAAAAGGTGACGCTACTGGAACGGGGGCCGCCAGCCCTGGTCGCATTGCTAAAGAAAACCCAACTAAGAAGCCACAAAACACTGCTGCACTTTCTCAATTAAAACCAGTTCTTCGTGAACCTCTTGCGCGGCTTCTGTCCGAGCGCCCAGGCATTTCAATTGGTCAAGGTTATCGTAGCCCAGAAGCCCAAAAGAAAATGTTTTTGGAACGTTACTATCGTACGGACAAAGAAACAAACACGTATTGGGATGGGTCTTACTGGGAAAAGAAACCAGGGGTGGCAATGGCTGCTCCTCCAGGATTGTCATATCACGAAATTGGATTGGCGGCAGACCTTGTGTTTGCTTCGGATGCTGATAGGCAATACCTACAGGCAAATGCCGCCAAGTACGGTCTTGATGAGTTTTCACGTCATGGAGAACCGTGGCACGTGCAGCCAAAAGCCGTTCCTGCAAGCCGCCGACATTACGAAGAAGAAGGCGCTACGTACGGAACCATTGAAGACCCAGAAACCAAATACACTCCAGAAACCATTGGCGTAATTACGGAAACTGGTCCAGAAGGGCAGTCTGGAGTCAGCATGGTTATGGGAGCAGAGATTAAGCAACAATTGTCCATGTCAGAATCCATGGCGGTGTTTCAAGAGCAGGGCGTTGGTGGTCTTAATTTAGGAAATCCCAAAAAGAAGTTTGGTAAAAAAGACAAAGACCGTGGTTCGTCAGACAAGACCAAACCTAATATTGACCTTAGCGGCAACGCCATCAACCCACAAGACCTTGCCAGAATGCTTGAGAAAAAGGGTTTCCAAAAAAATGATGTTTGGAAGATGCTTGCTATTGCTTGGCGTGAATCGCGTTTAAACCCAAGAGTTCACAATACAAATAGAAAAACGGGAGACGACTCTTACGGACTTTACCAAATCAATATGATTGATAATTTGGGTCCTGGTCGTCGCAAACAATACCGAATTACAAACAACGAAGAACTGTTTGACCCCAAAGTAAACGTTCGTGCTGCACGCATACTCTACGGTGATGGTAGGGGTATTAAACATTGGAATAAAGACGGAAATCCGCTTGGAAACATTCCCGACACAACGGTAGAGTGGGCAAAGGAAACCGCCTCTTCCATCGGATTGCCTACAACGGGAGACCCGTTTGATACTGGATACGTGCCTTTGCCAAAAGTAGCAACTTCAACGTCAGGGAAAATGGTTGCTAACACAAATACAACTAATAATTCTTACAACATTAACCCGACAATTAACGTAACGTCCACAGGGTCTGCGCCAGTTGATGCGGCTCGCCTTGCCAAAGAAGTGTCTAAACTTATTGAACGTGAAATGCAAATGATAAATGTAAGGAACTCATAATGCCTAGAGAAGATTTTCCTATTTATAATCCACGTGGGTCTAACTCCACAAGCCCTAGTGCTGGCTTTACAAGACCTACGTGGACATATGAGCAGGCGCGTAACCAAGATTTTGTGTCATACGGGAAATTGAAAAACGAACGAACCAACATAGTAGAAAATAAACCTTTCTTGTGGCCTGGTCCAAACACTACCAATATTGGTGGTGAAACAAAATCATTAGTTCGTGGGTTTATGCGAAGCATCTTGTACCACACTATTGGAACTGGTACAACTGCCGTGGATACAGCGGCTAGTGGCATTCGTTTAAATTTTCAATTTAATCCTGAGTATATTCAGCGTGATGTAACCCAGTCCCCTGGTGCAGTAAATCCGTTGCTTCAAAACATTACAAACCTTACTCAGCCAGTTCCTGGAACCGCACAATTCAATTTCACTATTACGTTTAACCGTGAGCACGAGGTGGCGATGGGTGGGGATTTTGCGCGACGAGCCGCTTTTAATTTTGCTGAAAACGAGGGTCTTGCGCTTAAATTGTTGGATGACCCAAGCATGGTCGGTGTAATGCACGACCTCGCGGTGTTTGACAAAATCATTGGTCAAGGTATTAGCACAGAACTTGTTCAAACCCTTCTTAAATTTACCGAGAAGGCGGATAAGTTAAAACCAAAGGATACAGATGAGTCGGAAGAAACTACTGCGTTTGATGCAACGGAGTATGAAAAGGGGTTAAATGCAAATATCGGTAATTCTGCGTTTCTTAATCCACTTCCTGTACGCATTGTTTTTGGCGATTTGTTTATGGTTGAAGGTTTTGTAACTGGTTCTGCGGTGGCTTTTCAAAAATTCAATCGGCAAATGATTCCCACTATTTGCCAAATCAACTGCAATTTGTCTGCTTTGTATTTTGGGTTTGCCAAAAAATCTGCGTTTCTTACCGACAATTTGAAAAACTGGTATGAAGCGGAACTTGGGATAAACGAACAAACTAAAAAAGATACGGCAACGGCTGAACAAGTCGTTGCAAACATGTTGCAAAAATTTCAATATGTTATCAACTCATCTACTGAAGGACTACTGGGGGAAGACGATTACAACTTAGACATTCCTTCTCAAGATAGTAACGGAATGCGGGTGTGGCGTGGAAATAATATTGGGCAATATTATCCTGGAAACAATTCTTCTTTTATGACGTTGCCGCAATGGTTTAGCGCTTTTTCAGATTCCGATATAACGGTTGCTGGGAACATGGCTAAACAAATTTATGACGTATTTACCCAAGGTCAGACTTATAATAACTTACCAAGCAACTTGGTTGGTTGGACACCAGTTCTTGTGGTGATTGACGTAATGAACCCTTACAAAGAAGGTTCAACTACGGCACGGATGACGAGCAAAGAAATGCCCTTTAATCTTTCTGATTTGGGTGTGTTTGTAGAGGCAAACGGAAATGCTTTTATAAGAACAACGTCAGCAAACGTAAAGCGAACTGTTACTGTGTTAATTAAAGCATTAAACGGTTCGCCTGGCGGAGGAGGCGGTAATTCAAGGGCTTGGAACTCGTGGGAAAAAGTTGGAGATGACAGTCATAGTTCAAATGTTCTTAACCAATGGTACGGTATTCAGCGTCCCGCGTCGTCTACAACCATGACTCAATACATGAGGATATTTTGGATAAATCCTGAAGACGTTGGGGATAAAGAGGTGTTAAATTCTACTGATGCTTGTGAATTAGTTTTTAATTGGGAAATTAAAAAAACAAAAGGCAATGCTACTGGTGTGGTTGCATTAAAAGAACAGGCTATTCCGTACGCCTACAACACTCCGTTTATTTCAAACAACGCATCCCATCAGCGTAAAACAAACACTGCGTTGACTGTTCGTAAAGGGACTGGAACGGGTCCCAGGAACACACGATGACCACTTCACGCTACTTTGGTAGATATTACAACACGGCAAATGATGAGGCTCGTCTTATTGCTGACCGTTATGCCACTCGTTCGGCCCCGTACTTTACGCACGTTGCTCAAGAAAAGGATTCGTTTGCTTCTTTGGCGTTTAAGTATTTGAGTGACGAACGACTCTACTGGTACATTGCTGACCAAAATCCGCAAATAAAGTTTGCTGATTATTTACCTGTTGGCGCGTTAGTGCGGATTCCGTTGCAATGATTACAACAAACTTGTCTCCTCTCGGTATTTCTTGGTCTATGCGTGTTGGTAGTGCTCCGTTTGCGTCCAAAAACATTCAAAAAATTAATGTATCTTTTTCTCAAAACCAACACGATGTTGCAATTGTAGAACTCGTGGGCGTTCCTTCCAACTACATTTCTGAATACATAGAAAAACCAGTTCACATTTACATAAGTATTAAGGGGGGTAAAGCCACAAACTTTTATGGATATGTGTCTCACGCCGAGGCTCGCTCTGTCACACACGAGGGAACTGTTAACAACAGTCCGTTTCAAATTATAAGAATGGTTTGTTTTGGTTCGTCTCACGTTCTACGCAGCACCAACACGCTGTCTTGGGACAACATTACGTTAGAAACCCTTGTTTCCGAAATAGCAAGGGAGTATCGTTTAGGTTATTCAATTCCAAAAGATAATTATGTTTTTAAACGTTTGGTTCAAACTGAGGAATCTTTGTGGCGATTGCTTGTAAAGACATGTGAACAGTTGGGGTACAACATTACCATGACTAATTCGCATATCCACATTTGGGACATTGACAAATCACTCGCTCGCCAAACATCATACACAATCCTTCGCAGCGTGCAGGTAAAGCGCGGGGATTACAACCCCTATCCAGGAGATATTGTTTCCATTGAATCAACGGTGGGCACTCCTGACGTTGCTAAACAATCTGGCGATAAATTACTATCATACGTAGACGAGCATGGAAGAGTGATTTCAGTGGACGCTTTTCAATTGACGCAGAGCGATTCTTTAGGAACCCCCACGGCAAGTCGTTTTGACAATAAGTTGGTTGTGAACGTTGATTCTTTTGAAAAAGCAACTAGATACATTCAATCCAAAATTAAAGCCTCTTATTCACAATTTGCTGACGCTGTTGTGTATGGAGACCCTTCTATTTCTCCTGGTGGCATTGTTCGTGTTGACGGCTATGGAGGAGATTTTGACGGGTTTTGGTACGTTATGGCGGCGTCCCATGAGTTAATGACTGACACCCTTTTAACTACGTTACGTTTAATCAAAAAAGGTTCTTATAGCGTGCTTCCAAAATTTCCCACAGTTCAACGGTACTTAAACCCTCCAATGCCTGTGTTGATAAAAGACAAATGGGTAATGCAAACGGAGTACGTAAATGTCTACAACTAAACACATTCACGGAGTTGTTTCTGGCGGGCCTTACCGAGCGGTTGTTACGTACGCCGATTCCGTTTCTGGACAGGTGCGCGTTGTCATTCCCGCCGTTTTGGGTAAATCAGAGGTTGCTCTTTCCCTGTTTGGTCGTTCTTTGACCGCTTCTGGATGGTCGGTTCCCGTTGTTGGAGACCAGATACTGGTAGGCACAGACGATAACACGTTTTCTAATGTATTCTGGATTCAAACCGATGGGACGTCTAAACTAGTAGAACGAATTACTGTTTTAGAAGCACAGGTGGCTGCGTTGTTGGAGGCTTTACAATGAAGACAATTCGTATTCCTTTTAGATTTGAAGAAGGTGCCGTCATGCAAACTAAAAATGTTGACGCTATTGTAAAGCAACAGATTGTCAATTATTTTATGACAAACACGGGTGAACGCATTATGAACTCTTCTTATGGTGGAAATCTTTCAAACCTTGTGTTTCAAATCAATGACCCTCTTGTCTTTGCTGATTACAAAGTAGACGCTTTGTCTGATGTTAATACCTATCTTTCTTTTGGGAAAGTTCTTGATTTTGGATTTGTTGATTCAACTGACAGTTTGCTAAACGAGCCAAACGTAGCCACTTTAGTTGTTCGTTACTCTGTAGCACCTCGTACAATATCTACAGTAAAATTGGTGGTTAACGCACCGTTTACGGAAGAGAGTCCCATCTAATGCCAACAATTGATTATTCAAACAGAGATTACGATTCTATTAAAGCAGATTTGCTTGCTCGTGCATCAGAAATTGTTCCTGAATGGACGGCAAGGGAATCTTCTGACTTTGGCGTGCTACTCGTTGATTTGTGGGCGTACATGTCTGACGTGTTGCATTACTACGTAGACAAGGCTGCTGGCGAGGCGTTTATCACAACTGCTACGCAGCGTGAAGCGTTGCTGTCGTTGGCAAGTTTGTTTGACTATTCTCCGCAATTACAAACGGCGTCAGAAGCGACGGTCACTTTTTCAGGTGTCAATGTTCCAGCAGGGCAAACAATTGCAATTCCAGCGGGCACAGTTTTGGTGTCGCCAGCCACGTCAGAATCTCCAATTGTTTATTTTTCTACCACTGTTTCTGCTTCTGCATCCGCTTCAACTAATCCCGTTGTTGCCGTGGTAGAGGGAGCGCTAGTAACTAATGAAACAATTGGTTCATCCAATGGCTCTGCAAACCAACGATTTGTTCTTTTTTATTCTGGAGTAATTGGTGACAGTGTTGAAGTTTTTGTGGAAGAGGGACCCGTAGTTGGAGGTTCTCCATCGCTTGTCAAATATCAGTATGTAAACAAATTAATAAATTCGTCCGCAAACGACAAAGTTTTTACTATTGCCACTAATGCAAACAACGAAACTGAAATTGTGTTTGGCAACGGAATTAACGGAAAAATACCAAACGCTGGTCAGGATGTAATTGTCAATTACCGAAAGGGTGTTGGAATTAATGGTAACGTCTCCGTTAACTCAATTACACAAATTCAAAATTCTCCTAGTCCGTACATTTTTATCTCTGGCTCGTCCGCTGCTTTGGGTGGGGCAAACGCGGAATCATTGGAGTCTTTGCGAACTAACATCCCCAACTCGTTTGCCACACAGGACCGAGCAGTTTCTTTAAGTGATTACAAGGCACTGGTGCTTAGTGTCGCTGGAGTTGCCAAGGGAACCGCTGCGTACGCTTCGGGAACCGTGACCATCTATGCTGCGCCTTTTACACAAAACTATCTCACGTACGGTGGTAACTCATTGTCCGTTGATTCTTCTTTACGGGACGCAATAGTTGCCTATTATGAGCCGCGCCAAATGATTGGAGCAAGTGTTACTGCTGCCAGCGTAATCAACCTTACGGCAGTGAATGTGACGGCAACGGTTAATGTTCTTCCAGGTTATATTGCAAGCAACGTTTCGGAAAACGTAGTAAATGCTTTAAACACGTTGTTTGAATTTGACAATGTGTTTTTTAATCAAACTCTTTCAAAAGGTGAAATTTACAGAAAAATTATGGATGTTCCTGGAGTTGATTACGTTAGTGTCTCCTTGCCAAGCACGGAGACGGTTTCGTCTGGTTTGTATGGTTTGTTGAAAAAAGGAACGTTTACAATCACTACCGTGGGTGGAGTGACTGGTTAAATGCCTTTAACGTCTTTCCGACTGCGGCGAACCGATGATGTTGGTTCTTACGTACGCGAGGCAGGTAGATACGATTCTGCTATTAGGGGTGATGATTATGTTTCACCAAGTGGAGACTTTGGCAATTCAACGTTTTCTGTTCAACCGTTTAATTTAACAAAGCAAACAATAATTGATGGCACTCGCCCTGGCGGTTCTTATGATTTGTACACTTCGCAAATAGACATTGCGTGGACATTGGAAACGGCGTTGGTTGAAGCGCCGTCAGAAACCGCGCCAATTGAAATTCATGTTGTTGTTAATCAATATGGAGAACCTCTCACCGTTGAAGATGGTTTGTCTGTTTTTTCCTGTAATGCTGCAAACTTTGTAAACACTTACCGACATTCAAGCGTTTTGTACAAACCAGGAACGTGGTTGTATTACGGTTTGTACATTAAGTATTCTGACGGGGCAACAGAATGGTTTGAACGAGCGGCGCATTTGCGTACGCAGATTCCACGTTATTACGAATCGTTGGAAAGTTTGTGGCAGCGCATACCTGAGTATTACCGAGCCTTGGACTACTCTGAGGGAGATGGCGACCTTCGTAAATTCTTGTCACTTTTTGGATGGGAACTAGATAAAACACGAACATCTCCTCCACAATACCACGGTAAGCCCTCCTCATTCAGTATCGGGTATGTCACGGCAAGCTTTGTGTTCTTCGCGTGCCAAATGCGCGCATGGGCAATTTTATTTTGAAACACATCCCGGACCTGTTCCGAATCATACCCTAACTCCAACCCAAGCGATTGATTTCCAAGTTGATAACGAACACCGCTGTATATAATTCCGTGTGAAGTTTTGCCGAAGGGGCTAAATCGCAAATCTTTTATACTTTCTAATTGCCCATCCACTAAGCGCTCCTGTACCTGAACGCCTGAAGTTTCTCCTGTCCATAGGTGCATGCCCAACATGCAAGCCCAAAAATCAGTACGGTAGCGGTAACTGCAACTTGCCGTTCGAAATCTATCCTTACCCCTACCGGCGAAAAAATCGTTTTCCATGGTAACGGCATGTCCAGAAATCTCCCCTCGGACCATCCCAGAATTTTGGCTTGTCCTTGCGTTATCAAAATACAACAAGTATGCATATCCAAAACTCACCCCACGGCCAAACACATTGCGCAAGGTACCAAATTCAAAGTCCCCCATACCTGACTGCGTTTTTGTTACATAAGATAAACCCACATAGTTCCTAGATTCCCACATGTTCGATCGGTTGCCTAAAGATTGGTGATAAAAGTTCACATCACTTCCCACAGTGAGCATCGCCATCGCATATTGCACGCCAGCGTGAATTCCTACACCGTATCCTATTTCGTGCGAACCTAGGTTTAGTTTACTTTTAATTCCTACAAAGGCCACTTGGGCATACCCTGGAAAAATGCAAAGCCAAAAGTAAACCATTACGGCATGGCGCAAAAGCTTCATTTACCTTTTAATTCCATGGCTTTCAAGGTATTCATCATGAGCGATGCAATGGTCATGGGGCCGACGCCACCCGGCACAGGGGTTATCATGCTGCACTTGGGTGCCACTTGCGCATAATCCACATCACCCACTAAGCGCCAACCTTTGGGGGAAGACACATCTTCAATTCTTGTGGTACCCACATCAATGACAATTGCTCCTTCTTTTACCATTTCTTCGCGGACAAATCCCGGTTGACCTACCGCAGCGATAAGGATATCGGCATTGCGGCAAACTTCCGAGAGATTCTGTGTTTTTGAATGCGCCAGAGTTACCGTGCAATTTCCTGGGTTAGCGTTTCGAGAAAGCATGATAGACAAGGGCATACCAACAATATTGCTAACGGCACTGTAACTGATGCTTGGACAACAGATGTTCAAGCAATAATTCAATCTACATCAGTGACTTCATATCTAACCACTGGATACATGTCAGAGGTGCGTATTGTAAAAGGCACCGCAGTCTACAACCCAACTCAAACTACAATTACAGTTCCAACTCAGCCACTTGCCAACATAACCAACACAAGTTTATTAACACTACAATACAAACAACCACATAATAATCACACCTTCTTAGACGCTAGCAGTAATCAATTTTTACTTACTAGATATGGTAACACAACACAAGGTAGTTTTTCACCGTTTAGTCAAAATGGGTGGTCAGCTTATTTTGACGGTACTGGAGATCATTTACAGATTGCAAGTAACGCGGCGTTTACACTAGGTAGTTCTGCAGATTTTACTGTAGAGTGTTGGATATATCCTACAGCTAATTTTACATCAAGTGGAGTGCCTAATTATATTGTAACTAATTTTTCAAGTTATAGTAATGGGTATACTAATAGGTGGGGACTGGCTGGTATATCAACAAATGTAATAGGTTGGTATGATTCTACAGGTACTTTCGGCACTCAAACAGCTAGCTTATCACTATTAAATAAATGGACTCATGTTGCTGTAGTAAGAAGTGCTTCTACCATAAAAATTTATATTGATGGTGTACAAAATGGTACTCCTCAAACAACCAATCAAACCTATACTACTGATTCAGAATTAAATATAGGCTATACGGCAGCAGGAAATTATTTTACTGGTTACATTAGTAATGTCAGAATTGTAAAAGGAACTGCTATTTATACCAGTAATTTTACTCCTCCTACAACAGCACTAACAGCAATAACCAATACTAGTTTGCTTACTTGTCAAAGCAATCGCTTTATAGATACTAGCACTAACAATTTTAGCATTACCAGAAATGGCGATGCTAGAACAATTAATTTTTCACCATTTAGTCCTACTGCAACTTATTCATCTGCCGTACATGGTAGCAGCGCATATTTTGATGGCAGTGGCGACTATCTAGAAATGACCTATAACCCTGCTTTTAGGTTTGCTGCATCTCAAGATTTTTGCGTAGAATTTTGGGCATACGCTACAAGTTCACTGACTGCAAATTACATACTTTCTCAAGTAGCAACCAATAATTGGGGATTTATATTTGGTGTTGGATCAGTTACTAGTGGAAGAATGGGAGCTTATTATGGTAATGGTGCTAGTAACTCGATACAATATTTGGATGATACAGCAGCGTTTCCATTATACCAATGGATTCATGTAGCCTGGTGCAGAACTAGCGGAACCATGAGCCTATTTGTTGATGGTACACGTCGTAGCACAGTAGCTAACACAAACGCAATCAATTTAACAAGCGATCGTGGGATAAGAGTAGGTGCTCATCAAGATGGTGCTGCAAGCACATTCTGGCCTGGGTATATTGCTGGTTTAAGGTCTATTGTGGGTAACAGTCCTTATAACGCAACTCTTACAACACTGACTCTACCTACAGCGCCACCTACACCTACAACAAATACTCAAATATTACTTAATTTTGCTGATAGCGCCATCCTAGACAGCACTGGGCGTAATGCTATAGAGACTGTGGCGGATGCTGAGTCTAGTTCGGTAATAACTAAGTTTACCGGTGGATCGATGTACTTTGATGTTATCGTGACTGGGAAAC
>OGWG01000142.1_pt1 | contig 12325 bp, 14 predicted proteins | sample 1575911 | NCBI WGS metagenome assembly OGWG01 (sample SAMN07581534, study PRJEB24739) | freshwater metagenome
CGTGATATACTGCGATAAGTCTCGGGGAGTTGTATGTAAACTTTGATCCGAGAATTTCCGAATGGGGAAACCCAACTCTTTAAGAGTTATTTCAAACTGAATTCATAGGTTTGAAAAGTCAACCTAGCGAACTGAAACATCTAAGTAGCTGCAGGAAAAGAAATCAACCGAGATTCCCAAAGTAGTGGCGAGCGAAATGGGAAAAGCCTGCAAGATATAGTGTTAGAAATAGTAGAACATACTGGAAAGAATGGCCATAGAGGGTGATAGCCCCGTAGACGAAAAGAAGACCTGGTGAGATTAGTACCTAAGTAGGGCCGGACACGTGAAACCCGGTCTGAATCAGGGGGGACCGCCCTCCAAGGTTAAATACTCGTCGATAACCGATAGTGAACCAGTACTGCGAAGGAAAGGCGAAAAGAACCTCTGTTAGAGGAGTGAAATAGAACCTGAAACCAGCAGCTTACAAACGGTCGGAGGCCTATGCCCTTTTTAAGGGAATGGCTGACGGCGTGCCTTTTGCATGATGAGCCAGCGAGTTAGGTTTTATGGCAAGGCTAAGTGACATACGTCATGGAGTCGTAGCGAAAGCGAGCGTGAATAGCGCGAATAAGTCATAAGGTCTAGACACGAAACTAAGTGATCTATCCATGGCCAGGTTGAAGCTGAGGTAAAACTCCGTGGAGGACCGAACCAGTAACTGTTGAAAAAGTTTTGGATGAGCTGTGGATAGGGGTGAAAGGCCAATCAAACTTAGAGATATCTTGTTCTCTTCGAAATAACTTTAGGGTTAGTCTCGGCACCATCTTTATGGGGGTAGAGCACTGAATCTCCGCGGGGGCCTACCGGCCTACCAACGGGAATCAAACTCCGAATACTATAAAGACAGCCGGGAAATAGACAGTGGGGGATAAGCTTCATTGTCAAAAGGGGAACAGCCCAGACCGTCGATTAAGGCCCCAAATTCTAGCTTAAGTGAGAAAGGAAGTGGAGTTTCAAAAACAATTGGGATGTTGGCTTAGAGGCAGCCATCATTTAAAGAGTGCGTAACAGCTCACCAATCGAGAGACTCTGCGCCGATAATATCCGGGACTCAAAGCTAGAGCCGAAATCACGGGTTTTCCCGTAAAAAGGAAAGCGGTAGGAGAGCGTAGTATATGCGACGAAGGTATACCGAGAGGAGTGCTGGAGCGTATACTAGTGAAGATGCATGGCATAAGTAAACGATAAAGGAGGTGAAAATCCTCCTCGCCGAAAACCTAAGGTTTCCAGGGTAAAGTTCGTCTTCCCTGGGTTAGCCGGCCCCTAAGTCCAGGTGGAAACACGTAGGCGATGGGAAACAGGTTAAATATTCCTGTGCTGCCTAAGATAATGGTGAAGAGGTGACAGAGTAAGTTAAGTGCGCGGACTATTGGATGTCCGTTTTGCTTTGAGGTAGGCTAGTAGGTAAGTCCGCTAGCAGGATACCAGGAAGTAAACAAGGGGAACGCAAGGGAACCGATGGCATGGCGCGATGCTTTCAAGAAACAACCACTAACCATCGATGGCAACCGTACCAAAACCGACACAGGTGGGTGGGAAGAATATTCTCAGGCGCGCGAGAGAACTCACGTTAAGGAACTCTGCAAATTAGCCTCGTAACTTCGGGAGAAGAGGCACTTTTTTTCGTAAGAGTGAACAACTCAAGCGAAGAGAAGTCGCAGTGAAAAGGCCCAGGCGACTGTTTAACAAAAACACAGCACTCTGCTAATTCGTCTAAGAAGACGTATAGGGTGTGATACCTGCCCAATGCCGAAAGGTCAAAAGGAGATGTAAGCATGAAAGTGCGAAGCGTTGAATTAAAGCCCCGGTGAATGGCGGCCGTAACTATAACGGTCCTAAGGTAGCGAAATTCCTTGTCGGGTAAGTTCCGACCTGCACGAATGGTGTAACGATCTGGGCGCTGTCTCAACGAGAGACTCGGTGAAATTGTAGTAGCAGTGTAGATGCTGTTTACCCGCAATAAGACGGAAAGACCCCGTGAACCTTTACTGTACTCTGATATTGGCTCTTGACTTGTTTTGTGTAGGATAGCCAGGAGGCTGAGAAGTAGTGTCGTTAGGCATTATGGAGCCAACGGTGAAATACTGGTCTGGTTGAATTGGGCAATCGCATACACAACAACATGCTGGTAACTGGTGAAGCCATCCGGTTTTGTCACGACAACAACTATAACTATCGTCTTAGCAGTGATCTGTTTCCTTTAATCACCTATGACAAAGCCAAAGTACGATTAGAAGATCTGCCCAATTACAAACAAATATCCGATACCATATTGGACATTCGTGATTATCTACAGATGCATCCGGTTCGTCTTTCATCACATCCCAGTGAATTCAATGTGTTAGCATCAGATAAAAAAGACGCTTTATATCGAACAATCAATGAATTAAATTTTACTGGCTGGTTTCTTACCCAGTTGGGGTGTCCGTTGGATTACAACAGTCCCATCAACATTCATATCAACAATAGCAAAGGAGACTTTGATGATATTGCCAAACGGTTTGTGGACAATCTAAGGTTGCTCACAGACGATGCTCGCAAACGTTTGGTTGTGGAAAATGACGACAAAAACAAATGCTGGAGTGTGCGGAAGCTAACCCGTCATCTGTATCCCATATCTTTAATACCTCTTACGTTTGATTATCTGCATCACAAATGTCATCCCGACGATTTTATTGAGAAGGATGCATTCAGCTTGTGTCGCGACACTTGGCAAGGTTATCGTCCATTGTTTCATTACAGCGAAAGCCGGGAAGGTAAAAATCCCCGGGCCCATGCTGATTATGTAAAAAATTTACCAGATACCTATGGTCTAGATGATATTGATGTGGATTTTGAATTCAAAATGAAAGACAAGGCTTTTTTAAATATTACTTAAAATAAGTTATTTCGCATCCGCCGTAATTATTAACACCGGAAACTGCTAAATTTAAAACCATAATATGGTTTGCATTTGTATTTTTAGCAATTGCTATAGAGCAAGATAATCCAGAAGTCAAAGTTAATATAACATTTGTATCAGTATTATTAAGATTGTGAATATAAATTTGGGCCGGAACAAAAGATGGATTTCCTGATGTTTTGGTTTCACAAAATGTAAATGATCCTCCAGGTCCAAAACCAGGTCCGCTATTATGAGTTATAATCGCATATTTTGGATATATATCTACTGATGAAACCGGAGGGAATGAACATCCTCGAGGAAACAGTGTGCTGTCAGGATAATTAACGCGAGTTACCGATACAGCAGGATAATTGGTATCATCCGGACTGAACTGTATAAATTTGCCATATTCAGCCGTCTGATAATTGGACACTACATTGGTGGTATAACTCACCTTATTATTTATTAAATAAAAAGGTTAAAATTATTCAATATCTGCGTCTGAAGCTGTCTTCTTAGCTCTTTTTACAATAATTCGCATAAGATCCTTGGCTTCCTTGGATGGTTCACCGTCCTCATCTTTTTTAAATAAAATCTTAAATTCCTCAACTGGAAGCTTTAACACTTCTTGTTTAATGTAAGGATAGTATTTTGTATCCAATACATCAATCATTTTGGTAATGTGTTTTGCCAATTCCGGACCAGCCACGGTGTCTTTTATTTCCTGTTCCACGTAATCGCCTTTTAATTTCTTTTCAACCCTTTTTTCCGGAACCGATTTGTCCGGATCTGTAGAAAGCAGTTCTTCAATTCCTTTTACCAATTCCTGAACCAAATAAGGAAAAGTGGTTGCTCTTGCTTTGATAACATATTTGTCTTCTTTGGGAATCACTTGCTCAGAACCCTGGGCAGTTGCCTGAAACATGGTCATGCTTCTGCGCGGATCAAAAACAAAATAACCCAGTTCACCCACGGACGAAACAATCCCGTATTTGTAAAACAATTTGTCATTTATTTTATTCAACTCATCTTTCAGATTGTTGAAAAGATACATGCTTCCGATTGCCATGCCTTGCGTTAGTGTGTTAATCAAACGCCTTCTCAGTCTGTCTTCCTGGTTATCTTCAAATTCATCGGCTAATCCCATATCCATTTCTTCTAGAGGAGAAAGATCACCATCACTTTTTGGTTTTTTTAGCTTATTTTTTTCTTGTTCATTTTGAGAAACAATATCCTTTAAGTCCGGTTCTCCCAATTTGGCATCAATAATCACATCTTTGTTTTCAACGTCTCGTTTAACCGAGGAATATATGTCATAACTCAAAACCAGATCCACAGCCATTTTTTCCAATTGTGTTTTGTATCCGCTTTCTATTTCAGCTATTTCATTTAAACAACTCATGGCCAACGAAACAATCTGAGGAATGGTTTGATCCGTTGGTTTTACCTTGGTGTAATATTCTACCCTTTCCAATATTTTATGATAATTATCCGAAATTATCATTTCATAATATTCCTGGGCTTTTTCTGGCAAAAACTTTAGAATATCCTCTTTTCCTGATTCCAGTTCTTTGCGCAAAACCGGATGAATAAAATCCGTTTCGCCTGTTTCTATGGCTTCACGAAACGTCTTCATGCCCTGCCAATGCTTTTTCGATATTGCAGAAAATATTTTGCGTAAGGATTTTTTGTTTTTTTAGAACCTTCCTCTTCTTCATTTCCAAGATATCTTCCTTTGGGACGAGGCTGAAATCCTGGGCGAGGCAAGTAAGGCGATTTGCGGCGAGGTTCTTTGGTGGGTGTGGTGTCTGGTTTGGTATCTGGTTTAACGTCAGGTTTGGTATCTGGCTTGGGTGGTGCGGCCGGTGCAGGCTGTTCAGTTAAATATTTTACAAATAAATCCCCAAAACTTTTCATTTTATATATTTAATCTTTTTTGGCTGGTTAAATGCCAAAAAACCTAGTTTACCTTGTCAATTACCTTATCAACAATGCTATCCGTTGGCTTGCCTTCTTTTTTCCAGCTGTTCAGAACAGCATAATATACCAAGTGTTGCTGATCTATGATAAACAGCTTGTTTCCTGCTTTGTCGGTAAATTCAGTGATTCCACTATTCTCTTCCAATTCCACTCCTTTATAACTCTTAAATTTTATCTTATAGGCTTTAACCAGAGTATTATAACGCAATACTCCAAAGGGGGTAAGAATGCCTTTGCCGTCATCCATAAAGCCAATAAAACCGCTATTCTGCACGTCATAGCCTGTGGGTGTGCTGGCATCATAGCTGGCAATCTCGTCCTTGACCTTGTCAGGTGTGACCGTGCTACAACCTGCAATCAAAAGACTACTCAGAAAGCATATCGCGAATCTTTTTAACATCTTTGTCCTTTACTGCTTGTTCCACTTTGGATTGATAATCCACCTCTTTTTGGTGGGTTTGCCGTTCTTTCATTTCCGGTGTGTTCTTGGCACCAAACACATTGTTGATAGCATTAAACACTTGGCTTATGGCTGTCAGTACTGCGGTGACAATGTTAGTGGGCATACCTTTACTTATCACTTATTTTAGGCAAATCAAACTTTTCCTGCTCTTCCTTTCGGGCATCGGTCAGACTTTGATCAATATAGGCCCGCCACGCTATAAATCCTTGCAAAATAAAATTTATAATAATAATAGCCAATCCTACCTGACTGATTTCATTGAATTGCTTGAAACCACTCAGGTCTGACATAAGAGCGGTCAGGGATGCTATACTGATGTAAAGAAACCCTCTTAAAACCGCTTTTTTAATTTTGAACCTCCTGGCCATCATTATTATTTAGCAATGAAATCACTTCATCTTCAAGATATGGCATGCCTATTTTTTTCCAAATTCCATCAAAGCTTTGATAGTCATTTGTGTTTTTCCGTTTGAGCCAATACACAGTAAGACGGCTGGGTTTCTTGCCGCTCATTTTAGAAAAAATGTGGGCATACATGCTGAGTTGCAAAGCATATGTGAAATACTCGTTACAGGGCAAATGACTAATCGGATCCAGAAAATAACTGTTTTCCCACTGGCTTGTACCAAATCCAAATTTTTTGTTGGTTTTGTAATCTATCACTTCAAAAAAATTATTGTCCATATATTCTGCTATAAGATCAGCAGTTCCGGCAATATGATTATCCATATCGTAAACCATCTGTTCGTTGTGTATTTTTTTATCCTGAAGCCGATGATCAGTCTGCATTTTTTTCAAGAATGGCAACAGAACAGGATCACATTCTGTTCCGCACAAATAATTGTCTATGTCCTTGTGAAGACGAGTTCCAAAATCCAGTCCTTTGTTTTTTATCTCATCCCATTCATCCAAAACCGTTTGTTTAGTTGTTCCACGACGAAGCGCAATCTTTTCCGCTATTTTTTCAAAATGACTTTTTGGTTTAAATTTGGAAATATGTGTGGTTACACTTGTGAAAATTTTCCCATCGGATTGCCGTGTGTAACTATGCTTTAGAGGATCGAAAATAATTGGGCAAGAAATTGACATCTGCCTATCTTACCATAAGATAATTTAAATCAATGGCACATGGCACACCGCATTCCCAAAACATCAAAAAATTTAAAGGTAGCAAAATCGGCTCCTTCCACCGAGCAGGTGTCAAAACTCGCATACTCCTTAGTGAAAGAGACTATGACAAAGTGCTTGGCTTCAAACAAACACTTTTCTGGCGAATGGTTCGCGGAAGGGTATCGGTGGCATCTGACGCGATCCATAAGGCATGCAACAAACTCTCTGATGTTGGCCGAGAACTTGGACGCCGATTTGAATTCGGAAACCGCCCTTGATCATGCCCGGGGAGCGGCAATCCGGGCCATTTTTGCCATAATGTGCTTAGAGAAAAAGATTAAATAATTTTTGAAACCTTAACTCCGTAAAATTTGAAAATATCCAATCCTTCGGTATCCTGGGGATATTCATCTCGATAAACCACTTCAGGTATTTGCCACGCACATATCATGCGGGCACAGTAACTGCAAGGCAAAAGAGTACAGGCAATTAATCGGGATTCTCCCCGTTCAAAAAGACTGAGCAGATTGGTTTCAGCATGTATCATGTATTTTCTTCGATGATCCCGGTCTTCCCAAAATTCATCTGAAACATTTTTTCCGCTCACAAGACCGTTGTAAGCAACTCCAAGAACACGGTTATCGTGAGAAAGTGCACAAGCTCCAACCTGAACATGCGGATCTTCGCTTCGTTTGCTTGCTTCTATTGCAAGATTGATGGCATATTTATCCCAACTTAATCGCATGATTTATTGTATCACGGGAAATATATTTTCAACATTCTACTGTAAAAATAGTCTAAATATCTTTATGGAATCTGTCGCTAAAATATTGACGGAGAACAACAAAACGTTAAGCAACGCTTTGTATGTGGGGTATGACGACGAGAATGATACTGTGTTGATTGTGTGTGAACTTGAATTTTCTGAAAAGTTTCAAAAAATGTTCAGCAAATATGGCAATCAAAGCGTTTATTACGAGGAAACCGAAAGCGCTGCGATTATGGTTTATATCTGATTCAATCCAATTCTTCCAAAAATTTCTCTTCTATACCAAAAGTTTTCTGTAAAATTTGTTTTTCTTCCTTGTTCATGTAAAGACGGCCCACATTATTTCCATTAATGTAAAGATCTGCGTGCACTCCTCCATTTGGAAGTGTGGAAACTATGTCTAATTTTACCAACTCGTTCAATTTAAAAAATCAGGCTTGAGCTTCTGTCCAGGATATTCTGGATTGAATGCTTGGACTATGGTTAATCGGTGTGGCCAAAATGTGAATAACGTCAGGTCCATCTGGATACATATCAAATGCAGAAGTTGAAACTAAAGTACTCAATCCTCCTCCTAAAATGCTATTTCCCAAATCTCTTACCGCTGAAAGATCTTCCGATTGTCTTGGATTGGATGCAAAAAATCCATAAATGGTTTCTCCACCTATGACGGATACTGCAGTGGTTCCTGTGTAATAAGCTATTTGAGCCAGACTAGAACCGCCCACAGACTGCCAAGTTATTGCTGAAAGAGGAATTCCTCCGCTTGAGTTTGAAGGAGGTCCTACTATTTTTCCGTTTAAATTAAGTTCCACACGGGTTAGACCTATGGTTGTATAACCAATATCCATAGCCTGCATTTTTAATTGCATTCTGTTAATTACTTCTTTTACACCCAAAGCACCAGTTCTTCCGCCATCAACACTGGGAGCCAATCTTAAACTTAAGATTGCATTTCTTGCTCCTGGATTTACAGTTGTTGCCAGTGTGTTTCCGGCATTAAAAGAAAATGACAAATCGTTATCAAATCTTCCGTCCATGATAACACTACTTCCCCAGTGGCTTATAATGGCAGCCGGTGATCCAGAAATGGCAGGAGAACTGTTTGTCAAAGCAGCCAATTCAATAACATCTGGAGAAACTGGCGAATATGTAAACGTTGTGGCGGCACTTCCACCAGTTTGACCTCGACTTAATCCTGTAAACGTGGTGGAAGTTTTTCCTGTGTATGACATGTATTCAACAGCAGCTGAACCAGATGGGAAAGAGGTTGCATCAGTTACACGCAAAAGCCCGTTTGATGGAAAATTACTTGTGTCTGCGACATTCAAAGTTGTATCTGCGCTATTAAGTGTTGCTGTCAAAAATGTTGAACTGGGGAAAGAATTAACTTCATATCTTGCTGGTAAATTTCCTGAACGGAAATACGCCTCGGTATTGACATTATTATTAACCATTTTATGACAATAAGAAACATTTCCATTTGCAGAACGCATTCCCCATCGAATAAATCCGGCCCCATACCACGAATAATCAATATAAAGCATCTGCATTTTGGTCAGATCCAAGGTATAACCACTTGGACCTGTTCCATCAAATTTGTCAATATTCCATGAACTTTGAGGAATTTTGGTATCTATAGTCTTGCTTACAATTGCACTTGCCGGAGATGCTATGGAGGGACCACGAAATTCCGGACTTATCAAAATTTGTGTTTGATTGATAATTGAAGTTACGCGATAACTGTTTCCTTTTATAACAATAAAATCTCCAAATTTTAATTGATCGGCAAATCTTGTGTTGGTCCCTGTAACCAAATTTTCTCCGTTGTTTACCGTGACATTTCCTGCAATTTGATAGGTGCTGTTTCTTCGAACTGCATATAATGTTTGACCATCAAATTCAAAAAATGCACCGTTTTGGCCGTCAAAAAGACCAACACGAACGGTTCCATTATACCAGGATTGTGCTCCTGCAATAATAAAGGGCCCGGATGCCGATGCAGGAGATGTCGGAGTTCCTGCAATGTTATAGGTGAAAACCTGATCATTGGGAACGGAATCGATGGTAAATGTGCCGTTATATTCAGACTGTGCCGCACCTGAAAGATAAATTTGACAGCCTGGAACCATTCCGTGAGGATACTTTGTGTTTACAGTTACAACACCCCCCGAATAGGTAACTTGATCTAAATTGAAATTGGGTTTTAAAATGGTTCCTGTACTGAATTGAATTCCTTTTCCGGACTGATATCGGAAGTAACGCCGGGTTTGTCGTATTTTTTGTGCATTTGGAGTATATGGCCCGCATGTGAATTGAACACCTCCATCAAAAGGACGGTGAACAGAATATCCTGCAGGACGAGGAACCAGCGAATTGGAACGGGGTATGTTATTTATTGTCCCTATTAATCCAGTAGGAGAATTGAATGTTGCAGCTATTCCGGCGGGTCCATTCGGACCAGTGACAGGATTGCTTCCGCTTGTTAAAAATGTGAATGTGCGGGTATTGGGGGTGGAATAAACAATCCAGGATCCACTGGGAGCATTTGTGTTGGCCGACAAATTAGCAACATAAATAAAATTTCCCGGATAAAGATTGTGAGCAGAAATGGTTGTGCATGTTATCAAATTGGATCCAGTGGGACCAGGAAACGTGGTTCCGGTTGGATATGTAAAAGCCGCACCAAAAAGAGGATTAAATGCTATTCCTGCTCCTGAATAAAAATTGCACGGAAAGATCAATGTTTTTGTGTAATCATAAAGATTGCCAGCCGGTATGGGATTTTTTGCAATGTACGTGTAAACATTCGTGCTTGGAATTGTTGATCCTGCAATTCTTTCAGCAAAATAAAATCCGTTTGCATTTGGATTAGTGGCATCTTGAACGTATATTGGTGTTCCTGATTGATAAGTTCCGGTAATTACCGGGAAAAAACTTGAAGAATTGTCTGGATTTCCAAGAACAGGGTTGGTTGCTGTTAAAAATACTGTTCGTGTTCCATTTGCCGAAAGATTTCCAGCCAAATTAGAAGGTATGATAAAAGGAACTGTAGGATCATAAAACATGGTAGGCTTGTTGTTAACAAGCTGAACAAATTCCCATTTTGTGCTTTGAAGCCCATATTCAAAATCCGTATCAATCAATGACTGGGGTTGCGAAACCCTGCTTTTGTTGACTGGATCAAAATATTCTTCTTGAGGAACAATTGCCATGCTGGGTGCATCATAAATTACCTGAAGCAAATCATTGGCGGAGTGACCAGCCGCATTTGTGTCAAAACTTAATGTGAGTGTTTTTCCGTTGTTATCCCATGTTCCACCCAATCCATCAACACTTTCAGCAAATATAATAGCGTTTCTGGTTTGATTAACCACCACCATTAATCTATTATTTGTAAAACCACCTATCCCAGAGAAACTTAGGGTTTTTGTGGTAGGATTAAAGGTAGGATTTACAGGAAGAACCGATTTCATTTCTTATGTTATTTACTCATATTTAGCTGAATAAAACAGCTGATATAAACCCATAAAAGGCACTATTTGTGTTTAAATTAGTATACGCACTGTTCCAACTTGCACTTGACGAATTTACTGTGCTATAAGTACTTTCCCATTTGGCACTATTTGCGTTCAAATTCAAATAAGGATTAAATGTTGCTCCGGTGATTCCGATTGCCAGTGTGCTTATAAGATCTGATTGGCTTATACGAGTTTCATTTATATCTCTATAGCCAACAAGAAAATCTCCGGTTCCTAGGGAACTTACCTGAACAAATGTTGCGAAAGTATCGTTAGCCATATTACATTCCCATTCCGCGTTGTTGTTGATCCTTGAATATCACCTTTTCTGTTTCCTTGTGTATGATCTTGGGCTTTTCTATAATATGGTGTTTTTCAATGATTTGAGGTTCGCTTATTACTTCCACATTATTTAGTCTATTTTTTTGCAAATATTGATAAAGAAGCACCAATGCAAGAGCCATGGGATCAAACACAAAGATTAATACCAAAATAAAATAACGCACAGTATGATCCAAATCCAAACCTAAACCTTCGGCTATGAACTTGAATGTCAAAATATCGCTCTTTTTTGCCTGTTGTTGGCGACTTTCCAATATTTGAGTTTCCAGATTCAATATTTCTTTCTGGGTAACATCATATTCTTTCAGCAATTCGGCATGTTCAGCATTTGCATTTTCAATTGCTTTACTGGATATTTCAATCATTTTATCTTTGGTTTGCTGAGCCCGTTTATCGTTATAAACAATTTGATCGCCTTCTTTATCTTTTATCTGAACCATAGTAGTGCTTTTTACGGCATCATTAAGACGTTGTTCCTGATCTTTTTTGGTTTCATTAAGACGCTTCAAACGATCATCATATTGAACCAGCACTTCCTGTTTTTTCTTTTTGATGCTTTCCAGATTCTGTATTTTTCCTTCATCAATGCTGTATTCTGCCTTGCTGACTGTATATGCAGAACTCAAGAATCCATAAATGCCAAGACTGGTAATAATGCTAAGAGCCACAACTCCGGCAAAAAGATATGTTTTTAAAAACTTATTGAGACGATTCCAAAGACGATGCAACCCCACGGTTGCCGTAAACTTGGCTGCTTCTAGACCCAAACCAAGAATGATAATGCTAATGAACTGACTTTTGAAAAGATGTGCCATTCCATAAACAGAAAAAAATGCGGCGCTTCCTGCAAGAATCAGGATACTTCCCAAAAGGGATTGTTTGAACCAATTCAGCTTCACGAAAGGAACGTGATGTCACCGGCTGCCGGAGCTCCTCCACCAGCCGTGATTCGTGCACCACTGGCATTGATGGGAAGAACGCCGACAGGGACCGTTCCGAAACTTACCCACTGACCGCCCACATAAAAGTCGTAGGCTTTGCTTGCTCCCACAAAAACACTGGCGGCAGCAGAAGCTTCAGGAACTATTGTATTGACTTGAATAGGAACTGCTTTTGTGAATCCGGCCGGTGTGGTTATTACTGCATATCTGTTATAAATGAATGGAATGGTATCTGCGTATGCAGGATTGGAGCAAACACTTGGGTTCAGTGTA
>OGWG01000143.1_pt1 | contig 12258 bp, 15 predicted proteins | sample 1575911 | NCBI WGS metagenome assembly OGWG01 (sample SAMN07581534, study PRJEB24739) | freshwater metagenome
GTTTCCCAGTCACGATAGGCCAAGGCAGATTATGACAAAAATTTAAACAAAGATTAAATGTTTCTAAATCAATAAAAACAAAATTCTTGCTTTTGTCGTATCTTAATAAATGCTCGTCCATATTATCCTAAATCTGCGAATGGATCAATAATTAAGGATTTTTCTTTATATTTTTCATATATATAATATGGAGCTTCCATATTCCTTATATTATAATGCCATTCTAAATGCTCTAATTTATTTTGTTTAAACCAGTTTCCATTATCTTCTGTAAGATTATACATATGAAACATACTTAAATTATGGGCAAAAGCGACAATATATACTGGAGCTTGTACTTTATTACCAAACCAAACGCTCAAATATTTTTGTTTATCTCTTTCAGAATATCTTTTTAAAATTGATTTGAAATAATTTTCGGCGGGTTCTCTAAAATAATTATCTATTCTTGTTAACTCTAGTATTGCGTTTGCTACTGGTTCGTCATTTTCAAAACTTACGCATATTAAGTCTTGATCTATAGCGTATAAGCCATACTCACCGTAAAGCATATTCCTATAAGGCAAACTTCTATCTTCGTTATCTTCTCTTTGACGAACTTTGTTCCCGTATTCATTAACAATTTTTTCTATAGTTTTCATTTATTTGTAGATAAACTTTCAAAAGAAAATCGGTTACTGGTCATATGAGATAATTCTGGTTTATTTAAAGTACTTCTATTGTTAATACATCTAAAAGTTAAATATGATTTAAAATCTTTATTATTCTTATAATAAATACTTTTTGTTTCTAATAAATCTAAATCATTTATTTTAGAATAATTGATTACTTTATTTCTTATAAGAAAATCAAAGGGCAATCTATTATTTTCTAAAAATAATATTGGTTTTGTAAAACTAATATCTGGGACGCATATTGAACCTTTTAACGTATTATTAAAAATAAATGAATCATAAAATGGTATTGCAAGCAATAAATTATTTTCTTCCCAAACTAGTTTTAAATTTTTATAGTCTATTCTTGGTTCGTAATAAAAACCGTCTTTTGCGGCAATTGTAAAAATATTTATTAAATTTTTATAACCATTTTTGTTTTTAAAAAATATAATAAATTTACAATTTTTTTGTTTAGATTCTTCGTTTTTATCTTTAATATCATCTGTTAGAGTTATTCTTAATCCATATCTTAGATTAATTTTATATTTTTTTGTATTTGTATAGGCCTGCAAAAAAGAAGTCATATTATCTTCTACTAGATAAATTTCTTTTAATTTATTATCTTTCGCTATATCTATAATTGAATCTGGTTGATTTTCTTCTTTTTCTTCATCTTCTAAAGTAAGAATAGATCTACCTATACTATAGTGAGATTTAAATAAAGGAAGAATTTCCATATTAATATTATAATTAATATATAAATATATGTCAACATTAATCAAGATCCGAAAAAGCGTCTACGTTATCTTTTTTTATCCATTTTGGGCAACCAGAATAAACTCTTTTTTCTATTTTAAATCCTTTAATATTTTTAAAATCATTAGTAAGACTTGATTCAAGAATTTCTCCATTATCATTTAATTTTATATAATATTCATATGAATCTTTGTATGGACATTTCCAGCCTCCAATTTGGCACATCCATTTATTCTTTTCATTGTCTATTGCGAAGTTGGCTTTAGCGGAATTTTCATCAAACTTATCAACGTAATCATTAATATGCTCTAAATAGTGTTCAAATCCAGTAATTTGTTCATCAGTAAAAGTCAATTCTTGGATGGGTTGTTTGGGAAACCTAAGAAACAAGAATTTTACAATAGGCTTTAGTTTAGGCCACAATTTTTTGCTTGCTAGGCTATACATCATCGCTTGAATATTGGCTTCAAGGTCATCGCCCCTAAACTTGTACTTAGAGCTCTTATAGTCGATTATATGCATTTCTTTTTGGGTTTTAATAGGTTTGTCTATAAAACCCCGAATGTGATATTTAGGCTGTTGGCTTTTAATATCAAATGGATACTCTGGTTTAACTACATCGCCATCTTTACCAAAGAAGTCATGCTTTAGGCCCACTAAAATCATATCATTTAATAATTTATAATTACTATCGTCCAATTTAACTTTCTTAGCTAATTTTCTAACTAGTTTATCAACTCCTTTATCTCCGCTAATCGCATTCTTTTTTATTATTCTTTTATAATTTTTAAAATGTCTTTTATTTAACAAAAGTTCAAATATGTTATGACAGATTGTGCCTCTCAATGCTCCATCATTAGTTGCTTGAGGTACTTTAGTGTGATAATTATTCCAATAAACCCAAGAACAGGTCTCTAAAGTTTTTATCCTTGATGCAGAAAGTGGTTTTATTTCTTTTTCCATATTAATATTTCTTCTATTGACATTTCTCCAAAATCTTTTTTATTAGGCAACTTAATCTCAATTTGTCTGGGATCAAAATATCTTAATAATTTATTCTTGCCTTTTTCAGAGGCAATATTACCTGCGTTATTTTTCTCTGTGTCGTTATTGAATGAAATATAAATTTTATTTGGATCAATTTTAAGTAATAAATTTAATATAGAAACACTAATTTCTAATCCAAAAGTTACGATTGTATTTTTAATCCCAGCGTCCCAAAGAGCCAAGCAATCACCAATACTTTCGATAAGTATCACTTCTTTTTTTAGTCTTATTTCTTCTAAATTCAAAAAATTTGGATAGCACCAATTTATTTTATCTCCAAGATGTTTCCATTTAATTTTACTTTTATTTGTAATATCTCGCCCAGAAAAGCCAACGATTTCATTTTTACTATTAAAAATTGGAAATACATATCTATTTTTCATCTTACCATTTTCTGCTACTCCTCCTGAAAATAATTCTAAAGTTTCTTTATTTACGTTTCTGTTTAACCAGTAGGAATGATCTTTTTTTAGTTTTAGCAAAAGATCTTTATCAAAGATTTTAGGAACTTTAATCTCTGGTTTTTGTATTTTATTAGTTACTGGAGTAAAATTTTTATTTTTTAACCATGTTTTTGCTTCGTTTTGATCTTCTAATTTTAAACTTAATTTTATTAATGAAGCAAAATCTCCACTAATATTTTGTTTAAAATCAATCCAGTTTCCAGAATCTTTGTATATTCTTAATACTGTATCATTATCACTATCTCTATAAATAGGTTTGGCTCTATACTCTTTGCCAAAATCTTTTAGAGTGTATCCGATATCTGTTAAAATTTGCCCTACATTTAACTTATCTTCCATTGTAGGGCCTCACTTATTATTGGAAATTGTTTAATAAAAATTTTTTTACATTTTTCCGCAATTATTCTATGTTCTTTTTGAGTATTTTCCTCAGTTCTCAATTCTAAATAATGTATCCAGTTCCTCAATGAGCCTTTCATATACATTGTCGTTTGGGTTGTTAAAGGTAATATCATTCTTGCGACTTCTTTCGCTATTCCATTTTCAATCATCGTTTCATAACAATGTTGAGACAAGGATAAAGATTCAATTAAAAGTTCATTCACTTTATTAAAGATTTCGGTATTTTTGGGCAATAATTTTTCGCTCACCTGTCTATTTTTATCTCCTTGCAGGCGTAATTCTATATCTTCAAATTCATTGGCTACACTATATCTTTGACTAAATTCTTGAAAACTAAAAGATTTATGCCTAAGAATTTGAGCAGCAATTGCTCTGCTGGTTTTAATTTCCAATGTCATGTCAACCATTTCAAATGGAGACCAATGTTTATGTTTTATTAAGAATGACAAAAGCTTTGGCGCAGTCTCTATATTTGTTTGATTAGAAGGATTGCTTACTCTTGCACAATAAGAAATTAAATCTTCTGGATTTTTTATATTATTTATATTTGGTTTTGTTATTGATACTAATTCTACATTCATAATATTTCTCCATCATTTGAGTTTCGATCATTTAATTCATACTGTTCTCTTTGATGAGTTACGATGTTATTCAAAGAGCCTCTTTCTTCAATTTTAAAATTTTGAACGTTATAGTTTAAATAGTTTTGAGCCCAGACTTCTTTACCAGAGGCATCTAATCTACGTACTAGGTCTTGATGGCCCGCCCCCTCTCGGCCTTGAAATCTTGTTTTTGTTGGAATTAATTTATGTGTACCAAATTGTTGTCCATCTAAGGCTAACTCATCTAAGGTCTTTCTGCGAAAAATGGCTACAAATGAGGCAAACCATTGTAACCTATCAGATAGAGCGATTGCAGAACTATCGTCTGTTACATTTGAGGATGAACGATTAAAGTTTTCTCCAGATCGATTCATTTGCATTGCCGTAATTAATGGGCAATTAATTTCTTCTGAAATTCTTTTTAACTTGTCAATTTTATCACCAATCGCTTGATGCTCTGCCCAATTTTGAGCGACCTTTTCTCCAGTAAGTTTTACATAATCATAAGCGACCAAAGCTTGATTTCCTCTTCCAACTTTTGATAAATACCATCTGCGGATTATAGAACAGATTTGATCTATATTTTTACTGCCAACATGATAATGATAATGCTCGTATTTTTTAACCATTTGCCACGCTGCTCTAACTTTTTTTGTCATATCTTCATTCTTCCGCCAATTACCTGTTTCTAAATACCACATTGGAACATCAGATAAAGAAGAGACCATTCTTAATTGAACGTCAAATGATTGCATCTCTGTATCAAGAATTAAAGTTTTAACTTTATTGTTCGCTAATCTTCCAGCATTAAAGCATATGTCGTTTATCCAAGTCGATTTTCCTTGGCCTGGACGACTTACTATAGCGTAGATATTTCCATTTTTAAGTCCACCATAAAGCCTGTTAAATTCTGGATAAGATGTAATTAAACCTACTTCTTCTTTAGGATTATTTCCTAACTCTTCTACAAGATCTTCTATACCTTCGAATAAGTTTATTGGCTCATCATTTGATGTATATGAAGAAATCTTGTTATTATAAATTGCATCTGCTTCTGCGATAATCTTATCTAGGGTTTCTTCGCCATTTTTATTTATAAAAGCTTTTAATTTATCCGCTGTTTGAGCAATCTCTCTTCTTATTCGTAATTTAATTAATTCTTTGCAAGAATTCATAGTGGCTTCTTCAGTTATCTGAGAGAAGCTTAAATTTTCTATATAATCAAAAATATTAATATCGTCTTTAAATGATATTCCTAGATTTTTAATCTTTTCTGCTAAAAGAACTTTATCTACCTTTTCGCCTTTATGAGCTATATTCTTATATACAGAATATATAGTGGAATGAACTTCATTAAAGAAGTCTGTGTCATTTAAAAAAATATCTACTTCTGGAAATAAACTTTGATATTTAATTAAACCGCTTAAAACGTGTCTCTCTACCTGAATAGAATATATCATTAACTATAATAATACTTTAATAAAAATTAAAAGTCAAGTTTTAATCTTTGTCTTCTGAAGTTTCTTCGCCGTCTTCTGGATAATTTCTGCTCGCAATTTGGTCTGTGGTAGCTTCTAAATTTAATTGATCCACGCTCTGGCTCCATGTATTTACATAATATAAAAGAGCCATAGCGTTTATTTGATTATCAAATTTTGTAAATACTTGAGGTTCTCCTTTATTAGAAAAATTAAAAAGTATATATCCGCCAAAACTGCATTCATCAATTTGCCTTAAAAGAGCGTCTGGTATCTTAAAACTTTTTTTCTTATTTGTCACCAAAATATTTTACACTTAAATAATTAGAATTCCAGTTTTTTCTTCTATATATTGTGGTGATATATTTTTAAAATCATTTTCATATAATTCAAGAAATTTAAATCCATTTAATTCAAGCCATTTTTCTTTTTTTACATCTCTTTTTATACTATTTAAATATTTTAGTCTAGAATGATTGTGAAAGAATTCATTAAAGGATTCATGCTGATTGCCTTGTATTTCAACGGCTATCTTTTTTGTTGCATTTAATATATCTACTTTAAGCATGCTTCCGTAGACTGGAAATTCTTCATAAACAATGTGATTTTTCCAATACGGATAAAAAAATTGTTTAAATTTAAATTGTAATTTACTGCGACTTTTCCCTTCCCAATTTATAAGATTTTTTCTTACATTTTTATTAACGAGCTTGCCGTTAACATTAAACAACCTCATAATGACAATGTATTTATAAATTTATTATAAAAATAGTCTGTAATTTGTTTGTTTTCTTCTAAGTAAGATCTTAGGTTGTCTATTCCTTGATGTTGTTTTTTTAGTTCTATATTTAGATTTTTAATTTCATTTATGATTTCATCCGAAAACGTTACCCACGCGCCTTTGGCTATTGCAAACTCCCAAGATAATATTTGATCAATAATTTCATATTCTCTCCAAACCGATGATCCATCTTTCCTTCCATATTTGATCGGATACTGGACTTTAGAATTTGTAGATTCATTTGTGGACTTTTTAATTGCAATTTTAACATTATGTCCAATAATTTTATTTTTAATTGGATCATATTTATCATTTGGTTTTTCAAGGATAAGGTCTTTATTATATCTTGGCTCAAATTCAAGAATCCAGTTAGCAAAATGAAGGAGGGCGTTCCCGCCAGTTGCACTCGTTTGTCTGACTTCCTTATTTGCTGCATAAGGATCTAGTTTTATGTCAGACCTAACTTGGCTGATAAAAATCGCCATATGCCCTCTTTTAGATAAAGCTAATGATATTTTTTTCATTAACATTGACGAGATAACTGCTCCGCCTGCCACCTTCGTTGCCTCCGTCATGCTTTTTTGTGAATCTCCTTTGGTCATTAATCCATCAACAGAATCAAGAATAAATATATACTTTTTATTTTCATCATTAGATTGAATCAGATCTTTCATTAATTCAGAAACTGTTTCAAATATATTGCATTCGAAAACAAAGCAAGTCCCATCAATCCATTCTTTGGGGTCTGTTACAAATTTAATTCCTGACCTTTCTTTCACCTCTTTACTTAATCTCCCTTCCGCTTTGAAAAGTAAAGCTCTTGAGTTATCAATTGTTTTTAAAAAGTTTTTAGCTACCTCTAAAGCTTCTGAAGTTTTACCCCCCTCATTCATGCCTATAAATCTATGTAAACCAGGACATAAACCTCCTCCAGTAGCTATATCAAGATTTAAACTGCCTGTAGATACTTTGTAATAAATTTCATCTTCAAAGTTATAATGATCTTCTTTATTATCCTTTAAGAAAGATAAAAGTCTATCCGAAGCGCTTGGTCCAGATATTTCGTTAGATTGCTCTTCTTTATTAGGTTTTCTTCCCATATCTTATAAATTCTAACAAGGTTTTAGGTTTTTTGCAAATGTTTTTATCTATTCCTACTTTTTCTTTTAAAATAGGAATTTTATTAATATTTTTAATATTTAAATTTGATATTTTATTTTGAATATTTAAGTATTTTTTACCATCGTCAGTCAAAAACCATGCTAAAGAAGGTAATTTTATATCTTTTATATTATTCCAATATGTATAATTATTTTTATAAATTTTAATTAATTTTTGAGCTATCTTTATTTCTTTCCCCCAATTAGGCTTATCTTTTAAAAATTTTTTTACAATAAATTGACATAATTTATGGTTTGTAATTTTCAATATCCCATATTACCATTTTTTGTACTAAATTGTCAAATGAAATTTTTGGTTTCCAACTTAAGTCTTTTCTCGCTTCCGTTGAATCGCCTAATAATAATTCAACTTCTGCTGGACGATAAAATTTAGAATTAATTTGCATTAATATTTTATTATCTTCAGATAAATATATTACATGTTGGTTTTCGCCAATCCATTCACCTCTAATATTTGCTGCGTCAAATGCTTTTTCTACAAATTCTTTAATAGTATGAGTTTCATTTGAAGAAAATACATAATCTTTTGGAATACCATTATAATTTTTATTATAAACGTCTTGATTTAGCATCATCCATACGCCTTCTATAAAATCTTCTGCATCGCTCCAATCTCTCTTGGCTTCTATATTGCCTAATTCAAGTGGTGCAAATTCTTGATTATTTTTTATTGCATAATGTATTCTTGCAATATTTTTTGTAATTTTTCTTGTTACAAACTCTTCCCCTCTTCTTATGCCTTCATGGTTAAATAACCATCCTTGAATTGCATAAAGATTATAAGATTCTCTATAAACTTTTATTAATTGTCTTGAGGCAGCTTTACTCGCTCCGTATGGACTTCTTGGCCTAAGTGGGTGTTTTTCGTCTTGAGGAGTATATATTACATTACCAAATTCCTCGCTAGATCCAGCTTGGTATAATCTACACGATGGTTTATATAGTCTAATTGCTTCCAATATATCTAATACTGCCGTTGAATTTGTTTGCCAAGTTTGACGAGCAAAATCCCAACTGCTTGCTACAAAGCTTTGAGCAGCAAAATTAATAAAATAATCTGGCTGTAATTTTTCAACAGTTCTAGATATAGCATGAGGATCTGTTAAATCAAAATTTATTAAATGAAATCTCTCGGACTTAATATGTTTTATATTTTCATGATTATAAACGCTAAGCCTTCTTACTCCTCCAAAAATGATATAATCAGTATTTTTTAATAAAAAATCTACCATATGACTTCCATCTTGTCCAGTTACCCCAGTAACTATAATTGTTTTTTTATTTTTTATTAATTTTATTGCATCTTCTATATTAAGAATATTGGCTGTGTCTATTTTTTTGCCGTAATATGTTTCTTTAAAATTTTGGTTCATATTTATTTTTTTATAATAAACCAACTTTTTGCTCCACCGTCTTGGTCTCCATCATTTAATCCAAGCGCTTCTATTTCTCCAACCGTATATTGATTTTTAATACAAAATTCATTTACCGCTTGTATGACTCCATCCCATGGAGCAGAGTAATCGTGTCCAAAAAAAATTCCGCCATTTTTGACTTTTGGATACCAAGCCTCTAGATCTTTAACTACGGCTTCATAATTATGATCCGCATCTATATAAACAAAATCAAAAAAATCATCTTCAAATCTTAAGGCTGATTTTGGAGAGCCTTCCTTTATAATTTCAAATCTATTTAAACCATATTTTGATAAATTATTTAAAGTCTGCTGATATGACGAGTCTGGATTTGGTAATTGATAATTCTTCTCCCATATATCAATGCACCATAATTTAATATTTGGTGCTGAGGATAAAATATTTTTTGAAAAATCTCCACTAGAGACTCCAATTTCTGCTCCTTTTGTAAAATAATTAGGAAATGATTTCACAAATTTTTTTCTTGATTCTGTATTTAATTTTATCATAAATTATTTTTAATTATGTTAAATGCTGCTGTTCCATCCATTAGAAGAGATTTTTTATAGGCTTTTTCTATCATTTCTGTATATATACTATAATTTTTAAGAATAAAATCAATTTTTTCTTTTAAGTCGTTTATATTTTCAAAATATATAAATTCATCTTTACTGAAAAAATGTTCTATAATATTCCATCTATCTTTTTGAACAAGTATTATGCTTTTACCATATGCAGCTTCGGCTGTTCTACATTTGTATTGAGGCATTACTGGAATATCCAAATTTACTCCACAGAAGGCTTCATTTTTTTCCCAATCAGAATAGCTTTTTATACTTTGTATGTGTTTTTCAGCTAATGGACATTGATTAAATACTATACTAATTTTTGAATTAGCTACCATTTGCATTTTTTGATGATGAGTTAGACCAACGTCCGTCGTGTATTCATTTGGGATAATGTATGAAATTCTACTATTATAATTTTTAATAATTTTTGCCATTTCTATATGGTACGGGCCATGCATGCCACCGAAATAACATACATCATATATTTTTTCATAGTTTAATTCTGGACCATTGTAGTCTTTAGGAGATGCAAATGGATGATAAATATATTTATAACGATTATCTTTACAAATTTCTTTTAACCATTTAATGGTATATGGGCATATTGAATAAATGATATCAAAATATTTTAAATAATTTCCATCTGGTTGCCAAAAAGTTTTTCCATCTGTAAGTGCTGCTGGCCCATTAAATTCTGTTGGCATCCAAAGGTTAAGAAGAATCTTTTTTGTAAAATTTTTAAAATAAGATCTTAAATGTTCATTAAAAACAGAATTATATCCATAAAATAAAACATTTGATTTATCTTCTAAGTCATCATGTTTTATGAGATTAATTTTTACGGTTGGTCCGTCTGGATAATCACCAGCTGGATCATTTACTATTCTCATTATTTATTTCTCGCATTCTTTTTATAATTTTTTGTATCCCTTCTTTAAGTTTAACTTCTGGTTGCCAATATCTTTTAATAAAAGGGTCTGGCTCGTTCCTTTTATTATTTTGAACTGGATCTTTAATTTGGCCTTTTGATATTCTAACTCCCCCAAATTCTTTGCTAATAATTTCTGCAATATCTATAATTTTTGACCATTCAAAACTAGTTAAATGATATTCTTTTGTTTTATCAAGCGCATCATAATTATCTGCAAGAATTTTATTGCAACGGCAACAATCTTCTGCATACAAGAATTGTCTTTCCTCTTCCCCGTCCGTCATCATTTCTATATGTTTTGTAGTCATTGCTTTTTTTATAAAATCTGTAATTACGTGCGCTTTTGTTTCGTCTGTTTCTACCCCGTAAACATTCCAATATTTAACAATCAGCCCATCTAAGCTTTTTGTATAAAATTCTCCTAAACGCTTTAACACTCCATAACTTGAATAATTCATGTTCGACATTTGAGATGAAGAAAAAATAAAAGGTTTTTTATAAAATTCTAGAGCTTCAAAAGTATTTTTCATTAACATAACGTTATTATCTAAAAATTGCTTTGTGTGTTGATATTTATTTAAATACTTAGAACCACCAACATCAAAAGCTAAGAAATGAACAAAATCTGTATTTTTAATTTTATTAATTAAATTTTCATTTTGTATTTTTCGTAGATCTTCTTCGGGGGTAGATATTATATCAAATGTTTGTATTTCTTCATTATTACGCTTAAGGAAATCAACCAAGTAACATCCGATTTGACCGCTAGAACCCAATATCAAATGATTCATATATTTTCTCTTTTATAAATATGGTCTGGATTCATAACACTTGATGTCAAAAAAGTAAAACCATTATTTGTTAAATATTCATGAATAAGATGAGGATTATCATCATTTCTTTGATATTGATTATAAGTATGAGATTCACAGTTTATAAATTCAATTTTATCAAAATAATTTGAAATTGATTTTATAATATTTAAATCATTTCCTTGTGTATCTGTTTTTAAAATTTTTATTTTTTTAAATCTTTGCCAATCAATCTTAGATAAAAAACTTTTTAAATTTATACATAAAGTAGGCACGGTTTTTTTAATCCACATAGAATCTTTCAATTCTTCTCTAAGTTTAAATAAACTTGATTGACCATGATCTCCAACAACTTCTGAGTTGCAAGTTACATAAAAATCTTTAATTGTATTTTCATCAACATTATCTACTGCGCATCGAAATAATTTAAATCTATTATCTAATCCTAAATTTTTAAGTTTTTCTATAACTCTATTGCAATTCTCTTCCACAGGTTCAAATCCAAATACAAAAGAGTTTGGACTTTGACTTAACCAGGATATTGTATTTGGTGCGTCTGCCGCAAGTCCAATATCAATATAAATTTCATCTATGAAATTTGGAATTTCAATATTATCAAATATATCCATCTTAATATTATTTTTGTAATTCCGACTCTATCCATTTATATGTTTTAGATATTCCAGAGATTAATGATTCTGATGGAGCCCAATTTAACTTTTCTTTTATTAACTTATTATCAGAATTTCTTCCTCTAACTCCTAATGGGCCAGGTATATTTTTTATTTTGATATTTTTATTACTCAAATTAATAATCATATTTGCAAAATCATTTATAGAAATCATTTCTTCTGACCCTATATTAACTGGTCCTTCAAAATTTGATCTCATTAGTCTTATCGAGCCTTCGACACATTCATCAATATATAAGAATGACCTGGTTTGTTTTCCATCTCCCCATATTTCAATTTCTCCTCCATCTTTCGCTTCAATAATTTTTCTACATAAAGCTGCTGGGGCTTTTTCTTTTCCTCCCTTATAAGTTCCTTCTGGACCAAAAATATTATGATATCTAGCTATATGAACATCAAGCCTATAATTTCTTTTATATGCTAAATACACTCTTTCACTAAATAATTTTTCCCATCCATATTCACTATCTGG
>OGWG01000145.1_pt1 | contig 12253 bp, 19 predicted proteins | sample 1575911 | NCBI WGS metagenome assembly OGWG01 (sample SAMN07581534, study PRJEB24739) | freshwater metagenome
GGAGTTCAGACGTGTGCTCTTCCGATCTGTTTCCCAGTCACGATAGGCGGCCTCAGTCGCGGCGAGGTAGGCGTTGTATTCGGTCTCGTATTCAGCCAGTTCGGTGGGCGTCATTACTCACCCTCCTTTCCGTAACAGCCGCCATACGCCTCGCGGCCCATTGCGTTGCCACCGATCAGCCACGTATCGCCGTCGGCGTCGACGGCACGGATTAGGCTGATACCGTAGATTTCGACAACCTTGAGACCGTGAGCTTCTGCGGCTTCGGTCAGTGTGTGATCCTCTTCGCCGATGGCGATGCAGTTATCGAGGTTGCACAAGTTATCGTATTCGATCTGAGCAGTCTGAGCGTCCATTGTCGTTTTCTCCTTTGATGTGGCCCCGGTTGCCCGGGGCCTCGTGGTTAACGTGGTTAGCAAGGTATGTAGTCGTCGCCATTGCAGACTGGGCACTTCTCATCTTCCCAGATATACCCTACTTCGTAGAAGTAGGGTGCTTGGCGAATCCCTGAGCCGTCGCATCCAGTGCATTCGTCAGGTGTCATCTCTGGCGTTTCTTCGTCGACGGCGCGTAACCACTCTTGATATTCCAGATGTTCTTCGGTGGTGAAAGTGTCAAACATCATTGTTTTGTCTCCTGTATTGTGTTTTTAAAGATTCAGCGCTTTTGTGCTGACATGTGTATATTACTAAACTTACTTTTTTTGTCAATAGTTTAGAAAATTATTTTTTCTTTTATTTTACCTATTGACGCTTAAAAGTTTTTCGGATAGAGTTTGCATATGGTTAAGCGAGAAAAGAAAATGATTCATCTGTTTATACAGATTGAACGTTTAAAGGAAATTGAAGAGTATCTGAAGGAAATGCAGATTAGCCGCAACTTGACCTCTGTTGTGGCTGAAATCGTTGAGACGTCAATTCCAAAATGGATTGCGCATCAGCGCAAGGCGTATAAAGGATTTTTGCAAGTTACTGGTGAGAGTGAGTAGTGTTGTTTGTCTCCTTTGGGCCAGTCTCACTGGCTGGCCCATTTTTTTCTCACCACGAGACACCCAGCAGCGGGTTATCCGCTCCCGATGGCAGCGAAAGCGGCCAGAACTGCTGGTGCCAGGGCGGAGATCCCTACCCGCCCTTCATAAATTTGAGAGTGACGGATTAAGGCGAATCCGTCCTATCGTGTCACGGTTGGCACGACCAGCAGGTGGAGTTTTGGGGGCAATGCTCCACCTGCTAATAAGTTGCTTATTGTTCTTTGCGGCCAGCACCAGGCGATAAGATCTACTGCAAGCGCAGCATGGGTCAGGTGAGCATATCATGATCTATATTTCGACTAAGATAGACCCAATAACCAAGAGTGTCCTCAGGTAGCGGTAATCCCGCATAAGCAAGACGATGTGACGTTTAAGCGTCTACCAGGTGCAAGTCCTGGGCATCGTATGATCCCTTCGGCAGGGATGATGATAAAAATTTATTCGGCTTTTTTTAAGAATATGCCATAATCTGGTTGGCCGCTGGAGTGACGCCCAGCATTGGAGGCCACTTGGGAAACTGGAAACATTCAATATCAACAAGCCTTTTGAGAAGGCGGGTCAGGCAACCGATAGGCCGTCAACCTATCTCCAGTTTCCCACCTGCCCGTTTTCTCAAAGGGCTTTTTGTTTTTGGAGATGACATGCAAGCAAGAGATTTGCAACCATTGATGATCGCCAGTCCAATTGTGCCGCTGGTTGGAGAAGACCTGAATCTGGGATATCTGATTAGTCAGATGATCTGGGCAATTAAGGAATGGACACCAGAACTCGCAAGCAGCAATAACCAGTGGCACACTTTTGATATTAAGCAATTTGCCGAGAATATTGGCATGTCTGAGGAATGGATTATCTCACAGGCCGTTTCGATCATCTATTCCAACTCTGATTATTTGTGCGATCAGACCTTCTTCCGATATGACTCGACGATGGGCATAATAGGTCTAAATCCTTATCTACTGACAAATGCGATCAACAAAACGCGGGAGGATGTATGAGCCGCTCAATCAAGTCTGCTGATGATCGCACCTTTCCAATCGCCTTGTATGATCTGGACGTGGACGACTACGGTCTCAGCGTCTACGAGTTTCGGGCATATATGCGAATCGTCCGTCGCGCTTCCGGCGGGCGGTCGTTGTGCACCGAGTCGCTTGAGAATATGGCGCAGGCCTGCCAGATGTCGAGACCCACGATGGTCCGGGCAATCAGAACCCTGATCCAGTGTGGGATGATCCGCCGGGAAGCGAAGGCTGGCGAGACGTCGACCTATGTCCTCTGCGACAAATCAGAGTGGGTACCCGGTAAACCAGAGATCCACCCACCTGGTAAACCAGAGATCCGGGAGGTGGATCACACGTTTACCACCCCTGGTAAACCACAGAACCACCACCTGGTAAACCAGAGATCCACAAAGAATACAAATAAGAATACACAGAAGAATACAAGAGAAGAGAGAGTGGTGGAATCGCCGACGGCTATCATCGCCAAGCCGCACACACCACAGACGGAGGACGCCGTTTCTATTGCTCTCACCTATTTCCCGACGCTGGGAATATGGCAGCAGGATCTAATAACCAATGCCGATATCAATCACTTAGCCCTATGGCGCAAAGCTTGTGAAGACTGGCGGGATAATCGGTATAGCCTACGGAATATAACCGGCTTAATTGATAGCTATTATAGACTCGAAAAACAACACAACCGAGATAAGGAATACTACAATGGACAGAATCAACAGCATCGACCCATACGCGAATCGCACAACGAGCGAGCCGCTCGCGAATCGCTCGAACTCATCCGCCAGCTCAGACAGGAAGGCAGCAATGATCGCATTGATCCAGCAGACTCGATCTTTGAGCTCCCTGCCGCTTTCCGCGGGTGACGAGCTCACACTTGCCGTCGCTACCTGGATGCATGCTCTCGAGGAGATACCCGATCATATGCTTGTCTCATCGTGGCGCAAGGCCACCAAAGAGCACGACTGGAGCAAGTCGTTTCCAGTGATGGCCTGCATTCCGGCATACAAATCGCTTTTAGCAGACGACAACGCGCGCCGTGAGAAGGAACGTATTGCAAATAAATATCGTACTGATGGGACTCACGCCTGTCATTATTGCGAAGATCACGGGTATATTAGCATCTTGACGTATTGTCCTAGCTGGTCCGACTGGAGGCCCGTTGCTAATGCCTGCACGTGTCAGGCGACACCCATTAACCAACGTGGTCAGTTCCCTGTTGCGCCTGATTTTGTTAAGAATGATCGTGGCCACTGGGACCCTGTAGTACCCGATAATTCACCTAAATGTCCTTGTGCATATTGCAACAGAAAGGCTTCTTAATATGACAATGCCAGCTGATTCAGATATACGAGCGCAGGATCTACAAGTAGACGTCTGCAATGGTTATCGCCGGTTGATTAGAACGATAGTCAAAGATTGCGAAATCATAAATGGCATAAAATTTGGTTACGTGAAAATGGACGGCAACGATTTTTTGCTTGTCCGACAACTAACTTGTGGCGAGTGGATTTTTTGCGACGAAAAAGGCAATCGTGTACACCGCGAATCCTCGCGAATAAATCACGATACTCGAGAAGCTGATCGTAGACGACAGGAGCGTGAACTCTATGAGCGATCTTAAAGCAAGCTTTTGTGACATAGATCAATGTCACATGAACATCGTCAACGATTACAAGGACAGACTTGCAACGTTGTTGGACGAAGTAGCCCATCAAATTGAAACGTGCAAATCAATAGACCCATCATTTGCCGCCGAGCTGCGACTTAGACAAATAGACATTAAGCGCAACATCACAAAAGCGGAACGTCTAATGCATCTGCTCACGTTTGAATATGGCGTCATAGCACGGGACGCAAAATGAGACGGGCACGAGTAGATCGTAATCAACCTGAAATAGTCCAAGCCTTCCGTCGCCTGGGCTGTCAGGTAGCCCATACTCACACCGTAGGTCACGGCTTCCCTGACATAGTGGTTGCCGTAGGCCGCTACACGTTGCTGGTTGAAATCAAAGATCCAGAGCAACCTGCAAGCAAAAGAAAGCTCACACCAGATGAGCAAGAGTTTGCTAATCGCTGGACTGGCGATCTTCGCATTGTTACTACCATTGAAGAGGTCGCCGAAATAGTAGATCAGATCCGAAAGGATCAAAACCGAGGAGGAAATAATGTCACTTTTTAACTTTGGCCGCGCCATCGAGGCTGTCAACCAGTCCACAAAGGACGCCGAAGCGCTACACGCTGAAGCAAATAGCTTTGACCTGGCTCAAACTGGCGGCTTTCTATCCGTCGTAAAGTACCTTGTCTTTGCCGTTCTTGCCTGCCTGAATTTTCATCTATTTTACACACACGTACCTGGCTACTGGGGTATTGCGCTTGGCAGCGTCGCTCTGCTTTTCGAGGGCTGCACGATCTACTTCTGGAATAAGCAAAACAAGTCGGCAGGTCGGCACAAAAATGCTTTGCAGTTCTTTGCTATGTTTTTCACAGGCATCAGCTTTACACACGGTTGCGCCGCGCTCTATCAGATTGCAGGCGTTGGTCCTTCCCTCGAGACCGTCATTCTTACCTATTCAAAATTTGTCGCCTTCCCGCTTCTCTTTGGCGCAATGGTACTTGCCGTCTGCGTCCTTCACTATCTGCACTGGTCAACTGAAATTAGCGAAGCTCGAGCCGAAACACTACGGCGTGCTGAAATTGGCCGCGCCGCCCTTATTACCCAGCAGCTCGAGCTGGAGCACGAATCAAGCCTTGAACAGAATCGCCTTAAATATTTTAAAGATCGCATTATCCAGGAAGAGAGATATGTGCAGGAAGTAGAAAAGCTCGCCGCCGTCAAAGCACGTGGTCGACGCGTCATCGACGCTATTCAGGATCCAGATATACGCCAGGAGCTGCTTAACGTGTTTGGTCAGATCGGCTCACCAGCTACACAGCAAAGGCGCATTGCGCCACTGCCAGCATCTGCCACAAACCCAAAAGACAAGGCCTCGACGGAATGACCGCCGAGGCTGGAGCACGTAATGAAAGTCACTCTCTTTATGCTACAAATAGCGTTGATCTTCCTAATTCTTGGACTGTCACTGATAGGATGGGCCAGTTGGATCAAATATTTTCTGCTCACACTATAGCTGCGTCATTAGTGGCGCAATCTACCACATTGCCAACTGCGCCACTAGTGGCGCAGCTAGAAAGCATGTCACCTGCACCCACAACAAAATCTGCAGAAAATACGCACTGCGCCCCGGACTGCGCCACTAGTGGCGCAGTAATCGCAACTCCAACGAAATCAGCCACTTACAACAAGAGACCAAGAAATAAAAAACCCACTAAAAGCCTGGGCGCAGTGACTCATAAACAGCGGCAAAAGTCGCATACTTCACCGCCATCTATTGCCGGTCACGAGTGGCGATTTACCGGTACTGGATGGTCACTTTTTAAACGCAAAATGACGCGCACTGAAGACGGGCGCCGGATCAGTGAGCGCACATATCTTCGCTGGTACACCACTGAAGCAATTGAAAGGATGCGTAATGCTAGAAAAGAACCTGAAACCTCCAACGCTAGAAGAACTCGAAAGTCTACCCGTAGCAGCTCTGTGGCTCGAAGTAGGGGAACTGGCCGTGCACGGAGTGCCACTAGTGGCGCAAGAGGCCAACGATCTGATCAATAATGACGACGCCACGATTACACCCCTGCAGGTATTTGCCTTGTGGCAACGACACGAAGAGCTAAACAACAATCATCAGAGCTGGTAAATGCTGACATTACAGATATACAAAAAAACACTATGAGGAGGATGTTTGCAGGCACCTATGCGCTGCCCTGCTCTAACGTGAGAGGTACCAAGTGAGTGAACTACAAGCAACAGCCACGGCATTGGCCATCGACTGGATCAATGCTATTGATCGTCATGCAGACTTGATGATCGAACAGCTGCCGGAGCGCAGCGATGAAGAGATTGTAGAAATACGATCAGCTGCTCGAGCAGGTGGGCGCGCTCTATGGCGCATAGAGGCAGCGTGCGACGCTGCTATTTTGGATCGTGTCAAGTTGCGCGGTGGTCGCGGCAAAAAAGACGAGGAAGCAGTGGGCGTCGATGCTGCCGTTCGGAAAGTAGCGGCGGACCTTGGCGTTACGCCGCGCACGATTTACCAGAATGCACAAATCCATAAAACCTTCTTTGATCAGCCACAAGAAACTACTGAACGCGCATTCAGTAGTTTAGGGCCAGTAGATCACCTTGAGGAAAAAGAATACTTCAAGGCTGCCTTACGGTCTCCCGATCCGCACGAGACCATCGAATACTTTGCCCGTCAGAAAGCAGCTGACCCAAACTTTTCGACTGGCGACGCCTGGCGCATTGTCAAAAATCGGGAAGTGCCAGCACTGCAATCAGAGCTGCCACCTATAGCTACGGAAGAGGTAATGCAATCTTGGCGCGCTTGGTGCCGGGCCTGCGACGATCTTATCAAGCGCGTGCCTCGGCTGTACGAAACAATTCAATATGCAATTGAGGAAGCAAAGTACATCATTGAAATACCCGCGCAGACCGTGCAAGCCAGAATTATCGACCTCATACAAAACCAGGAAATTAACGAATTAGATACCATTGCCGGTGCAATGTCCCAGCACCGCGAAGTGGTCCGAGTCTGGTTGAATCGAATGATAGAGGAGGGCATTCTAAGCCATCGCACGCAAACGCTCGAGGAGCGCGCTCCAGGTGCCCGAGGTCCTGCACGCACTTATTACAAGATTGCTTAATTACCGGCTTTGACAAAATGCTTGTAATCGAGTATAAAGACGTGTCAGAAGATTACGCCCTTCTGTGCAAAGGCCCAGGTTAGGATTAAATTCCAACCTGGGCCGGTCATTTATGCCTTACCCGCCCTCTCCTCTCTTTTTAGAATTTTGGTCGACCAACGCAGCCCGGCATCGCCGCCCCACAAATCCCAGGCAATACGACCAGCTGACGGGAAACCCGCCTCACCTTGATTTGCGCCCTCTGCCTTGAGATCGACTGCGTGGCGTGCAAAATAGCTCACCATTCGCTTTATGGTCTCAATTGGCATTCCCTTACCATTACTGAGATCTCGAGCCCGAGCTACTCCGATCTCTGTGCCACCTCGACCATATTCACGCCTCCATTCAAGGGCACGTCTTGCTGTCTCCCTCACATCTTCTGGTGGTACTGCTGGCATCGGCATACTTTTGGATCACCTCCTTCTATAAGTGGGAAAAATTATCATAGGCATAGAGTAATATCTGCTGGCAGAAAAATTTTGCTAGGAGCACTTGATGAGCGAATTCGTCACAGTCGGCACATTGCAGACAATGTTTCCTCATATCAAATTAGCCAATCGGCAGATATACGCCGTTCAGTTTAATAAATGGCTACCCATTTATGCCATTAACACGCCAGAACGACTGGCAGCATTTTTTGCTCAGATTGGTCACGAATCGGGCGGCCTGCAGTACACCGCAGAGCTTTGGGGTCCAACGCCGCAGCAACTAAAATATGAGCCACCATCAGAGCTAGCTGGTCGCCTGGGCAATACGCTACCAGGTGATGGCAAGCTGTTTCGCGGTCGTGGCCTAATTCAAATCACTGGACGTCATAATTATGCCGAGCTGAGCCGCGCTCTCGAGTTTAATTTTATCGAGCAACCGCGCCAACTAGTTACCTGTCAATGGGCTGTTAGATCCGCCTGCTGGTGGTGGCAAGATCGGAAGCTTAACGAACTGGCTGACCTTAATAATCTTGAATCATTTCGCAAGATTACGCGGATTATCAATGGCGGGTACAATGGACTAGAAGATCGTGTTAAGAGATGGCAAGTGGCAAAAAAAATATTTTTAGCGTCAGGTAAAGATAATAAAACCGTTGCTTGATGTGGGGGCATCAGAATGCGACTGATGCCCCACTTTTCAACTCAGATCTGAAGGAGCTTTATGCAGAAAATAATTTCCATCCTCGGCGTGATCTCTGCCGTGCTGTTTGCCACAGCTCCGCAGTTTTCCGCAATCGATCCAAAAATTGCCGCTATCTTGACACTGATCGGAACAGTTGCTACGGCTGCAACTGGTGCCCTGGTCAGGTTTGGCGTCTCTAACATCTACGTCACCATCGTGGGCGTAGCCATAGCCGTGCTGTCCGTCCTGGGCGGTGCGACTGATCTGCTTCCAGCTAATATTGTCACCGTGCTCACGATTGCCGGTACTGCGATTGCCGCTTTCGGTAAATCCTTATTTGGCCTGGGCGATGACGATGACGATGACAATGACGAAAATCCCATTATTCCTAGTCGCGGTTGGCGTGACACTGGCTTGGCCATTCTGCTTATTCCTACGCTTGCCATTAGCCTGTCGGCGTGCAATGGCTCAAAGGAGTACGTCAAGACTCTTAACCGTGTAAGTGGCTACGTCAACACTGGACTGACAATGGTTGAGTACCAGGTCGATCGTAAGCAGATTTCAAACGAAGCAGCCCTGGCCATTACCTCGGCATTGACCACGGTCAATACAATCAATGGTGAGCTGATCGTTGAGAGCAAGAAATATGTCTCGGCAGATGGCAAAACCCTGACTCTTAATCAGGAAGGGAAAAGCAAGCTGCTGGCCATTGTCACGGCAAGCCAAAATGTTTCAACCAGCCTGCTACTGAATCCAGCATTCTTGGCACTGCCCGAAGGGCAACGGATGAAGTATGTGTCACTGATTCGTGAACTCACGGCAACCGTAGATGTGCTTAGCCAGTTAATCAATGCTGTTAAAGTTGAGGGAGGTAAATAATGACCGAGTTGTTACAGTTTTTACAATTTACCGCACTGCAGATCTTGCGCGAGTGGCTGAGAGAGGCGGCCCGCAATGGTAAGACCATCCAGGAGCTGCTCGATGAGGCTGATCAGCAGACCGAAATTAACCAGGAGCTCGCCGAGCAGATCATTGCTAAGCTAAAGGCGAATTAACAACCACGCTTTGCGCCTGAACCATGTGGCCTCGCTCATCCATCCCAGAGCAGGGACAAACGGTTCAGGCGCAACCCACTAAATATGCAAAGGTAGACCTTATGCTTAACGCACTAACTGAACAAGTCCTTACTGTTATTCTGACCTCAGTGGTCAGCATTATTGTGGGTTGGCTGATCAGCTCAGTGCGAATGACTACGCGCAAGGAGTTTGCTCAGCAGACAGTTGAAATCAACACTCGACTAGACCAGATTGAAGCCGAACAGCGCACGTTTATCACGCGCACTGAATTTCGTGACACTATGCGCGACCTAAAAGATGGCTTAGATAGGCAGCACGACGAGTTGCGCGAGCAGCTCAACTTAATCAATGCCACGCTGTTGACCCGGCGCGGCCCAACTCAGGACAAGTAAAGGAGAAGTATCATGGCCGGTTCATTCAGCAATTTCCTCGAAAACAAGCTCCTCGATCAGCTCTTCGGTGGAGTGTCTTACACCTTTCCCGCAACGCTTTATGTCGGTCTGGCGACGGCTGTTGCCAGTGACGGCTCGACCTTCACCGAGGTCAGCGGTGGTAGCTATGCCCGCGTACCTGTCACTGCCAATCAGACCAACTTCCCGGCAGCTTCCGGCGGTGCGCTCTCCAACGGCACGGCCATCACCTTCCCGCAGGCATCAGCATCGTGGGGAACCGTTGTCGCCATTGGCGTCTATGATGCGTCAACCTCGGGCAACCTGCTTGCGTGGGCGGATCTGACCACGAGCAAGACCATCGCTAGCGGCGATACTGCATCCTTTGCGATTGGTGATCTTGACGTAACGCTTGACTAAGAGGTAGTTATGGCAATCGGAACTACGAATTTTCCAACATCGCTGGATACGGCTGATGAGCTGGTCAGGGCCACCAACAGTGCCTCAACTAAGCTGACATCGGCAATTAACAGTTTTGACCAAACCATCCTGGTGACGTCAGTTGCGTTGTTCCCGTCCAGCGGGATCATTCGTATCAATGATGAGATCATCAGCTATACCGGCACTTCTGGTGGCAATACCTTTACTGGTTGCAGTCGAGGCTTTGAGGGCACGACTGCAACCAGTCACCAGAATAACGATAACGTGACACTGGACATCACGGCAGCATCCAACAACGTCAAGAATGATGCCATCATCGCCATCGAGACCAAGATCGGCACCGGTGCGTCCACGCCGACGGCCAATACGGTGATGCGCGGCACTGGTACCGGAACCAGCGCATATGGTCAGATCGTCAATGGTGATGTGTCTGCATCAGCAGCTATCTCATACAGTAAATTAGAGTCGGTATCGTCTACAGATAAAATTTTAGGAAGAGCTAGTGCGGGTAGTGGGCCAATTGAAGAAATTACCTGTACAGCCGCAGGAAGAGCGTTAATAGATGATGCTACGGCAGCAGATCAACGAACAACCCTAGGTTTAGGTACTATTGCTACACAGTCAGCGAGCAACGTTAATATTACCGGCGGAGCGGTTACCGGTATAACTGATTTAACCGTATCGGATGGAGGTACTGGGTTATCTACATTAACTGCTAACAATTTACTAGTTGGAAATGCGAGCAACCCAATAACTTTTATTGCCCCTGGTACTAGTGGAAATGTTTTGACTTCTAACGGAACTATTTGGACATCGGCGGCTCCAAGCTCTAATCCTTCAGGTGGTGCCAGTGTTTCCCCATCCTCTACCAGAAATGTACTTATAAATGGAGGATTTTCAGTTAATCAACGAGCGCTACCTGATGCTATAACCACAACTACTGCGAACGACACTTATACACTGGATCGTTGGTATGCCTTGACCTCTGCAGGAAACATTACTGTAAGCCAGCAATCACTTCAAGCTACAGCTATTCGAAATAATCTTAGAATGAATCAAAGTTTGGGATCATCTCAATTTATGGGTATAGCCCAAATTGTCGAAGGAATTAACTGTTATTGGATGCGAGGTCTTGCCGTAACCTTAAGTTTCAAGGTTAGATCCCCAGAAGCGGCAAGAGTTATACGTTATGCAGTATTAGAATGGTCCGGCTCTGAAGATATAGTAACTTCTTCATTTGTAACTAGCTGGGGCTCAACTCCTTCATGGGTATCCGGAATATCTGTTGCCTCTAACAATATTGGGTCTGCATCAGTAGCCGCTGGGTCAACCTTCCAATCTTTTAATTTAACTACAGTCTTAAGCAGCTCGTTTAATAATATAATTGTATTTATTTGGACTGATAGTGCTGTCAGTAGCACTCACTCGGTAGACATTGCAGAAGTACAGTTAGAATTAGGATCGACAGCAACAGTGTTTGAGAATGAGAGGATAGGTTCAGTACTAGAGCGATGTAAACGATATTACTATATGATCGCTAGAGGTTCTACCGAACGAGTAATAGGTTTAGGTACGTACTATAACCCTAACCTTCTAGTGACCGCCATAAATCTTCCGGTTACTATGAGGATACACCCTACTTTAGAACTAAATAATTCTGGATTAGGCTGGTTTATGTCTTATTCAGCAGGAATAGACGATGTATTTACAGGATTTTTTCAAGCAGGGTCTCCCGGACAACCTGCTAACACTTTATGGGTACAATCTACAGCAGCAAATCACTCTGTAGGCGGTACTAGTGGTGCCAGTGCTCTCGTAGTAACATGGAGTGCAAGCGCCACTTTTGCACTATCTGCAGAACTATAACACATTATGTATTACAAAACTTCTAACATTCTTTCATCTAACAACTCTATCACTACTTTTAGGGATGGGTACACTATTAACTTTATAGACCCATCCCCAGGCAACTTAGATTACGAAAAATATAAACAATGGTTAGATGCCGGTAACGAGCCTGTACCACTAACTTCTGAAGTTATAGAGCAATACTTTCAACTGTATAATAACTCTAACCAAAGTTAAGTAACATTAGAAAGTTTTTATGCTAAATATATATTAGTATAAATCTGATGTTGATTTCTACTTATAATGTAGATAACGTAATTAAAAATGGCATGATAGACCCGTTGGTTCGAGTCCGGCGACTGACCGCCGCTCAGGGCGCATCCATCAAGGCGATGGATCGCCTTGTGTCATATATTGAGCCAGAGACGACCGTTAACAACGAAGCGCGGACAACTAGATATGGCTTTATGGGGACGGCAACAATGGGGAACATCCCTTTGGGGCGCTGGCGGTGGACAAGTCGTATCCTTGTCTGCGACGGTA
>OGWG01000146.1_pt1 | contig 12239 bp, 25 predicted proteins | sample 1575911 | NCBI WGS metagenome assembly OGWG01 (sample SAMN07581534, study PRJEB24739) | freshwater metagenome
ATCTTAACACTCTGTCCCTACACGACGCTCTTCCGATCTGTTTCCCAGTCACGATAAAACCGGTAGCTGCTAACTCTACAAGCCAATTGTTATCATCAATTTTTATAATATTATGTGGTGGATAAGTCTTCGTATTTGCGCGAACATTATCTAGCTGATTAAAGATTCTGTCGAATCCAATTAATGCATGATTTACTAAATCTAATTGTGTCATGGTTTCTCCTTAAGTTTCAAGCGAGTTGTTATAGAGGTGTTTTACTAGCTTACCTCCAAGCTAGCCTCTGATTTTTGGGCAACCTGCAGTAACAGGATTTTTAATCTCGGCATCTAGTTGTCCAGAACTCCATTACTGTGGCAGTCATCGATACTAGATTTTATAGCTGGTTGAGTTTTTTGTAAAGTACGTAGTCAACAGCAAACACTACGTTTAAAATATTTTCTATTTAATAGTATAACAAAACTAAAAATATTTTTCAAGACAAATTTTTTCTTGGTTTTAGCAGTGCGCCAGGATCTCGTTTATGAGCTGCCTGCTTAATAATAGTATAATCTACATCTTTTTTAACTAGTGGGCTAAATGGGTATCGCCTACAATAATCTTCATAGGCAGGCAACAGCGTATCTACAATTAATTGTTCTAGCTCACTGGCATAATTAACTATTTTAGACATATTATAACCCTCCTTTTTCTATGATTATATATTATAGCATTTAGGTAACTATTTGTCTAGTAAATTTTTTTACAGGTTGGCGCCAACATATAAAACATAAGTAGTGATATTTTTAAACTTGAAACTTATTAGTTAATCTAGTATAATAAAAATATTACAACAATGTTACAAAAAAGAGAAATAATATGATAATAGCCAGAATAGCCGTGGCTATTTTACTGGTTAATATTTTATTTTTCCCTGCAGTACTAGGACAAACTATATTAGATAAAAAAACTTATAAACAGCAAGAGCTTTACTGTTTAGCTAAAAATATATACTTTGAAGCTAGGGGAGAACCACTACTAGGAAAAATAGCTGTTGCACAAGTAACTATAAATCGCATGATTTATAAGCACATGACTCTATGTGATGTAGTCTACCAAAAAAATCAGTTTAGTTGGACTAATACTAAAAAAAGGATACTAGATAAAAAACAATGGGAATATTCTATTTATATTGCAAAAGCTGTGCTAGAGGGCAGACTGTATATAAAAGAATTTAAAGCACTGTATTTTCATAGTGTTAACATAAAACCTAACTGGAGGTATAAAAAGCTCTACTTAAAAACTATTGGAAAACACAAGTTTTATATGTAGCAAACAGCAGGTCAAAATATTTTGACTTGCTGTTTTTTTCTGTGTATGTTAAACTAATAATTAATTTATAACTAATAATTTACTAAACTATGAATACAGCACATATTTGGTGGGCAACCCCAGACATAGATAAAAATATAGCTCAAATTGCTAGAGTAAGTAATCCTGACAATCAGACTAATACTGAGTATAAAAAACTACTAGTATACATGGCAAATAATGGCCATGTTAGTCCTTTTGAAATGGTTAATGTGTGCATGGAAATTAATACTACCAGAGATATTGCTCGTCAAATACTGCGCCATAGATCATTTAGCTTTCAGGAATTTTCTCAGCGATATCAAACAGTTGAAAAATTGGGTAATTTAACTACCAGGGAATGCAGATTACAAGATCAAAAAAATAGACAAAATAGTTTAGATATAAACTACACTAATGACCGGCATAGAATATTAGCTTATCAGTGGGAACAATATCAACATAATATTATAAATACTATTACTGATGCATACAATTGGGCACTAGATAATAATATAGCTAAAGAACAAGCCCGAACTATACTTCCTGAAGGCATGACACCTAGTCGTATGTATATGAATGGAAACTTTCGTAGTTGGATATTTTATTTAAAACAACGATTAGATGCTGGAACACAAAAAGAACATAGACAGCTTGCTAAAAATATTTTTCAAGAACTTTACTCTATTGCTCCTATTACTATTGGAGCTTTTTTTCCTGACGGAGACGGTATATGAACATAGTACTATATACCCCGGACTTTGAGCCTATTACTGTAGTTAAATTACCTATGGATATTTTAGATGAAATTAATACTGTGGGAAGCGCAAAACTTATAGTAGAGCGTAAAGGTGTAACTACTACAGAACCAGATGTATTAGTAATTAAAAAAGCTCCACTACTATGGATAGATGGTACGATAAGAACTGTGTTTATAACTAAAGATGAAGAATTAGCACTATCTATTATTCCTAGTCAACTGCCCGGACAAGTACGATTGCATCAAAACTATGAAAAAATAATTTTCTGGTTAAACAAAAAGCTAAAGCAAGAAATGCGAAAAAATAATCTTGACGATACACCTTAGTTGTTATATAATATATCTTTGTTTTGACAAAGGACAACAATGAAAAACTATGTAGTGCCTAAACCGCCACCTGGTCGTGAACTAGTAAAATATCCTAGTCGAGATAGCGGCTTAGGTATAGGCAGTAAAAAACCAGTAAAACAATATACTGGCGGCAATATTATAGGTATTGGCACACTACACAAATCAAATGCTATTCCTATATTTAACCAACAAGAAGCCAAAGATATTTCAGCAATGCGGAGATAGTATGCGATTAACTAAAAAACAAATTGAACAATTGCATGAAATTTGCACACATTTTGACGAAATTGAAACATTTGAATTAGAAGAAACTAGTTTGTCAGGTATTGGACTAACATTAAGTGTTAAGTTTAGTATGTTTGGTAAAACCCGAGACACTACTATAGATATAACAGATGTAGAAAGTTGGTAGTAATTATGAATTATGAGCTAGAGAGATTAAAGGAGCGTGTTACTGAACTGGAACAAAAAATAATGCAAATATCTAGAATTGTGTTACCTATCAGCAGTGTATATAAAACAAAACTACAGCCGCACCAATACTGTGGTTATTGTGGTCAAAAAATCGATAGCATACCTAATCTTTGTGTAAATCAATACTGTCCACTAAAATATAGCACAAACAACCGAGATTTAGCATGAAAGTTTTAATTAAACCATATGTAAACTATATAGGTCCATATCAAATTGCTGATAAAATTTTTTGGTGGCAAGATCATAACAATGAAAATTGTGTGTGGGCTAAGCGTGCGGAAAAACTAGGCGAGTGGCTAGCGCAAGGCACAGGTGATGAAACTAATCGTACTTGGTTTTGTAAGTTGTTAGACTATATTCATAGTAAACGTAGTCGTAATATAAAAGTACACATTGACCCATATGATACTTGGAGCATGGATCATACTTTAGCACATATTATTACCCCTATGCTTAAACAACTAAACAAGCATAAACACGGAGCTCCATTCGTTGATGACAGCGATGTTCCTGAACAGCTTCGTAGTAGTAATGCTAAACCCAAAGAGTGCGAAAGTGACCTAGATGAATTTCACTTTGCTCGCTGGGATTGGGTCATGGGTGAAATGATCTGGGCATTTGAGCAGCAACTAGATGATGATGCAGACAGTAAGTTTTATAGTTTTCCTAAAGAAAAATTTACTAGTCTTGAAGATAGACTTGGTGCTATTCAAGTAGATCGTGAGGGCTTAGATAAGTGGCAACAACGTAAACAAAACGGATTTCGTCTGTTTGGTAAATATTACGAAGCACTCTGGGATTAAATTATCATGAATAACTTTGATTTAAAAAACCACTGGATTGATCCTCCCAGCGGTTATTTGTGGGGGTTTCCCAGAGTATGGCGAGGCACCCCTGACTTAAAAACTTGGCTATTAAGTTTTGGATATCCAAAAGCTGACGTAGACTGGGCTATGAAATATCTCAGAGCTTGGCCTGCAGATTAATAAATATTCACTTGATTAGTAACTGGTTTGTCTGTATAATATATGTATTGTCAGTTGACAAACCACGGAGAAAATAACATGGAAACTAAAGCACAAAATTATACCCCTGAACAAACTAAAATTATTGTAGATCAGTATAAACAAGGAATTCCTGTAGAACAAATTGCAGAGCAACTTGGTAAAAGTACTCGTAGTATTGTAGCTAAACTTAGCCGTGAAGGTGTTTATGTAGCTAAAAGCAAGCAAAGCTCTGTTCGTGTTCGTAAAAGCGAATTGGTTGAACGTATTGCTAAAGTAGTAGGTGTGCCAAGCGAACTTTTTGAAAGCCTTGAAAAAGCTAACTATGAAGTGCTTGAGCAGCTTGCCGCTAAACTAGAAGCGTAGTAAACAGCTGTGCAATTGCACAGCTGTTTACTAACTAAAACTATGAATAAAAAATTACTGGACAGTTTGCAAAAGCAAGCTTTTAACAGATGGGGCACTACTAGTATAGATGTAGAAAAATTAGTAGAACTAACCCTGATAGAAGTTATTGACGTAATCAATCAAAGCAAGATTAACAGTAAGTTTCTAATAGTTCAAAATATACGCAAACATTTTGAATTAGAAAACTAAAATATAGGGTAGACCGATTAGACTGTTATGCAGTTGCGCCCACTGAAACAGATACAAGGTTTTTAAATGTTGCTGAACTTTTATCTTGTGCAACAGCCCTTAATCCAAGGAGCGTTGGTTTAAAATGAAAGTTGTAATAAACACAGCTTGCGGTGTATTTAGCCTTAGCAAAAGTGCTATGCAAGAAATTGCAAAGTTAAAAAACTGGCAGTTTGTTGATCAAACTAATGGGAGTATGTGGTGGGAAGATGGATCAGACACTATTTGGGATAGTGATATATCTAGATCTGATCCAGATCTAATTACCACAGTAGAATCCATGGGTTCCGATGCCTGGGGAGATTACAGCGAGCTTAAAATAGTAAATATTCCTAATGACATTAACTGGTATGTTCATTATAACGACAGTGGCATTGAACATGTTGCTGAATATCACAGAACTTGGCGTTAATGTAAACAATTAACGATACTGCTAAAATTGCTCATCAACTAGATGGTAGCCAAATTTTTTGTTAAAACAAATTAAATGTTCTGAGGAACTCAGTGAACAATAAATTTTATGCATTAGCGCAGGAAACTGGATTCTCGATGTGGCAAGACGAGCCACACAGACCACACAACAGTGTAATTGACTGGGGCTGTGATTATACTGAAGAATTTGAAAATTACAGTGAACAGCTTGTTAAGTGGGTAGTTAGCAGATGCCGAAGTCACTATAACAGTGGAATAACTAACTGGTGTGAAGTTACACTACGTGAGTTTGAACTCCTAGATAAAACTCTGTGGGGCACATCACTTGGTATTAAACATCCAAGTTGGCCTGATAACATGCCCGGTTAAAAAATTTTTTACAGGGAGAGTTGCAGCTAGATGTAGCTGCTCATTCTTAAACAACAAAACATCAGGGTGTCCCTTATGTATCCAATACTATTTGCAATCACAACAATTATAATAACTGTGATTTTAGCAGTTATAGTTCACGATCGTATAAGGAAAAATAATGGCCGTAAGATATAGTACAAACTGGATGGGTGTAGCAAACTTAGAGTGGTATAGAACACGCGGATTGTTAGTTAAAAAAACTATTACTATGACCAGCCCGGCTACACGGTGGAGTAAATACAACCCTGGTGATACTATTGAAGTAGAAGAACCACAAACATATTACAGTTGTGGTCGTATAGATGTTACCGGCACAGACGATCCCTGGGGCGATGAAATTGCTGTACCACCAATGACCAATCAGAGTTGGTATCTATTTAGTGAATGGTTAGAAACTTTTGAAACTGACGATATGTGGACACTGGACCAACTAGTCGAGCTGTATGAACGAGCTAATCCCAAAATAGTTTGGGATACATATAAGAGAATAACACATGACACCAAAATTCATGCAACTACTTGAAAAATGCATACTTGACGGAATAATTCTTGGACACAAAAGAGCACGTAAACATAACCCCTTACCCAGTGAAGGGGATATTAACGAATCAATTTACAATGAAGTGCTTAACGAAATACACGAGTGGTTTGATTTTGACGAACCTAACCCTGTAGCAACTGTTAGACTTTAGCGGCCCTAGATATGGTAATCCAGGAGGATTGAACTATGAATCAACATATTGAAAACTGTCTATACCATGCAGGACTAACAGCGCAAGGCTGTTGGGATGAATTAGATGTGTATGCTCGGCAAGCAATTGAAAAGTTTGCAGAATTGATTGTCAGGGAATGTGCTAGTGTTGTAGCTGATGCAGTAGACCACCGTGAGCCAGCAAGCACCTATGTAGGCAAGATTAAACAACATTTTGAAGTTGAATAAATGTGGAAAAACAAATTGACATAACAGAACAACCAGATTATGATGTTGTAACTGATATACTTACAAAACACCGAAATCAACTATGGAAAATGACAGCACAAAATATGCATAGTGAATATATTGGTATGAATATTATGGATGATATACGACTGGAACAAATAGCCCAGATTGACAAATGTATTAAAATGTGGAAAAACAAAAATGAACCAGCGAATCCGAGAACTTGCTGAACAAGCTCGATTAATACCTGTTGGGCAACCTGATGGTACAAGTCCATATATGGATGTTCTTAATCATTTTGCACAATTGATTGTGTGTGAATGTGCTGAGGTTGCTGGATGTAATGGTCATGTCAGTGGCTTTGCCCTGGGTGATCTGATCAAACTACATTTTGAAGTTAAGCAGTGAATCCATGAATTAAAAAATTAGCTGAACAAGCTGGCTGGGATATGGGGGCTTAGTCCCCATATCACATAACATACAAAGGAAATTATATGAAAAAATTTATAGCTACAATGTCACTTGCACTGTCAACCAGTGCATTTGCTTCAGGTTGGGCCAGTATCGATATCGACAATGTTCAAGGACGTGAGGGTGCAAAGGATAGTGTTGCTCAATATCTTCGTATCGGAAAGAGTTTTGGCGATACTAATATGATGATACAGGGTCGCACTGCTAGGTTTGACGGAGGCGGAATGGTTAACAGTGTTGAGACCACATTTGGTCATCGGAAAGTTAACCTTGCAGGGATTGCCCCATTTGCGGGTCTAGGTTATGATAACGGTTATAACGGAGGCAATAACTTTAGTTATGGCTTAGTCGGTGCAACTTATGCTAGACCCATTGGCCCTGCTTTTGCTATGTTGGGTGTGAAAACTCGCGTTGGTAGCACACAAGATGGTCCAAGAACCAAACAGACAGTGTCCTTCGCCACCCTAAGTTTTCCAGTAACTAAAGATCTTTCTTTGAATATCAACGCAAGTCGCAGTGATCAAGATATCAAAGAGACTGCTTTGGGTATTGGAATCGGACTACGTTTTTAAAATTACTAATTACCAATAGGCTCTTCGGAGCCTATTTTTTTTACATACAATATCTTTTTTCTTGTAATCTATTTACAACGCTATATAATAAAACTGTTTTTACTTTTAGAAAGGAAACTATATGAAAAAATTCTTAATGGCTATTGCGGCCACAGTCTTTGCTGCCGCAGCACAGGCCGCAGAAATCACAGGAGCGGGTGCTACTTTCCCATATCCTATCTATGCTAAGTGGGCAGAAGCCTATCATAAGCAAACTGGTGTTGGTCTAAACTATCAAAGCATTGGATCAAGTGGTGGTATTCGCCAGATCAACAACAAGACAGTCACATTTGGTGCCACAGATGCTCCAGTTAAAGGTGAGGACATTATTGTTCGTCACGGTGAAAACGACTATGGTGTAGTCAAAAAAGATATTTTTGCACAAACTTACGAGAAAATATAATGGGACAGAGAAGTCAATATTGGTCATGCACTCCATTTGCAGACTGGATTCGCGGCATTGAAAAAGGTGGCGCCAAGACTGGTCGCGGTTGGCGTGAATGGGAAGCTGAAGCTAAAACCAAGTATCCTATCCGATATTGGATTGCTGAAGAAGCTTTGGATGCTGTACAAAACTTCCTCTGGTGGCCTATTGATAGGATTTACGATGTTAAGTACTATATTAATAATCGCTGGATCACTCGCACTCACTCTCTTACTGCTCATCCACGCGACATTAAGCCAGGAAATTGGTGTGACGTCGGTAATCGTTTCCTGCCTTGCCTTTTTAATGAACTTGTTGATTTTGTTGAAGTGGAGCTTGCTTGGTGGCATCTAGCATGGAGCCCTGAAGAAAGACCTAAGTATAACATGCCTTGGTGGGCAGTGGGTTGGTGGCGTATTCGTACATGGCGTTGCCCTCAGGCAGGCTTAGACAATCTCAAATGGCAAAGCGAACTTGTTTGGTCAGAAGATGAAGTAGGTGTTGACAACGAAAAAATTGGCAAGCCAACTTACCAAGCAGAAAAGGCTCTAGAAATCCTTGCACTCTACAAATGGTGGAAGGAAGTTTATCCTAATCGTCCAGACGTACACGATGCCAGCGGTTGGACTGCCTACTGCGACATGCGTCGTGAACGAGGCGATCACATGCTTGACTTCGAAGATCGTTCGCCTGAAGAAGCAGAAATGAGTCGTGTAGCATTGGACAAGAGTCACGAACTTGAACAGGCCTACGAAGCAGAAGATGAAGCTATGATGATTCGTCTTATCAAGATTCGTAACAGTCTTTGGACATAAAAATTTTAAAATTTAATTGTTTTGTAACACTATTGTAATCTTTTTGTGTTTAAATAATGGTGTGCATTTGCACATTCACTATTAACACTCAAGGAGAAACACAGTGAAAAAACTATTCGTGACACTACTGGCGGCAATAGGCATTGCGGCTACAACACACGCAGCAGAGATTACAGGAGCTGGTGCTACATTTCCCTATCCTATCTATGCCAAATGGGCCGAAGCATATCATAAGGCTACAGGCAATACACTGAATTATCAAAGCATTGGATCTAGTGGCGGTATCCGTCAAATCAATAATAAGACTGTTGCATTCGGAGCCAGTGATGCTCCAGTAAAAGGAGAAGACCTTGACAAATTGGGACAAGTTCAATTCCCTGCTATCATCGGTGGTACTGTACCTGTCATCAATCTTGATGGCTTCAAGCCGGGCGAACTTCGCATCACAGGACCTGTCATGGCAGAAGTTTTTATGGGCAATATCGTCAAATGGAATGACCCAAAACTTCAAGCATTAAATCCTGGTAAAAAGTTACCAGACATGAACATCACTGTGGTTCATCGTGCTGATGGTTCTGGTACTACTTTCAACTGGACTGACTACTTGACTGTGATCAGCCCAGAGTGGGAAAAGCGTGTAGGTCGTGGAGCGGCAGTAAAATGGCCTGCCGCTAGTTCAGTTGGTGGTAAAGGTAACGAAGGTGTTGCTGCCAATGTAAATAGAATTAAAGGCAGTATTGGCTATGTCGAATACGCCTATGTAAAGAAGAATCTAATGAATTTTATGTTATTACAAAATAAAGCCGGTAACTTTGTTGCCCCAGATGACCTAACCTTTGCTGCTGCGGCTGCTGGTGCCGATTGGTTCTCAGTGCCTGGCATGGGTTTAAGCATTGTTAATCAACCTGGTAAGGATACCTGGCCTGTTACCACAGCCAGTTTTATTATCATGTATAAGGATCCTGCGGATAAGCGGGCCAGTGCCGAAGTTATCAAGTTCTTTGATTGGGCGTTCAAGAATGGTGCTAAAATGAGTGCTGAACTTGACTATGTTCATCTACCAGAAAAACTACAGAATGATATCCGCACTAAGGTATGGGCACAGATCAAGCACTAATCCTGTAATAATTCTGTAAAAAGAGGCCGCATGTTTGACAACGACATTTTGGAGTAAACTAATGGGTACTAATTACTATGTAGCTAGCAAGCATTGTGAATACTGTGATCGGTATGACAAAGAGTACCATATCGGTAAATCCAGTTATGGTTGGTCATTCTTTTTTCAGGGCTATCGTTCTGAAGGGCTAGTGTCCTGGCGTGATTGGAAGGAATTTCTTAAACATAAAACCATCATGGACGAATATGGCAAGCGAATCGATTATGATTGGTTTGTCAATTTCGTAGAAGGTGAAAAGTCCCCAGGCTATTATCGCAGTGATGGTCATAAGAATCTTCAGCATAACCAAGAAGGCCGAAAACCCGACGGATCTGGATTGACATGGTATAATGCAGATTTTGATTGGGACGATCCAGAGGGCTATGCTTTTTGTTCTAGAGAATTTTGTTAATATGGCCAAGCTGATGATCAATACTCAAGTCTACAAGAACTACGGTGATGCTGGCAAGCCCTACTGGAAGGCCAAGGGCGGCAACGACTACGTGGTCAAGAAGTTCCGGGGTAACAGTGTTACTGCTGCAAAAGTGGTAATGGATCTACGTGATCAGATCGAGCATGATAGTGAATTCTTTCGTGAGCATATCATCGGCTGGGAAATTGTAGATGATAGCTTTCTTACTCAATTCGAAAAGGATCAATTAGAATACGAAGGCAAGATCACGTATAGTCCAAGAGTTTTAGAGTTAGACTATGCAATCAAAATTTGATTGATATATTATAATACCCATTTGTGTTATATATTTTATTGTTCTTCTGGCTTTTTAAGCCTAGTTTTCTAAACTAGAATATGTATTATGAACTATAAATTACGGCAACTTAGTAAGCAAGGGCAAAAATGACTTTTTGGATAGCTATAGTGTTTTGGTGTATAGGTACTAGTTGTGGCCTAGCTGCTACTAGTAACACATTTTCAGATAAACTAAATTGTGAACAAGCAACCCAAGAATTGGTTGCTAAAATTAAGGGTCAAGCTGATATAGTTGAGGGTAGATGTAGCAAGCACTATATACCACTTACATCAAAAAATATTGGCTTGACAGTGTAGTTTGGGTAATGTATAATATTACTTTGAGTCGTAGAACACCCTAAAAACCAATAAAAATTTTTACTTGAAACTGTAGTCAAATCACTGTATAATATTATTATTGAGTCGGATAACAACATAAACTGTATCTGACCTGGTGTTATCAAGGTATCGTTATAGGACGCTATAACTATTCGGGTCCAATCAGCCGGAGACGGATCCTGATATAACTGCATCGGCTATGGCTGATTGAACCAAGCGGCGGTAAGCTCTAGGGTTTACACACTTGGCTAAATTAATGTCTAAATTTGCAGGATACTACCAGGCTAGAAAATTTTTACTTGAACACTAGAACACATAGTGCTATAATATTATATTCGTTGAGTAAACTAGAGCTGTTAGAGGTTCGGCACACCAACCTGCTAGCCGTGTGGTGTGATGCCTGAAATGCCAACTTCGAAGTTGGTAAAAGTGCAGAATAGTTAACAGTTTGAAAAATTTTTACTTGAACTATATGTTCTTACAGTGCTATAATATTATATATAGGGTGAAACAGGACTGCTACCCACCCCTAGCAGATGAGTTCTTAATTGTTGCCTAAGTGTTCTCCTAGCAACAGCCCTGCCCAGTTTAGGGTTAGAGTAGTCTCCTACACCAATACTACTCGCTTGCTATACTCTAGCAAGTATACTGAGCTTGACAGTATAACAAAGCAAAACCGGTATGGCACTATTAATCCGTGCTAGTCGCTATCTTCTAAATCTAGGCCACTGATTAAGTTCAGTGATGTAGGTAAAATCCTACTAGCGCTAGCTAGTCTGCTTGTTAACAGCAACTCACACCGGAACTGTGAGCATAGACAGCTAAGAGCCAAAAAGCTCATCACAAAAACATGTATAGTACATGCTCAATGACACTAACGTGTGCAAGTCGCTATCATCTAACTAAGATCTAGATTCCTAGAAATGTAGGTACACAAATCCTACTAGCGCCGCTAGTCAATAGCGAGGGCTTAATCGCCCGCCCCAATACTTATGCTACAAGCAAAGGTATTGCAAGATAGAAAAGCTAGCTCTATCTGGGTTTAAAAACTCGAGTTCTAAAGCCCGCCTGCTATAAGCACAGCGGGCTTTAGTTTTTATTGTTTACATTTCAGGGCAATTCGAAAAATATTATATTGACACACACTGTGTATTTGTGTATAATAGATTCTTAATCAAAGAGACTAAACAGACAGTAACGCTGGCTTTACTTTTTATTGTTTACATTTCAGGGCAATTCGAAAAATATTATATTGACACACACTGTGTATTTGTGTATAATAGATTCTTAATCAAAGAGACTAAACAGACAGCAACGCGGGAGTATCGTGACTGGGAAAC
>OGWG01000149.1_pt1 | contig 12102 bp, 15 predicted proteins | sample 1575911 | NCBI WGS metagenome assembly OGWG01 (sample SAMN07581534, study PRJEB24739) | freshwater metagenome
GTTTCCCAGTCACGATACAGGCCTTGAAGGCAGCGATTTGCCGATTGAGCAAATCGAGGTCGACTGTCTCGTCACCTCTGGCCTTCGCGTTTTTACCGCGTGTCACCATGTTGTCCAAGGTGTCGGCGACATACTTCGCAAAGGCAGTCGTCGTGCCTCGTTTCCGAGGCCCTTCGATTAAGTCGCGGACGGCCCTTTTAAGATCGCCCAGTCGATTGGATCGATACTTCGACCAGTCGTCGCGCCAGTCTTTGACGATCTTGTGAAGCATGGGATCGTCGTTTCGCAAAGCCCCAAACGCTTGCGGGGTGAAAGACATGGCGTAGAAGATCGTTACTTCGATCTTGTCTTTGCCCTTGGCAGACTCCACCAGATTCCCGTCAATCCGCGAGTAAACTTTCGCGGGCTTGATCTCAGACTTGCGAAGCATGAGACCAGCATCGATCTCATTGCCGAGATCTTCTGGAATCTCCTCCAAGAAAGTAGGACAAAGCGAGTAAATGAACTTCGCGGAATCAGCGATTGTGTCGCCGGCCTTAGCGGCAAGATATGCCGCGTCTTTTGCAGACTTAATGACCATGATGGCCTCCTTAAAAACCGAGACGGAATTGTCTCGGGTATATATCTTATAGACTATTCTTGCGGATAAGTAAATGGTTTCACCCCCCCATGAAACGCTAAATAGACCCGCGCCCACTCAACGCTCGCGCACAAACATATAACTGGTCTCGCGTCGCGGGACAAAAAAAGCCCCACCAGCCTTGCGGCTGGCAGGGCAGGGTATTACTTAGACCATGCGGCCTTGAACGCGGCGAGAGCCTTGTCCAGTTTAGTTAGGTCTGCCGTCTCATCGTTTCCGCGAGCCTTTGCGTTAACGCACCTTTGACGGATGTTACTCAGGGCTGATTTATCACCAACCAGCAACCAATCACCGAAAACGGCAGTGCTAGCCCGTTCGCGTTGAATGCCATGCATCTCGTTATAAATCTTCTTTGCAGAGGATTTCAACTCATTGATGCGGTTGGAACAATACTTGTTGAACTTGGTGCGGGTTTCCATCACCAGAGCATATTTCTTAGGCTCCTCGTTCTTGAGTGCGCCGAAAGCCTGAGCCGAATAGCCGAATGCCGTATGAACATCTAGCATAAACTTATCGGCTTTCTTGTGACCCATCATCTCCGCTTCGGTTTTGCACTCAACCCAGTTATTGTCCGCCGCAACAAAATAGCGGGTTGGGTTGATAGTGTCCCAATACATGGCGTAGCCGCTACGCAACTCTGACCGAACATCATCAGTAATCGCGTCATCGTCTGCGCCTAGATTGGGGATAAACTCCATCATTCGGCGGGTCAGGTTCTGACCTGCGTTATGTTGGACCGCTTGCTGGAAAGCGCCGTCTTTGATGCTCTTAATAGCGCCGGTTTCTAACAGAACTGCAACACTTGAGTGTGTCATAGTGATGACCCCATTTAGTGAAGCGCTAGGAATCGCCTAGCCGAAACGGCTCAACATTGAGCCGATACATTCTTATACAATACTCTAGGGCATAAAACAAGGTTTCCGCCCCCCCATGAATCGCTAAATAATGGCTTGCGCGCACACAGCGCTCGCTCGCGAAAACATAACTGGTATCAAAGTTGAGGGCAAAAAAGAAGGGGGCCGAAGCCCCCTCAACTACCGGCGGTCTAGAACTACGACCATCATCATCGCGAAGAACAGAATCCCAAGCGCATACATCACCGCGCCTCCGATAACCTGTCCGCTATCTACCGCACTCGCACCGACATATACAAAGAAGATGCCGATGACCATAAGCCACAATTCAATCCACTCTTTCCATGCTTTCATGATGCTCTCCTTGATGGGGGCCGAAGCCCCCGGTTGGTTAACGACCTGCTTCTAACTCGTGGTAATACATAGACTCAGCGTGTCGAACCCAGTCTTTACAGTCCTCTGATGCCCAGCGCGCCTTGTTAACAACATTCAATCTCTGCTCGTACTTATAAACTGCTTTGCCCGTTGTTTTGGTAGCAGACATGGGGATTGCAGTTATTGGGCAGATATGACGCAGGTCTAACTCTAGTTGAATGGGCTGACCAGCGAGTTTTGCTTTGAGTAAATCACCTAGATGTTGTGCCATGATGGCCTCCTTGAAAGTCCGAGACGGGATGTCTCGGTGTATATATCTTATACAACATTCTGGGGGAAAAAGCAAGGTTCTCGACCCCCCACTCCCACCCCACCCCACGCGTTTTCTCAGATGGGACCCGCGCAGTCTATACACACTAATCCGCACAAATCACCACTAAAAAATTACATAGCACCCCCCGGGGGGTCGAAATTCTTGACTTCTTGAATTACGTAATCCTAGAAAGGTACCCCCCTTGATTTTTTGGTTCCATGCCTGTTAAATGATTCCGGGGGTAGAACGCCAAATTTATGAGGTTTGGTCGTTGCACACACTGCCCCCACTTACTTCTCCTCGCCCCTTACTCCTTCGGGGCTTTTTGGGGGTGGCGCTGTCCCACCCCCTTTTTTTCTTGTTACATACAGAAAATTCTGTTATAAACGCGAAATGTCGACATACATGCTTGACATCGATAAAGACATTGCCCTACCAGCCAATGCGGCTGAAGCTTTGCCTGCGATGACCCAATCAGAAGAACTAGAGGTTCGCGCTCGGACTATCAAACTGATATCTGATTTGCAGGGCAAGCCACTTGAGCCGACGCAAGGCGACAAAGACGCTGCACGAGAATTGGCTCAGAGGATGTTGAAAGAGAATGCCAACATCGACTTTAGTAACTACCGCAATGAAACGCTGGCATATCTTGCCGGTATGGTCTCTATGTATGACCAGATGCTAGTCAAAGACCTAGCAGACTACAAACTCTACGTCGTAAATAAGTTGGTAGAACAGTCTGCCAACCCCGACCCCAAATATGCACTCCCAGCAATCAAGGCGCTGGGTGAAGTTGACGGTGTTGACGCGTTCAAAAAACGTGCAGAAGTCACTGTTCAACACAAATCTGTCGAAGAAGTTGAGAAATCTCTGGCCCAGAAGTTGGAAAAACTAGAAAGATTGACTCAAAAAGACAGAAAAGGGGACGTAATTGACGTGGAAACTGTAGATGCTGAGCCTTCAGAAGATTAAATTCCTGCGGGAAAACCTACATTTGCTGTCTCCCGACGAAAAAAGGGAGGCTTTAGAGGAGATTGCGCTCTTCGAGGCCGAGACTGTCAAAAAATACGGACAAAATGACCTCCTCGCGTTTGCCGAACACGTGTACCCAGGATACAAGGTAGGGGCCCATCACGCAAGACTTGCAAGAATCTTCGAAGATATCGCCAACGGCAAGAAAAAACGGGTGATTGTCAACATTGCGCCTCGTCATGGCAAGTCAGAACTCATCTCCTACCTCGCTCCGGCGTGGTTTCTAGGCAAGTTTCCCCACAAAAAGATCATCATGGCGTCCCACACAGCAGATTTAGCGGTGAATTTCGGTCGGCGGGTGCGAAATTTAGTGGCTGCAGATACTTACAAAGAAATATTCCCTCAGATAGAGTTGCAACAGGACTCTAAATCCGCGTCTCGGTGGGGGACAAACTTTAATGGTGAGTATTTTGCAATCGGTGTTGGCGGCGCTCTGGCTGGTCGTGGCGCTGACTTGTTTATTATTGATGACCCACACTCCGAGCAAGAAGCTAAGCAAGGAAGGACAGATGTTTTTCTCCCTGCTTGGGAGTGGTTCCAGTCTGGTCCTATTCAGCGTCTTATGCCTGGTGGTGCAATTATTGTTGTTATGACTCGCTGGTCTAAATTAGACCTAACCGGGCAGATAATTAACCATATGGTCCAGAATGAGGACGCGGATCAGTGGGAATTGGTTGAATTTCCAGCAATTTTACCGTCTGGCAACGCATTATGGCCTGAGTTCTGGGATATTAAAGAACTTGAGCAAAAACGCATCGGTATGGACCCACGATACTGGCAAGCCCAGTATATGCAGAACCCCACAGCCGAGGAAGGCGCACTAATTAAGCGTGAATGGTGGCAAATTTGGGAAGAAGAGCGACCACCTCAGTGCGAGTTTCTGATTATGAGTCTTGACGCCGCACAAGAGGCCAATAATCGAGCAGACTATAACGCCTTGACCACCTGGGGCGTCTTCCTAAATGAAGAAACGGGTAACTACAACATTATCCTGCTCAACGCCATTAAAAAACGCATGGAGTTTCCAGAACTCAAGAAGATGGTGTTTGAAGAGTACAAGGAATGGGAGCCTGATGCGTTCATCGTAGAGAAAAAATCAAACGGAGCGGCTCTATATCAGGAGCTGCGGCGCATGGGGGTACCTGTCTCAGAGTTCACACCAGGTAAAGGGCAGGATAAGATAAGCCGTGTGAACGCAGTGTCAGACTTATTTAGCTCAGGTATTGTATGGGCACCCGACAAGAGGTGGGCTAAAGATGTAATTGAGGAATGTAACGACTTTCCGAGTGGGGCTAACGACGACTTGGTCGACTCCACTACTCAGGCGCTCCTCAGGTTTAGGCAAGGGGGCTTTATCAGACTGCCGTCTGATGAGCCAGACGAAATACAGTATTTTAGGCGCAAACAGGCCGCCTACTATTAAGGATAGATCATGCCAATTGATAAAGCACTAAATCAAGCTCCCATGGGATTAGATTCTCTAGAGGTCGAAGAAGAAATGATGACCACGGAGCCTGATCTTGAGATTGAGATCGAGGACCCAGAAGCCCTACGCATAAGCGTTGACGGCGAGCCAATCCTGGAGATGGAGGAGGTAGATGTTGAGGATGATTTCAACGCCAACCTAGCTGAGGACATGGATGACGGTGAGTTGACCGAGTTGGCTGGTGACTTGCTTGGTTCGTTCCAAGACGATATGGACTCTCGTAAAGACTGGATGCAGACATATGTAGATGGTCTAGAGCTGCTAGGTACAAAGATCGAAGAGAGAACAGAGCCGTGGCCCGGTGCTTGTGGCATTTACCACCCCCTGCTGTCTGAAGCTCTTGTGAAGTTCCAGTCAGAAACAATTATGGAGACATTCCCCGCCATGGGGCCTGTCAAGACCCAGATTATTGGTAAAGAGACCCAAGAAAAGAAAGATGCAGCCGTTCGTGTCCGCGACGACATGAACTATCAGTTGACCGAGCGGATGGTCGAGTATCGGCCCGAGCATGAGCGCATGCTGTGGGGCCTGGGTCTAGCTGGTAACGCGTTTAAGAAAGTTTATTTTGACCCCAGCCTAGACCGTCAGGTGGCTGTATTTGTTCCGGCAGAAGACATCGTTGTGCCATATGGTGCGTCTAGTCTAGAGACGGCGGAGCGCGTGACCCACGTCATGCGTAAGACTGCTAACGAGATGCGTAAACTCCAGGTTGCTGGCTTTTACCTAGATATTGAGCTGTCAGAACCACAGGATATGTTAGATGAGGTTGAGAAGAAGATCGCAGAGAAGATGGGGTTTCAAGCCACTTCCGATGATCGCTACAAGATCCTGGAGATGCACGTTGATATCGACCTACCGGGTTACGAGGACAAGGATGAGGACGGTGAACCGACGGGGATTGCGTTGCCTTACGTCGTTACTATCGAGAAGCAAACGCAGACAATCCTAGCGATACGCAGAAATTGGCACCCTGAAGATGAAACTAAACAGAAGCGTCAGCACTTTGTTCACTACGGCTATATTCCGGCGTTTGGCTTTTATTGCTTTGGCCTTATCCACCTTATTGGTTCTTTCGCTAAGTCCGGTACAAGCATTATTCGTCAGCTCGTTGACGCTGGTACATTGTCAAACCTCCCCGGAGGCTTTAAAACACGCGGACTGCGGGTCAAGGGAGACGACACACCAATCGCCCCGGCGGAGTTCCGAGATGTAGACGTACCAAGCGGTACGATCAAAGACAACATCATGACGCTGCCGTACAAAGAGCCGTCGATGGTGCTGTCCCAGCTGCTTGACAAGATTATCGATGATGGGCGTCGCTTCGCGGCTATTGCTGACCTTAAAGTTAGTGATATGTCTGCTCAGAGCCCTGTCGGTACCACTCTGGCTATCTTGGAGCGCATGCTCAAGGTGATGTCGGCTGTTCAGGCACGCATCCACTACTCGATGAAGCAGGAGTTTAAACTCCTCAAAAACATCATCCGTGACTACACCCCACCCGACTACTCCTACGAGCCAGAAGAAGGCACCCGTTCGGTCAAGCAGTCTGACTACGATCAGGTTGATGTTATCCCTGTGTCCGACCCCAACGCTGCCACTATGTCGCAGAAAGTTGTCCAGTACCAGGCCGTGCTGCAGTTGGCCCAGGGAGCCCCCCAGCTATACGATATGCCACTGCTACATCGCCAGATGTTAGAAGTACTTGGTATCAAGAACGCAGAAAAATTAGTCCCCCATGGGGACGACCAGAAACCTCGTGATCCTATCTCTGAAAATATGGCCGTGATAAACGGAAAACCGGTCAAAGCCTTTATTTACCAGGATCACGAGGCCCACATCAAGGTCCACATGTCAGCCATGCAGGACCCGAAACTAGCGCAGATTATGGGCCAGAACCCACAAGCGCAGATGATGCAGGCAGCCATGCTAGCCCATATCAACGAGCATATCGCGTTCCAGTATCGCAAAGAGATGGAAGAGCAGATCGGTACAGAGCTGCCCGCTCCCGATAAAGACATTCCTGAGGAACTTGAACTGGCTATCTCACGTCTGGCTGCCCGTGGTGCCGAGAAACTACTGCAGAAAGACACCGCCGAGATGGCTGCTCAACAAGCCCAGGCTGCGGCTCAGAACCCGCTCACTCAGATCCAGATGCAAGAGTTGGCTATCAAACAGGGCGAACTTGAGCGCAAGAAGCAGAAAGACGTCCTTGATGCAGCCGCTAAACGTGACCAGATTGAGGTTGAGCGTATGCGGATTGAGCAACAAGCACAGACCGACGGAGCCAAACTTGGCGTTCAAATCGCTAAAAGTAAGGCTGAAGGTGCTGCAAGAAACGAGGCTGAGGGCATAAGACTCGGCCTTGATATGGGCCGCGTCCTGCGGGAAGGTAAACAACCAAACAAGGAAACTAAATGAGTGAAGACCTACTAGTGTATCTCTCAAAAAAGATACAAGAAGAAGTAGAAGTCATCAAATACGATTTGGCTTTAGGTAAGGCCAAAGACCACGGCGATTACAAACACGCCTGTGGAGTAGTACGAGGGCTACTTGTAGCCAACAACATTTTAATGGAAACTTCTGAGAGGATGAAAAAAGACGATGAGTGAAATATTAATCGGCACAAACCCCGATAACCCGGATGCAGCAACGGTTCTACCAGAAACACCGGAGCAGAAAGCCAAACAACTTCCTGATCCGTCTGGCTACAGAATTTTGTGCGGTATTCCGGAAATTGATGACAAATTTGAGGGTGGCATTATCAAAGCTGATATCACCCAGCACCACGAAGAGCTGCTCACAACGGTTCTTTTTGTAATAAAGATGGGTCCGGATTGTTACAAAGACGAATCTCGGTTCCCAAGTGGACCCTGGTGTAAAACGGGCGATTTTGTGCTAGTGCGTCCTCACTCCGGCACCAGAGTCAAGATTCACGGTAGAGAGTTTCGAATCATCAACGACGACTCCGTAGAAGGGGTTGTTGAAGATCCACGCGGTATTTCACGAGCATAAGGAGCCTTCAAAATGGCAGACGAAAAAGACTTTGAAGTAGAAATCGACGGTCAAGAACCCGAGAAAAAGGTAAAACCGGCGCTAGAGGCCAAATCTAAAGCCGATTTGGATATTGAGATTGAAGACGATACCCCAGAGGAAGATCGCGGTCGCACCCCGATGCCTAGGGAGCTAGTCGAACAACTGGATAAAGACGAACTCGATAAGTACGACGACGAAGTCAAGTCCAAACTCAAGCAGATGAAAAAGGTTTATCACGACGAGCGGCGCGAAAAAGAGCGCGTTGCACGTGAATACCAAGAGGCTTTGGCTTTGGCGCAGAGGGCGATTGAAGAGAACAAGCGTCTCAAAACCCGCCTTTCTGAAGGTGAAAAGATTTACGCAGATACCGCCAAGGATGCCGCCCAGCGGGCAGTTGAGATGGCTAAGCGGGAATATAAAGAGGCCTATGATGCAGGTGACGGCGAGGCTCTAGCCGCCGCTCAAGAAAAACTGACTCAAGCCACTTTAAGCCTACAAAGCGCAAATAATTTCAAACCCTCTTTACAAGAAGCCGAAAAAGATGTAGAAACTAGACAAGTGCAGCCGCAAAAGGCTCCGGTTGATGCAAAAACTGCTGAATGGTTTGACAAAAATCCATGGTTTGGCAGTCCTAAGCATAAAGCGATGTCCAGTTTTGCCATTGGCTTGCACGAAGAATTACAAGACGAGTACGGCGCCAAATACGTCGGCTCGGACGATTATTTCAGGCGCATCGACAAAAAGATGCGTCAGACTTTCCCTAATTACTTCGGTGAAGTGGATGGGGACGAACCAGAGGCTGACGAGTCCAAACCCTCTCAGCAGCGTGCAAAGGCAGCGCCAGTAGTTGCTCCTGCATCACGCAGCACGGCTCCCAAAAAAGTCAGGCTGAAACAGTCGCAGTTAGCGGTTGTTAAGAGGCTTGGGATTACCCCCGAGCAGTATGCAAAAGAATTTTTGAAACTGGAGAACTAAAATGGCTGAAAACCGACTTGCACGTGAACTAGAGAAACGCAGTGAAACGGAGCGCCCCCAATCGTGGCAGCCCGCTTCTTCCCTCCCTGAGCCAGATAAACAGGCAGGCTACGTTTATAAATGGATTCGTGTCTCTATGAACGGTCAACGTGACCCGAAAAACGTCTCATCCAAGCTCAAAGAAGGCTGGGAACCCGTTCGAATCGAAGAACAACCACGCTTTAAACTTTTCCTCGACAGCAATAGCCAGTTCAAAGACGGTATTGAAATCGGGGGATTACTGTTGTGTAAGATGCCAACTGACTTCCGGAGTCAGCGGAGTAACTACTTTGCTAAAAAGAACCGGGACCAGATGGACTCTGTTAACAATCACTTTTTACGCGAGAATGATCCTCGTATGCCTGTGTTTTCTGAGCGCAAGTCTACGTCGTCATTCGGTAAAGGCAACTAACTTTTAACGAGGTAAACAAATGGCATATCCTACCGTTTCAGCCCCTTACGGGCTAGTGCCGATCAATCTGATCGGCGGGCAGGTCTTTGCTGGCGCTACTCGTCAGATTCCCATTGCTTCTGCTTCAGCAACCGCTATTTTCTATGGCGACGTTGTTAAGCTAAACAGCAGCGGTACTCTTGACAAGGACACCGGCACGGATGCTGCTACTCCTGTTGGCGTATTTCTGGGTTGTTCTTTTGTAGACCCAGCTTATGGCCTAACCTTCCGTCAGTATTATCCTGGCGCTCTGACTAACTCCACAATCGTGGCTTATGTTCAGGATGACCCGGATCAACTGTACAAGGTTGCTGTTGTGTCTTCTGGTACCACTATTGGTTATGTTAACCGCACTGCTGTTGGTGAGAACGCTGTTCTGGTTCAGAACTCCGGTTCTACATATACCGGTAACTCCAAAGTAGCCATTGACAACACCACTGCTACGACTTCGACTTTCCCGATTCGTGTCATTGACGTTGTTCCTGAAACTGCTTTTGCTGGATATCCCGGTTCTTACACGGAAGTTGTCGTGAAGTGGAACCAGGGCATGCACCAGTATCTCAACCCGACCGGTGTATAAGGAGCAATTAAATGGCTATTTCACGCGCACAACTACTTAAAGAACTCCTTCCCGGTCTGAACGCCTTGTTTGGTCTGGAATATGCTCAGTATGGTGAACAGCATAAGGAGATTTTTGAAACTGAAACTTCCGAGCGTTCATTTGAAGAAGAGACCAAGCTGTCTGGTTTCTCTGCCGCACCTGTCAAAAACGAAGGTTCTGCCATCGCTTATGACAACGGTCAGGAAGCATGGTCCGCTCGATACAACCACGAAACCATTGCTTTGGGTTTCTCGCTGACTGAAGAGGCAATTGAGGACAACCTCTATGACTCTCTGGCCACGCGTTACACCAAGGCTCTGGCCCGTGCTATGGCATACACCAAGCAGACCAAGGCTGCTGCAATCCTGAACAACGGCTTCGACTCCAACTACCCTGGTGGTGATGGTGTTGAGTTGTTCTCGACCGCTCACCCCCTGGTTTCTGGTGGCACCAACAGCAACGAACCTTCCACTCCAGCTGATCTGAACGAGACTTCTCTTGAGAATGCCGTCATTCAGATTGCTGCATGGACGGACGAGCGTGGTCTGCTCATCGCTGCTAAGCCCCGTAAACTGATCGTTCCTCCCGCTCTGCAGTTCGTTGCTACCCGTCTGCTGGAAACCGAACTCCGTGTCGCTACCGCTGACAACGATATCAACGCCCTGAAGAACAATGGCTCGATCCCCGAGGGTTACACCGTCAACAACTTCCTGACGGATACCGATGCATGGTTCCTGACGACTGACGTTCCCAACGGTCTGAAGCACTTCGTTCGCGTGGCTATGGCTACGTCAATGGATGGTGACTTCGATACCGGCAACGTCCGTTACAAGGCCCGTGAGCGTTATTCGTTCGGTTGGTCTGATCCTCTGGGCGTCTTCGGTTCGCCTGGTGCTTAATTAACCTTCTTGGTTAATGGAGGGGGCTTTTTAGCCCCCTTTTTCTTTTCTAGCCACTCGTTGTGGTGATGTATCCGGTGGCAGTTTGCGCAGAGCACGACGCATTTGTTCTGTACTTCTTCTAAAGCACGTCTAAACGACCCACAAGCTAGCAGCCTGTTGACCTTTTGGTTGTCTGGTTTACGTACTACATGGTGAAAATCGAGGGTTGCGGGGTGGTTTTGACCACACTGGACACAGGAAAGGGTGGATTTATAGTCGGCCCAGGCCTGTTTGTAAAGCTTTTTACGCTCTTTGGTGCGCTGTTTATACGCCTCTTTGTTCTTCTGATAGTGCTCTTTTCGGTACTTTTTATAGTATTCTTCGTTGTCTTCACGGGTTTTTTTCTTGCGCTCCCGTTCTTTTTCTGAGGTTTTGTATATCGTTTTGGTATACGGCGCTTTAAAAAGTATTGACTTTTTCAAAGTTTTTTCTTCCAGTAACAGGCTGTTTCGGCGCCGTAAGGCCAGGTTGGCTCATACATTAAATACCCAGCTTTAATAAGGTTATTGGCGCTTTGTGGGTTGTCGTTGGTATCAGAAATCATGTAGTTCCAGCCAAGCTTCTTTGCTAACCGCTCTCTTATGCGAATCATTCTTCTTTGCAGGCCCTTACCTCTGTGGCAACGCATTACTGCAGACCGCCACAAGTAACCACAGTCATTCCAGCGTATTGTGCGCCGCATTGCGCAAAAGCCTACCAGCTCTTTATCTAGCTTGACAACCCACCAATACCCATCAGTCGGCTCTAGCACTTCGTCTTCAGGAAAGCACTTCTTGTGCATCCACATGATGGTTTTGCACATTTCTTTGTCGTTCAGGTTGACCCTGAAAAATTTGTACTTGGGCGGTTGCATACCCCATAATTTACTGGTATAAGATTACAAGTCTAGGAATTTTCACTCTTATCGACTGACCTAGCAGACTTAGTAGAGACGATAAGAGGATGTGCTACTACACGAAAGGATTGTCATGGCACTGACCACATTCCAAGGGCCAGTTCGGTCTCTGAACGGCTTTTACACCCAAGGTCCAGATAACGTTGTCAACATCACTTCCAGCACCACGCTGACTGTTGCTGAATATGCTGGCAGAATCATTACGGCTGGCGGCACTCTGGCTGCTAACCTGACCATTACCCTTCCTTCGATCAACACCTCGGCTACGCCCACTTCGGCTGGTCCTGGTCAAGATCCTAACAACCCCAACAACCAGGGCGCCGTGTTTACGTTCTTCGTACCCACGACTGTTGCTACCAGCACCCTGAAGAAAGTATCGTGACTGGGAAACAGATCGGAAGAGCACACGTCTGAACTCCAGTCACTAATGCGCATCTCGTATGCCGTCTTCTGCTTGAAAAAAAAAA
>OGWG01000150.1_pt1 | contig 12087 bp, 18 predicted proteins | sample 1575911 | NCBI WGS metagenome assembly OGWG01 (sample SAMN07581534, study PRJEB24739) | freshwater metagenome
ACCTCCTTTGCCTCCTCCAGATCCAGCAAATCCTTTTGGTTTTTCTTTGTGTTTTTTTGACATTTTAAGCACCAACAACATTAGAATCTAATTTAACAGATATAGGTGTTATACCAACCATCATAATGCCGTACACTATTGGCATTCTTCCGCCCTCTCCTGCATTTTCTACTGGGTCAAAACTATTAGATTGTTTTTCTTCTTTTGTTGGTTCTTGTTGCGGTTGAAAGATAGACATAATACCGCTTAACAGTAATCCAGCTCCTATTAAACCAATTTGTAATGGAGTTAAAATTTTACCACCCAAGAGACTAATACCAAATGTTGCTGGTAACAAAAAAGCTGCGGCTATCAATCCAACTCCAGTTAGTATTTGCCACCACTGAGTTTTTTCACCGCCTGCACCCATAAATATTGGCACAATTCTAATAGAGCATACTTTTTTAGCTATTGGACAGATTAGCTCTTTTTCTCCTATTTGTTGATGTCCAACATATACTTTATAATATACACCACGACTATTAGACTTCTCTAAGTAATCAAAAAAACCGCTAAAATTGGCTTTTAAAGCACGTATAGCTTCCCCTGCGGAAGATACAGCTAAGTCAATAGTATCTATAAATAAGTCTGCTAATTCACCCTCTAGTTTAACGTTAATCATGTCTTTTCCTTTAATTCCGCTTGTACCTGCATGGGATAATTCTATCACAGAAATTCCTGCTTTAAATATATCCAAATTTGGGGATAATGGGGTCGAAGGTCGCTCTAATAAATATACAATAAATCACACTACTCTTTCCTTGAGTGTATCTGTTAATCTTTCTAACAATAAAGCTTTGCAAGTTGACGATTTTCTTAAAGAAAGAAATGGTAGAGCTTTTAGACTTTCTTTAAATGGTGTTACTGATGATGGTAATTTATATGCGTGTAATGAATGGTCTATGCAGTTAATCGGTAAAAACACGCATAGCTTTAGCGCTACTTTTGAACAGGTTAGAAGATTTTTGTAATAATGTTGCATATAAAACAAGTTAAAAGCAAAACAAGTTAAAGTAAAATTATGGTTTTTAAAAAACTGTAAAGGATTTTACTAATGCAAGACTTAAAGACTGTTGTCAGTATATTGAATAATTGTACTATATCCTGTGTAGATTATCAAAAAGATAATCAAACAGATGTTTTTATTAGTTGCAAATCTTCTGTGTGCGAAAAAATGATGAATTATGAGTCTCAAATTTTAGACTACATTAGAATTAAAATAAAAAACGTTAATCTTATAGTTATACATGCTACAGATAGTCAGTATAAAGTTGTTTATCAAATATGTAAAAACCCTGAAAAATTAATTACTTTTATTGACCGATTGATTTTTGTAGTAGCTGGAGTAGCTTTGTTTTTTAAAGTAATTCAAGATTTATTTTTAGATACAGTTAAATTGTGTTATTTATCATTGTGTAAAATTTATGTTATCACAAAAACTGTCATTACTTATGGAAAATAATTTAGTGTCAATGCTATAATTTTATTGTCATTACACTAAAAAACATGGATTACACTGATTTAGACAATTTAATTATACAGTTTCTCGAAACGCCCAAAACTTTTTATGAAGTTGTAGCGTATTTTAACGAGTATCCGCAGCAGGTGATTTGTTCAAGATTAAGAATGTTACAGCAAGATAAAGAGTTAATTAAGGTAAAAGTATTGTATACAAAATCTTAAATTTTGTAGTTTTACTAGCTTATTGTAATCAAAATACATTATAATTTTTGTGTCCACTAATAGTATGATGATATGACTAAAGGATTACAGGAATTGTATTTTAGCTTAGAGTCTAGTGATGAATTTAGCGTGGTGTTATCCAACCAGCGCAAAAATAAAATAGCAGAAGATGTTGGTCTTTTGTTGAGTAAACACAATGCGCCTGAGTTGCTTTGGCGTATTTGGGAGTTTAACCCTGCATCTGCTTTGATTTGTTTTGAGGATAAAAACGCGTTTGCTGTAGCGGTTGAAATACAAAAGCTTATAGACAGAAAAAACGTAGTTATTGATGTAATTCAACAATGCTGGAATTTACTAGAATCTTCAACTCCTGCTTTAGCGTTGCAATATTTATCTACTTTTGATATAAGGCGCACTACGGAGTTTTTACCTGATAATCAGTTTTCTTCTGTGTTGTTAATTAGTTTAACAGAGAAGGAGATAAAGTTAATATCTAGCAATTCTAAAAACATAATACTAAGGCCGTTGTGTCCCAGGTATTGCGAGATAGGGTTGGTTTATCAGTCTAGTAAAACTAGTGGAGGTATAGTCGGATGGTTTACAGGGCAAATGGCTGGCATAAAATCAAAAGAAGAATGGCATTGCTGTAATGAAGTTTGCAGTTCAATTAATGAAATAAACACAATGCTACGGCTAAAGACTAAGGGAACAGGCATTAAAATATTATCTTTTACTTTTTTTGATAAACCTATTACTAGGAAGCAGTTGATGCAAAATCAGATATATCCTAGCACTGCTTATCAATATTTATCTAATAGTCAGATGCAAGATTTGGGTATACAGTTAACTTAGTATTTGCGGCAGGGTTTATGGATGACTACAAGCAAAGATACGGCAACATAGCGGATTACAAAAAGGTAGTGCATCAAGCTCATTTACGCACTGGCAATATTTGTTGTTGTTGTTGTGTAAATAAATCAGTTGAAATACACCACGCTGCCTACAGGAGGTCTGGCGATAGATTTGGTGACAACATATTTCCGGTTTGTAAAACTTGTCATGAGTATATATGCCATTCTTCTGATAACTGGGTTGTTAGTAAAGACAACCCAGTATGGAAAAATCATAACACTCAAGAATTTAGGAGTAAATTAAAGAAGAATTACCAGAAGTTAAGGAAAGATGCTATCAAAAAGAGATCACAGTTCCAGCAACATTGCTAACGCAGTTAAAGTTTGTATTGGTAGTTCTCGTTTTTTGATGGCTTCATTAATAATAATTCTGGTTTTGTCGCTTACTCTATTTCGCTTTTGTTCTTTAACTTGGTCTGGGAATGGAAGTAGCTCGGTAAACTTAATTGGAGTACTGTTTTTATCACTGCTAAATGCGTTAAATAAACCAGACCATCCAATTGCGTGAATTCTTCCGTCTATATTAGCTTGTTCCTGGCGTAGTTTTTCCATGTGGTTAATGCACTCAAAAGCCACATAATCAAACTGCTCCAGGAAAGTTTCCCAGTCAGTAAACCGTTTGTCGTTTATTCGGTAGGACTGGATTCTCCAGTAGATCTCCTCCCAGTCAATTCGGGAAACCTGGGTTCCTCCAGATTCTCCCCCCTAGACTCAGTTGGTAATTCTACTTCTTGCCATTTAGTGGATTCACCAGTATAGAAGTCATAAATAGCTTTAACTAATTCTTCATCTAAATTCATGGTGTCTTCTTCTGACCATTCAGCACCAACAATTAGTTGCTCATTTTTGTCATACACAAAGCCTACGCTATCTTCATTGATATTGCCAGCCAATGGAGCTACTTTAATCTTGTCAGAGTTTGGCTGATGATTTGCATCTACAACCGCATAAACAAAATTAGGCGCAGTACCAAAACGGATTGACATTTTATCCGTTAACATTAACTCAGATTTTTCTATATATAAAATTTTGTCATTGAATGACGCTGCTTTTGTCACCTTAACTGGATATACAACTCTTTTTTGAATCATAATAGTAGCTACAGTGACATCCATGTTAATTTGTATATCACTAGAAGAACTACTAATTCTAGCTAAGTCTTCTGCATACTCAATTAAAACATCAGTGTTATCTACAGTGGTGTCGCCTTTACCTGTAGGAGCTAATATCTCTTGCGCTGCATTTAGCGTAATGTTTTTTTGCTTGGCAATTTTTTGAATTAACTGCTGTACTGTAACAGCTACTAACTGTCTTTTGTCTTCAGCACTTTTAAGTTTAGTTCTTTCACCAATTGTAACACCATATTTTTTAAGGAAATACAAGCCCCCTACTTCTACTATTTCTTGATTTTTTTTAGAGACGGGAATTAACGGGCGCATAGTTCAAACTCCAAAGAATCACTTTCATCAGCATAACATTCTTTTGTAGCAGATTTACCAACTGACTCAGGTATTTTAATTAAAAAAGTATTATGTTGGTCACTTACTGCAATAGTGCCACTAAGTCCCCCTTGGAAAATAGCAGCACCGCAAAGTAATTTATCTGCATATTTTGTGCAATTTACCAATACAGCTAGTTTTTGGGAAGGGTCGGTTAAAATCTTCATTTTGTTATTAACTGTAATCGTCAAAACTATAAGGTGGATTCCATTCTAGTATTTCCCCTTGATAAATTAAAGTAAATGAAAATCTTTTTACTTCGTTTTGACTGGCGGGTAAAGACATAGATCCTATTTTAGCAACTCCTGCATATCTTTCTCCATCTGGCAAAGTTATTACAGCATATATATCTCTGCCAAACAAAGTGCTAGAAAACATACCAACTGGCTTAATTACGGTTTCTAAGGCTTTATCTCCAGCTAATGCGATTCCAGTTACTGTACAAGACATAGAATGTCTTACAAATACACTATAAACACCTTTTTCAGATGTGATATTAGTTGTATCTATTTGTGTTTCTTGTGATGACAAATCTAAAGATTGCACTCCGTTTAAAGGTAAAATATTTTCTATAAAATAAGCTACCTCATTTTTTTTTATAGATTGGAGTAATCCGCTAATTTGCACGTATTGAGGAGTGCCAGACAAGTTACAATCATTTAAAACTATAACCTGCTTTCTACTCCCTGGGGTTTCCGAAAAATCTGATTTAGCAAAAGATAGAGCAGTACCAGAAACTAAAAATACATCATCTAAAGACGATTGTATTTTTAGTTGATCAGCTCCTGGTAAAGCGTCTTCTAACACTTCTATTTCCACTTTATTAAATTGAATAATAGTATTACCAGTAGAATCAACAGGTAATATCATTACTTCTATAGACGTGTTATTTAATGGTTGAGCTGTCATTTTAATTAAGCAAAAACATAAGGAGCATCCCAAGCAAATGCTCTGCCTTGGAAAGTGAGGTTGAAGCTATATTTTTTAACTTCGTTTTGGTTTGCAGGCATGTTAAAAGCCGTAATTTTAGCAACACCTCTTAATCTTTCTCCGTCTGGAAACATTGCTACTGCATAGATTTCTCGGTTAAACATAAAACCTTTAAATCCAGCAACTGGTTTAATGATGTTTTCTAACACTTCGTCACCAGCTAATGCAATACCGCTAATAGTATAGCTTCTAGCAACTCGAATTAAAGCCATTTCAGTGCCAGATCCAGACTGGAAATTGGTGGTATCCACTTGAGTCTCTTGGTTGGCTAAATCAATTTGTGTAATACCAGCCAAAGGATACAACCCTGTAGTAGTGATACCATCATTTACGCTTTGTCCAATAATTGGGTAAACAAGAGTCGAATTAGCTGGAATGTCTTTATCTAACCCTTGTACTTCAATGGAACCTGTACCACTAGTGGCTATCTCTTTATCTGCGGAAACAATGCAGTGTCGTCTAGCTCTTGCGCCTGAAGCAGGAATAAAAGATAAACCACTTCCTTCTCTTATTGTAAAAGGGGTGGCTGTACCGGAATAAGTGGGAGCGTTGTAATTAACTAAAGTTCCTCCTACGTTTGTAGCGGAACTAGTTGTTAATGTTGCTGTTGAGATAACTCTGTTACTAGTTCCAGTTGCAGAACCAGAGGTAACTAAGGGTAATAAACCAATTTCTAAAGAATAATCTTGTAAGATTACTGAAGCGGTAGCTAAAGGCATGACAAAAACTCCTATGATTAGAATGTGTAAGGTGCAGTCCAGTTAAATGCTCTACCTTGGAAAGTAAGGTTAAAGCTATATTTTTTAACTTCGTTTTGGTTTGCAGGCATGTTGAATGCGGTAATTTTTGCAGTGCCAGCTAATCTTTCTCCGTCCGGAAATGTAGCTACTGCATAAACTTCTCTGCCTAAAAACTCTGAATTAAAAGCTGCAACTGGTTTAACAATTGTTTCTAAGCATTCGTCACCTGCTAACGCTATACCATTAATAGTATAAGATCTAGCTACTCTGACTAATGCGTATTCTGTGCCAGATCCAGACTGTAAATTAGTCGTATCTACTTGAGTCTCTTGGTTGGCTAAATCAATTTGATTAATACCACATAAAGGAATTAAACCTGTCAAAAATCTAGCAGCGTTTCCACTGGTAATGCTTGTGCTACTTGATGCAGTAATTACGCTAGGAACTAAAGCAGAATCGTTTAAAACTAAAGCTGTTGCTCCTACAGTGAGTCCACTTACACTAAGAGTTTGTCCTGCGTTTATTGTTGCAGAATTGCTGTCTTTTGTAGCTATTTTAGAACCTCCAAAATTTAAAATAGCTCCGCCAGGTATTGTTACTGGGAAAGAATTGTTATTTGTTAGGGTAACAGATGTTGCGGCAGCAGCAGCTCCAGACGTTGAAACAGACCCAGTTTGAATAATTGCTGATCCGTTAGTAGTTACTACTGTTCCTGCTGACTGAAACGTCAAAGTTGTTCCATGTGGAATTAATATTTGAGAGTTTACATTAGAGGTAACGTATATAGCTGTAGCATTAGTAGTTGCTTGATATGCAGTTAAAGAAATAGGTGCTACGATTAAAGCTGTTGAGCTTGCTGGAATTGCTCTAGACAGTGGGGATACGTTTACAGTTGTGTCGGTAGACAAAACTTCCACATCATCTAAAACTACTGCTTGGCGACGACTTCCTGACACTAAGAAAGTTAATCCAATGCCAGCTCTTAAATAAGTTCCTCTAGAATTGCTAGTTCTTAGGGTTATAGTTGAAGCCCCTGGATTTGCGGTGGATTGAATAGTTAAAGTATCTGTTGGAACTCTTCTATTTGGCGCTCCAAATTGATCTTGAGCTAAAAGCATTAGTTCAAGAGTATAATCTTGTAAAATAGTTGAAGCTGTAGCCAAAGGCATATATTTTTATATAACTCTTCTGTTTATATTTTTGCCATTTTGATTACAAAGAACGAAAAAATATTGGGTCTTTAATTCTTATTCTAGCCTGCTCTATAGTTTCGGTAGTAAAAGGCATGTGAACCACTTCGCTAACCGGAAAAGATTGTTCGATTTTTCTAATAGCTCTATCAATGTTGTTGTCTTTTTTGTAATTTTTAAGTATTATTTCCCACTCTTGTGGTTTATATTTTTGCCCAGAACTAGAAGAACGAGCGTAGCCTAATGGAATTTGCTTGATTAAGCATTCCATTCCATTACTTACTGAAGGTGGTAAAGAATTAGATCCGTAAACCCAAATTGATGCAGTGCCATTAATATAAGTTCCGAGTTCTGGTGATAGTAAAACTCTTAATCTTGCATTTAATTCTGATACGTTCATATAAATTCAATTTGATAAGAATCTCTTAGCTCTCCCATATCTATTATATCTCTTGGGCTACTAACTACAGTCTTGTTTTTTCTAGTTGTTACTCTATTCCATTCATAAACTGGTTGCTCCATTTGTGTTTGACAGGCTTGCCCAAAGTCAAAAGCTATGGCATCAAACCAATCTTCAATATCTTGAGATACTATAACGTGATAATCTCTAGACTGATTAAATTCACTACCTGTAAAATTGTTAATTGTATCGCTAACCCATGGTCTAGGTGCTATAAATACACCATTGTGTGTAGTGCCGCCTTCATGGGTTATAGCTGCATAAGAGCTTTTCTGAGGATAGTCTTTGTGCCAAGAAAGAATAGCTGTCCTGGTTCTCGGTATGTTTATATCGTTCCAGTTTGCTTTCATTTTATTTTTATAGTTGCCCTAAAATTATATTAGTTGATTAAGGATTTTATGGATAATTTTAAAGACAATGAAATTCTTTTAGCTGAATTTCATAAAACTAAAGACATAAGGCTGAGAAATAAAATAATTGAAAATAACCTAAGACTCGTATACGACGTAGCGTTTAAACTAAGCAAGATTTGTACTGTGCCGGTAGATGACTTAGTACAAATAGGGTCTATAGGACTAATAACCGCAGTTGAAAGATATGATCCTAGCAGATCTGTTAAATTCTGTAGTTTTGCGATGCCAACTATAAAAGGCTCTATTTTAATGTATTTAAGAGATAAATCTAAAGTAGTAAGAGTTCCTAGGAAATTGCAAACGATTTACCAAAAAATTAAAAAACATGCAATTAAAAAAGGTGTAAGCTATGAAACTGCAGCTAAAGAATTGGAGTGTGATTTATTCTTAGCGCAAAAAGCTGAAATTGCTTGCACTGATGTTTATCAAGAATTACCAGAACTAGCAGTTAATGGATTAAAAGAAAATGAACAAGAATTGCAAATTTTACTAGACAAGCTACCTATTCAACACAGAATAGTTATAGAGCATATACACTTACAAGGCTACAATTTTAACGAAACTAAGAATATATTAGGTATATCTTTAAAAGAATTAAAAGCATTAGAGGCAGAAGCATTTGCAAAACTTAAATTGTTGGCACAAGAAAAGTTGTTTTGCAATAAATGCAACAGCACTGACATTGTAAAAAACGGATTAAAGCGAAAAAAACAAAATTATTTATGCAAGAATTGTGGTGCGCAGTTTTTACATAATGCAGCACCAGTTGGTAGAGCGTCGTTTAGAGATTATCTTAAAGTAAGTGTGTTGACCGCTTTGTCGGAAGGAAAAAGCTATAGATGGTGTGAAAAACATTTTAACATAAGTAAGTCTATAGCTTGTAAATGGAGTCATACATTAGAAATTGTAGACGACGAAATACGCAAAAAACCTATAAATTGATGTCCAAAAATGTCATGACGGTTTTTTAAAAGACAAATACCACTCTAAATACCATTTAGCTTTTTCTAAATCTTCCAATTCTTTGCCTTTATAAGCAGATCTAGTAATGTATTTTATTGCATTGCCTAACACAAACCCTCTTAACTCTTCTGCTGTAAGAGTTTCCGCTAAAACGTCTATTACTTCTTTGTTGTTTTTTAACTTGTAATGTTCTGGATGATTTACGTACTCCATAAAAATACCCCTAGACTTTAGGGGTATTTTAACATGTTACGCTATTAATGCCGACTCCAAATCTTTGTAGATTTTTCCATTGGCGTGATGCCACCCATTAAAATCATCAAAGTCAAAAGTTATTACACCGTTAATTGTGTTACCGTCTAAAAGTATTCTGCTTTTAAGCTTAGCGTTGTTTGCTATGGCTAAAGCTTGCAGATTCTCTTTAACCTTGATCTTTGCTTCTTTGTACCAATTTGCGCTTAGAAACATTGTTCCATAGCTATTGGTTATTACATATTTGGAAAATGGACAAATGCTATTGTCTTTGAGAATGTAAATCATATGATTATTGTGATTTTTTCTTATTGTACTAATTATTTTATTTTTGTCAATAGAATTGTTGAGTAATAAGCCAGAATATCCTTGAAAGGCTTTTCCGACAAGGATTTCAGGAATTATACAGTAAAATTCTTCAAAGCTAGACTGCATCAGGATTTCTGCCGTTTTAATTAGTATTTCCCAACAGGTCTAATGTTCCTACTTTTATTTAAGATGTTATTCAACGTAATATAGCAAAGCTATAACTCTATTATATTTTACATTCCGCACCCTAAGCTGTGACAAATCAAAAAAAATCCTAAGCTTTATAGATTGTTTGTTATCAAGTTCAATATTTTTGATGGCTAATTGTGAACAACATGTGTTAACGGTAGATTGTTAAACACTCTGAAAGTATGCCGGTTATTAGAGGAAAGCGCTCGTTAAATGTTAAAATATGCGTTAAGAAATCAAATTCAAGAAAACTTTTATTGATTATGAAAATTGGCTATGCACGGGTGTCTACCGACGATCAAAATTTAGACCTTCAGCGTGAACGTAAATCAGAGCTTGGTCAGTTTATGACATCGGCCAGCGTAGCTAATTTTATGGCTTCGCTGTTCACATTAAAAACCTTGCAGTCATGTAGGTTATTAGACGCAGGCGCTGGTATTGGCTCGTTGTCTTGTGCATTTATTGATCGTTTTTCAAAAGGTGATTTTGACTTTCAATCAATTGAAGTCGCAGGGTATGAAATTGACGATTTGTTACGGGAACATCTTAATAAAACGCTCAACAGTTACTCGGATAAGGTAAATATTAGACCTCAAACCTTTGCTGGTGATTTCATCAAACATGCCGTGCGAATGTGTAAGTATGGAAGTAGTGGCTATACACATGCCATTTTGAATCCACCATATAAAAAAATAAACAGCAATTCAGAACATCGTCTATTGCTTCGTGAAGTTGGTATTGAAACAGTAAATCTCTATTCGGCTTTTGTTGCTCTAGCCTTGGAATTAATAATGAATAAAAGCCAGATGGTAGCCATTATTCCTCGAAGCTTTTGTAATGGGCCGTACTACCGATCTTTTCGTGAACAGATAATGCAACGTGCGGCAATATGCCATATTCATCTTTTTGAGTCTCGAAATAAAGTATTTAAAGATGACAAGGTATTGCAAGAAAATATCATCATTATGCTTGAACGTGGAGCAAAGCAAGGTGATGTTACTATAACAACTTCGGTTGACGACGATTTTTCAAATATAAAATTGAATCGTTATCCATTTGAGCGGGTTGTCATGAAAGATGACCCAGAAAAATTTATCTACATACCGACTTCTACAGAACGTAACGCTATTGAGTTATCGACATCAATTCAATATTCATTGGCTGATATTGGTATTCAAGTATCAACAGGCCCTGTTGTAGATTTTCGCTTAAAAAGTCACTTACGCGGGATGCCAGAATCTGGAACCGTCCCTCTTCTTTACCCTGGGCATTTCAAAAGTCGATCCACACAGTGGCCAAATCCAGATGCCAAGAAACCGAATGCTATACAACGTAATGACGAAACCGAAAAATGGCTTTATCCAAATGGTTTTTATTGTGTTGTTAAGAGATTTTCATCAAAAGAGGAAAAAAGGCGAATTGTCGCTAGTGTCGTCGATCCATCTGTATTTAAAGATGCAGAGGTTATCGGTTTTGAAAATCACCTAAATGTTTTTCATAAGAACAAAAAAGGTTTACCGGAACCATTAGCAAGAGGACTGGCGTTATTCCTTAACACCACTAGCGTTGATGAACACTTTAGATTGTTTAGTGGTCATACTCAAGTAAATGCTACCGATCTTAAATTAATGAAATATCCAAGCAAAGAAAGTCTAATTGCGGTTGGTGAGTGGGCAATAAACTTGACCAATGAACCATCACAAGATTTAATAGACGAAAAATTTAAAAACTTGAAATCATGAGTCACATTGAAACAGCCCAGCAAATCATCATTACTTAAACAGCAGATCCAGTGGTTATAGTTCCTTTGAAAAACGTTCCTCTTTTTGCCGTATAAGAATTAATGCGGTTTTGAATAATAGTGGTAAATTTCCATGTACCGCTTACTACTAAACTATCATTGTTGGTTAGCTTTGCAGTGCCAATAGAATCTAGCTTTACTGTAGCTGGTATTAATTTAGGATTAACAAATCTGCCTTTTAAGTTTAATACAACGACACCTTGGCTACCGGGTATAGGTTGATTAACAGAGTCCTCGTCTTCTGATGCTGAAGCAGTTATAATTATAGGAGTACCAGGCTGCTGTATGTAATTGCCAGTTTCTGGGTCTGCAACAAACGTTCCACTTCCTGACGTAAACGTTATTTCTAAATTAGATGTACTAAAATAATTATTTGGTAAATATTGTAAAGCGGAAGCTGTTAACATTTCAATATTCATGTAGATACCTCAACAGGTCTATATTTTCTAAATATTGATAAAAGTTCATTAATAGGACTACCAACTCCAACATCTTTGGTTATTCCTATATAATCTGATTGGGAAGCATAAGTTACACTGTATTCTTCATCTGATACATCAATTTTTTTAACACCTTGAGACTGAGGAGAGGTTCTGATAGCTACTATTGATGCTAAAACTCTTTTTAAGGTTAATACTTCTTCTGTAG
>OGWG01000151.1_pt1 | contig 12065 bp, 17 predicted proteins | sample 1575911 | NCBI WGS metagenome assembly OGWG01 (sample SAMN07581534, study PRJEB24739) | freshwater metagenome
GTTTCCCAGTCACGATAAAAAGAGGGTGGAATTACGGAACAGCATGACATTTTGTTTGGGATAAACCAGGTGATTACTGCTCTAGTTGGGCATGGCTTTTCGCACGAAGATGCGTGGAACATGCCGGCTGGTGCCGCCTATTGGTATTTTATTTGCATTCAAAAAGCTAAGGGCGCAGAGGTGCAAATAGTCAGCCAAGGCGAAATAGTTGCAATGGAGAAGGTTGCCAAAATGAGGGCTAAAAATGTCGGGATTATCGGTAAAAATTGACGATACCGCATTTAAGGCGCAAGCATTCAAGTATCAAAGCTTGAGTGGAAGAAGCTTTAAGGATGTTCTCACCCAGCAGACAGGGGTTTTGTGCAAAAAACTTGCAACAACAACAAACCCATTTGGAAATTCTGGTTCCGGTAAAAAGCAGGGAGACAAAGCCGTAACTAAGGATGTTCGAAAGGTTTATAAAACGCCTGCAACAGTTTATGACTTAATAAGAAAAGCAAAAATTGCAAAAAGAGCTTCTGCTCAAGCTAAAAGAAATAAAAGGGGGCAGTTTAAAAAACAAAAAAATCCCGCCCCACAGGTTGCAGATGCCTTTTATCGGGCGTATCGCAGGGGTTCCTATGGAGAGGCGGCAAGAATCCTGCATAGCGTTAAAATTCCAAAATATTATACAACAGAGGTTGGGTCTTTTGATGGAGGACAGGAGCACAAGGGCGCAAGGCATGGTTCTCGCAGAAAAGTGCCAGACAATACTTTTGCAAAGCTTGTGACTAATGATGCTCAAATTAAAAGGTATCTTGTCTTTTTTTGTATTCTACGCCCACGGCAACGGTGGGTCAATGAATGGCGGCGCAGTTCTATCCGCTAATCGCTTTGCAACCATATCTTCAGTGGCTTGCCTGTCAAACTTATCCCATATCCAACCCAGAACCGTTTCTTTTGTAAGCTGCGCGTAAGGCGTAAAGTTCTCTGGATCGGCGGCAACCTCGGTGATGCCCGTATAGATTTCCTGATCGGAGCTGTTGCTTGCAATCAGCGTCCAAAAGACTTTCATCACAACATTGGTTAAGCCTTCAGACTGAGGCAAGCACTCAAGTTTTGTTATTGACCAAAGCATTTAGTTCTTCCACTTTTTTGTTGAGATCTTGAATCGCCTTTACAAGAGGCCCAATCATTGAAATGTAATCGAACCCTTTAAGCCCACCTTCGTATTCATCAGTCGGAATCAGCGGCCTCAAAGAGTCGTTAGCTTCGCTTAACACCTGCCAAACATCATCAGCAATAAAGCCGTGAAACTTAAGCGGGTAACCCGGTTTTGTAAACGTCACCGGTCTTAGTTGCTTTACAAACTCAAGCCCAAGCGACTCATCCGTGATGTTTTCTTTCAGTCTGCGATCCGAAACCGATTGGAGTGTTAGCGTATTCCCTGAGCCGTAAAACTCATACGTTCCGACTAAGCCGGTTCCCGTCACCACATTTAGACCTGAACCGCTCGCGTTTGCCGTTCCTCTGCCGGAGTTGCCAGGAAAGATTCTGGCCCAACTTGATGCTGATAAACCGTCTAGCCTTGCAGAGTCATAAGCCTGACCCGTTGTTGATAGTGGCGTGTACCCGAGCGCTGAAGTTACATTGCCAGAAGTCAAAGACAGTGTGCCGCCAAGCGTCAAACTTCCTGATGTGGTCACTGTGCCTGACAGCGTAATACCCGAGACCGTTCCGGTTCCGCTGACGCTCGTAACTGTTCCTGTTCCTGTCGGCGGTGTAGCCCACGTTCCGTCGGCTCGCAGATAAGTCGAGGTTGATCCCGTCGGAGCTGATATGGTGTAACTGTTATATCGGAAAGAACCAGATCTAAGATTTAGTGCGTAACCGTCTGAGTCACAAACCGAGACTTCAGTGCCGCCAGTGCCCGACTGAAATCGACCGCCAGCATCAAAAGCCCCGTCATAACCCAAAACACCTGTATACCCAGACCCGACACTTCCGGTGTAACCCGTGGTTCCAGCCACCGCAGCGCGTCCGCTTGTTGATACGTTGACAACATAAGCAATCGTTGAATTATCAGAAAGACCCGCAAAGTAAGCGTTAGAAACATTTGATCCTGTGGGAACCGGAAGGTTTACCGACGTTCCTAGTGCGTAGCCTGAAGTGATTTGAGGCGTAAGCGAAAGAAGCGGATCAGCGCTTGAGCCAGTGCCACCAAAGTATCCTAAAAGCTGATTAGCAGAGTTGTAGATCGCAACTTTATTGGCCGATGTTTTGTTGATCTCAATACGCTGAGCGCCAGCCGTACCCGTAACCAATTCGCCGCGCAAATAAGCCGAATTCGCGTACAGAGAACCAGATACTTTATCCAGATACCAACCAGTGGTTCCGTAGCTTGTCGATGTCGGCGGAATCGGACCGTTGTAATTGTCAGAAAGAATTGACTGAAATAAGGTAAAGGCTTGCGGCGTTGCCCATGTCGTGATGTTTGTGGCAGGGTCATATTCTCCAAAACTTGCCCATATGACTTGCCCAATAATGATGCCGGGGTTGGTTGTAGTCCATCCCGCCGGAACAGACGTTGGGCCAGATGTTGGCGATGGCGTAGCTGGAGCGGAAAGCGTCTGACTTTGCTGTTTAAAAATAATCCGCGCGGCGTTTAGATCTCCAATGATCTGACCAGATGGGATAGGACTCCACGATATGCCGGAACTCGTAGGGCTAAGACCTGAAGCCGCAACCTCATTACTTACTGAAAAAGCAAAATAGTAAGTAGCCCCAGGAAGGCTGATATTCGTAAACACCAATGTCGATGAGTTTGTAAATGTCGCGCCATTGCTTAACGCTTGTCTGCCGTATTCTTTCCAATCGGTGGCAGATGGCGTGGCGGATGTTGTGTAAAACAAAGTGACCTGAGTGACTCTTCCCGTTGCGGGAATCGTTGTTACCACATCAAATGATGGGAAGTTAGCGGCGGGAAGTTGATTGGTAAACGTTGGAGCCGTTAGCGATGAAAAATAAGCGGCAGCAGGAAGCGAAGAATTCGGAGCGGCGGTAAAAGCCGTAATCGTTGCATCATCGTATACCTGAGCGTTGTATTCTGAAAGCTCAAGCGTTGCGCCAAGATTGCCATCATCAACTGTCGCCTCTGAGACTTTCATAACGCGGAACAGTTTGTTCGTCCATCCGTAATCTGCGTTCGTGATGTCTACAACATCACCCGCATCCACTTGAATGCCAGGATAGGTGGAAGTAATCGTAACGATTAGATCTTCACGCGCTTGCTCTAGCCTTCTGTTCCCTAAATATTGGGCTTGCACAGAGTCATTCGTAAACTCTAGCGTTGTTGTCTGCCTATTCGCGGGCTCGTTGGGATACAAAAGTATCGCCGGCGTTTCCATGTAAACCAGATCAGGCTGATCTCTGTTTAACTTCGACGGAAACTCAATCTGAATCTGATTGATCTGCTGATTTATATCGACAGCAGAAACCCTGATTTCACCAATAAGATTTGTGTCGTTAAATGAGAACGAAGAAGTCTCTGCTTTATTTATGACCACAGACCAAAGACCGGATGCCGCGTTGTATGCCATCCAAGAATCGCAGCACTCAAGCATCTTCTCAACGTTATCCAGAACGGGCTTTCCCGTGTCTACAACGCCGTTGATTCTGTATCGAGCCTGTGTCGCAGATCCGCCTCCGGCTGGCGTATACGTAATCGTCTGATCAGAGTAAGTATTAAGAGCTGTAGCGCTTGCAGAATCCACCAAACCCGTCATGCCAGCGCCGTATCGAGCGTCGGTCATGTAGTCGTACCAGACATCCCCAGGTTTCGCTACAGTGCCGCCTTTTGGATAATGCTTGCAATAAAAGGTTATTGGAAGAAGCCCCGTCGTTCCAGCATCAGCGTTGTAGTTGAGTTTGACAATCGCAAATGCCAATCCGTTCATCTGTCGACCAGATGACGGCCAGCGCAAAGCGGCGGGAATGTCTGCGCCGCCCATTGTGACATTAGGAGCGGTTCCGTTGATTGCGGTTATAACGCCAGCATTAGTAGATGTGTAAAGACTGATATAAAGTTTTCCGCTGATCTTGTCATCAACATTTGGAGGAGAAGCCCCATCCGTTAAAGAAACAACCTTGGTTAGATCCGTGTTGTCAAAAGTAACAAGACGGTCGCCATAGTAAAACTTAGTTCGGTCAAATGAGAACGTTGCGGATGCGTCTGACGATATAGAGGAGATCGCCAGAACGTAATACATTGTTTTTTGATCGGTAGAAAGCACCGCGTCAACAAATGTGCCGCCTAGCCATGCGTCGCCATACACTACGGGAATTGAATTGTTATTAGCTGGAGGAATTTGTTGTCTTGCGCCAGTGTCTTGAGATTGTGGAGGCTTAGAACCAAAAGTTCGTGTAACTACGAAAGAGACTGCAAAATTAACTGCGGCAGCAGTAGCAAGAAAAGCAAAAGTTCCGGCCGCTGCCGCGCCTAGTAAATAACTTGCTACAAGTGTGCCAACCATTTTTTACTCTCGGAAAAAAGTTGCTTGCATGGGCTTAAAGTTGTATTTTGTATAATCTATATTTGGACTGCTATGCATAAGACTTGTGCATACAACCTGAACTCTATTTTGATCTAACATATCTTGCGCTAATTTATTGAACCTTAACCAAAGCCTTCCACCAACGCTTGTATTACGATATTCAGGCATGACCCACCATCCGACTTCGTGCAATTCTTTTACCGAGTTGTTCCAGAAGTTGCTAGTCACATAAGCCGCCAAGAAGCCTCGAAACTGATCGTCAATAAGAACAAAGCCTCGGCCTTTTATCATTTGGAAAAACAATTCTTGAACATGACGTTCGTTTTGGTTTTGCTTAAGTGTTTCTATTCCTGCTTCATCTGCGTAAGCCTTCATCATGTCAATCAGATGAGGCATATCGTATTTTGTCGCGTAACGCATCAATCACCCGTTTCTGTCGTCGATGTTTGTGATTCCATAACCGTACTTGGATCAGACTGAGAACCCGTCTTTGGCGGCGCTCCAAAGTCAAAGTATTGACCAGAGATTGCAGCAACTCGGCTCATGCTCGTATCTGATGCGTAGCGTTGCTGCCATGTCGTGAGATTCGTTTTTATTCCCGCAATCCTGTTTTCCAAAATAGATCGGAAAGAAGTGCAAGAGATCGACGCGGTAGCAGTGCGGCTGCGGATGTTGTCGTTCCAATCTTCAGTGATTGAAATGTTAGAAACGATGCCTTGGTAGCGCTTGAAAAATTGCGTAGAAGGGCTCGTAATAATTTGATAGTTCGAGTCAAAAAAGCCTCGCCAAATCTCGACGGTCGAGCCTTTAATATTTGTTCCCAAGACTAGCGAAATGTTTGTCGGGTCGATCCCTATCAACCCGATTACCATGTCAATCGAAGTCGCCTTAATTTCTCGATTGACCGCGCCAACGGAAAGAAGGCTTCCCAATCCTGAGAAAGTATTGCCGCCAACCGTAATCGCAGCGGCAGCATTGCAAAATGTGTAGGTTGTTGTTGAGGTCGTGAGTTTCACAAATTCGCCGTGGGTAATGCTTGCGCTCGAAAGCGCTGTCATTGGGGTACTCACTGCACGTTCTCCCTAAAGACGAAATCAGCATCCCAGTCGACAAATGCGCCGTTAGTCATGGGTCTTAGCGTATAGGTTGGACAAACCTCAGCAACGACAGAAAACGTACAAGCCGATCCTACAGCCGTTAGCGTACCGACAGATGGCGTACCTATCACCGGACGATGCAAAGTAACGTTAACGGTCGATCCTGAGCCTCTCAAGACCTGTGTGGTGACTTTGTAGGGATAGCTTCCCAACTGGATAAAGTCGCCGGCTTTGAACACGATAACAGTGCTTGCTACCGCCGGAAGATTGCCGACAGAAATCGTTGTCGCGTTTGCAGCTGGTACAGACGCAAGCGTTAGCGCCGCAGCTTGTCCGCTCGTGAGCTCGCCCTGGTAAACGGTGAACCACTGAAGGTTCGTAGAACTAAACGTGATGGTTGCCGCCGTTTGCCTGTCGAGGTTGTCAATCGTCTGAATTACATCTCGAACCTGTGGATAGTAAAGAAAAGCATGAGGCTTGACCGTGAACACCCAAGGAACGGAGGTAACGTACATTGCCGTTCTTACTTGCCCCGATCTTGAATACTGCTGACCGACCATTCGCCGGTTGTTGACCGTGATGGTTTGGCTGATGTCTAAAATGGTTTGGAAGCTCATGCTCTGCCTCGCGGTGAAAGCGATTTCTGAGCGTAAGAATTAGCCGCCCACACCGCTCGATTGCTACCCATGATTCTTTCCTCAAAAGACTTAACGTCAATAGCTTGTATGTTGTAGTTGTTGATTGTCTGACCAGCTCCGGCCATTGCGCTATTTGGCACAATCGTTCCAGCAGATGAAGGAACAAATAATTCTGGGCCTTTCTCGCCAACAACATAAGGTTGATTGCCGTACACCGGACCACCGCTTGCCTTAAACATGCCTAGAAAACTGCTGAGCATACTTGTTGAGTCACTAGACTTTGGAAGAAACGAATCAATCAGATTGTTAACCGCTCTTGTTGCATACTTCTGCAAAAGGCTTGTAAATAAGTTTTTGAACGCTTGCAGCGCTTTTGTTCCGCCCATAAACGAACTAACAATTTCGCCGCCAAGTGATTTGAATCCATCCCTAAGATCTTCTAAGAGCAATTCTAGTTCCGACTTTTCTTTCTTTGTTGCCTTGTTGTAGTCTGCAAACGCTTTGCCCAAAACCTTAAAGTATTCTTCACCCGTGACATAACCTTTTTCAAAAGCCTCGTCTAAATCTAGAACTTTAAGTTCTAAAAGTTCCATCGGCGTTAAAGCATCATTGACTTGCTTTCTCCAATAAGCCCACTCATCTGCATCTTTTGCAATCTTCTTGCCAGCGCTTGCGATTTCATCTGTAAATTCTTTAACCAAATTCTTGCGATCCTCGCCCATCGCTTTATCAGTTTCTTTTGAGAGCTGATCCATAACGTGGTTAAAGGTCTGTAGCTCATCCTTGTCGAACTTAAGCTGTACCAAGATGGTCATCTTACGAACACCAGCTTCGCCAGCGGCTTTGCGAGCCTCAGAGAGTGAAGCTATTGCCTCGCCCTCCGTGATTCTGCGAATCTGTTTATCAAGTTCTTCCAAATAAGATTGAGCCGATTTAGCCGCAGACTCAATCGCTCGCCTTCCTTCTGAAATAGCTTTGGATTGAGCAGTAGTTAGCTTTTCCGTTGATTCTGTTGCCTTAGTGTAAAAAGATAAAAATTGCGTATACCACTTTCTGCCTTCATCACTAGCTTTACTAAGATCCAACTGTAGGCCAGTAACGTAATTGCGAACGCTTTGTATATTCGCAGTGCCGGCTTCTAAGCCTTTAAGCGTATTTAATAATTTGGACGCTTCATCTTCTGCAACATTCAAGTCTTTTGCTAGCGAACTTGCAGCCCATCCAGCCGTTTTAGGGATAAGACCAAAAAAGAATTTGTTGTATTCGTCGCCTAGCGCTTTGGCTGATGCTTTGATTTCGTCGCCAAACTTCATGCCAGATAAGCCGCGCATCTGGTCGTAAAGTTTGAGGAGTGCCGGTCCTGCTTCCTGGTTATATATCTCGGAAAGATCCTTGAGCGACATGCCAGCCTTGTCGTTCATGTCGGTAAAGGCTTGCCCCGCAGCATCCACATCTTTCAGAATTTGCTCTAGGTTTCGCATCTCGAAACCAAGTGACTGCAAAGAAGCCTTGATGACAGGGATAGCAACCGCAGCCAATGTACCGAGAACAACGCCAAGCAAACCAAATGAGGAAAGAAGCTGCGGCAACTGCTGCCCAAGTGCGGTTAAAGCGCTTTGCCCTGAACCGACCTGGACCGCAAAATCTTGAACTTGATAACCTACATTTCGCGCTTGATTGGCGAAATTCTTTTGTGATTCACCAGCATCTTTCAGTGATTGATCGAACGATTTTGTTTGTTGTTCGATGCTTTTGAAAGAATTGCCAAGATCCTGCGCCTTGCGCTTGGCTTCATCGGCATTCTTTTTGAATTCTGCGCTCTCAAGACCAAGACCGACTTGGAGCGCTGCAATCATCTTACCGGCCATTCTTACCCCCTAAAATGTCTAAAAACTCAGCTCGAAATCCTGGCAGACTTGTGAACGCCAGAAAGTCCCGCTCTTGTTTTGTCATGTGATCTGGAGGAATGAAATATTCCTCTAGGTGAGGGAAAAATTCGTTAGGCTTTGCTGCTTTACCGCCCTTAGACCATGATGAAGCAAAGTTATAAATTACCGTCATTAGATGTGAGATCAGAATCAGATTGTGCCTTCCGCCAATCATCCCATCGCGCCACATCAATTCTAAAGCCTGTGTGGTCTCCGTATCAAGTGAATCGAAAACATCGGGATGCTGACCGTTAAAAATTGCCGCAGCCCGAACCTGAAGATACAGAGACCGTGTTAGTTTTTTTTCGTTTGCTCGTAATCAGGATTGACTACGGATTCAATTGATTTCACAAGTTCTGTGATTTCTACTTCCGAAAGCGTCTCGGAAATATCTTCATAAGACAGAGCAAAAAGATCATCACCCTCTTTGAACCCTACAAGCGAAATCATTGCAATCTCGCGCATCTTTGTTATTGCTTTGTATCGAGCAGTTGTCCTCATGGAAACGCCCTGAACTTTTACATCGTCGCCAACAACCTCAATGCCATCATCTTCTGGCGAGCAAAACTCCCAGAGCGAAGTAATAAGTTGCTGATACTCTGCGTCGATCAGTTCTTGAGGAGGCTTCTTCAATTTGTCCATCAACTCTTTCATTTCTGATCGAGTCGGCAAATAAACCTCTAGATCGTGGTCATTAAATTTGACCGTTCGATACTTTTTCCTTTGTATACCGCCAAGTCTTTCCTGTAGTTTCATTTTGGTATCTTTGCCCTTTGTTTTGCTGCCCACGCGTCTAAATTTCTTCCAAGCTGTTCCGCCAAAGACGCGAGCATTTGTGGAGCAGTTGATTCAAAACCTTGTCTAATAAATGGCCTCCCGGCCACTTCCGCTGTACCAAATTCCATCGCTTCGGCTGCAGGTCGATATTGGCCTTTTTGATCTTTATAGCCAACACCAACATCGACATACCCAAAAGCAATTGTATTAGGCGACAGATATTTCTTCCGCTTATCTTTGCCAGTGGCGACTTTTGCGCCTCGCCTAACCTTAGTTCTAAGTTTGCCTGTGTCAACGGGAGCGCCAGCTTTGATACGCGATCTTGTGGCTTCCATTGCTTGACGCAACGCAGGAACTAGCGCTCGCTTTGCGCGAGTTGTCCCAAATTCTTCCTGCAAATCTAAAAGCGTTCTTTCAAACTCTTTTAGACCCTTAACTTCTATCGTTGGCATTGCTGACAATCTTTTTGAAGATTAGATCATTCAATCGAATAACATAATCCACAATTTCTTCTGGTGTCATGTCGGCCCCATGATTCTCTGCCATTTTGTGGCAAAGACTAATGTTGATAAGCCGTTGTTGGGGATACCCAAACCAGTTTTTAGCACCGGTTTGGGCTTGAGCAATCAGATAGCCCAGCAAATCATCACTCGCTCTTTGCATGAGCCCTCAACACTGAAAGACAAACTGCTTCGGCCCCGCCGGGGCTGGCTTCCTGTAAGGCGGCATCCACCTCTTGTAAGGTAAAGGGATGCCCTTTTGCCATTGCATGAAGGTCGCCCCTGAATTCCGCCATAAGCGCCACTAATTCATCAAGTGTTGTTTGACCAGCCATATTGATTGCCTCTTGGATGAATTGTGAAGGTTACTTTAGCCTCTGCGCCTGGAGCAGGATCAATCGTCCACTGACTGACACGCCCATTGAAAGCAAAGTTAACGATATTTGTGCCATCGCTTGCAGAAATCACAAATGTGCGATCAATCGTGCCATTGTAAGCATCTGCGCGAAGCAGCAAAAGATTTGTGTCGCTAGGGTTCCAAGCCGCAACCACGGTCATGCTTGTCGGAGCCGATTGCGTTGGAATCTTATCGGATTGACGCGAGCCGGCAACCGAGAAGTTAGCCATTGCATCATCTTGACCAAAAGCAGGAATCGCTTCAACGGGTACAAGTTGAGCAGAGACCGCAATAGCAGAGGTCGAAGCATAGACACTAAGGTTAGCGGTGGTTAAAGGAGTTGGAGTAGCCCCCGGCTGGCAGTATAGAGAGGCTGAAAAGCCGGGTAAAACTTTATTAGGGAGAGCCATTTTTCACCTCACGAAGGAATGTCCAAAGTCGAGTCTAAAACAATTTGATGTAATTTTGAATCGTTGTCGTATACGTGGAAAAGCCAATCAACGTCTACTTTTGCCACAAAAAATAAGCCGCCAAATGTTCCCTGATAGCCGTGGAGCGCATCGACAATCTGCTGAGCCTTTGAGTAACAATTCGCCATCTGCTGAGCAAAGACTGTCGCTTGAAAGACAGGTCGATCTATACCCTTTACCGACTGCGGCCCCGTATACACCGGCTGATGAACATCTCTTAGCTGCCAAGTTACAAATGTTGGTTCGTCTGCAAAATTACGATTAAAGACAGCATAAACCGGAGTCGGAGTGCAGACCGTCGTTAGCTGCGCCTGTATCGCCTGAGCATAAACAACGGCTGAATTCTGGCCCATTACACCGCTACCGACGGTTCGTTACGGTAACAAGTAAAGGTTACCCACTGCCTATCGTCATGCTCGTAAACCTCAGCAATCCGCCACGGCATGTTTCTGAACGTTATCGAATAATGTTCTTGATCGTCTGAGATCGTACGCATGTTTGGGGTGTAATTCACCGTGAACTCAATCATGTTGTCGTACTGCCTAAATCTTTCAAGCGTCTTGATACGGTTATGCACAGACTTGGTTTTTGCTCGTGTCTGAAACCACGGAGTTTCTGTCGTTGTCTGCTCACCAAGATTGGTAATCCCAAACGTCAAATTGTTGATGGTGATTTGATCGACGCGTAAAACCATCACATCACCAAAGTCTTGTATGGTCTCAATAACTGGTCAATTGCCCAAGGAAGCTGATGCTGCTTAGCCTCGGAGATTGCCGAACGGTTATTGTAGAAATGCGTGAGCAACAAAAGACCCGCTTGCTTGACCACAGGATACTGACCAATAACACTGCCTTGTAGTGTGTACTGGCAGAGCATCGGAGCGGTCATATAGGTGTTGATGTTATTGGGAACCTCAAAAAGAACTAGCTTATTCCCAGTTGGGTCAAAATAATAGTTAGAGCTCGTGATTGTCGTAAGAACTGGCGGGTTCAAATTGTTGTAATACTTGACCGAATTGATTGTTACGCCAGTTTGCGAGACTTCAGGAAAGTCTAAAGAAACTGGAGCTGCCATCAATCCCGAAATTAAGTAACCGACTTCATAAGTTACATTGCAAATCGGAAAGCCCAAATAATCCTCAATAGCCATGCGTGTCGCCAGCTCAAGCGCTTCCAAATAAGCGTCTTGCGACTCATCTGCAAAAAGATTGAGCTGGTTGGTGATTTCGTCGAGCGTGAGCCATTGCGAAACAATGTCACGGTTTGATTGCACTACCTTTTGGTAGTTGAACGGGTTTCTAGAACCCGCCCCGAAATTACCTTGTAGCTGACTTGGCATGTTAGGTTCCGATCAAACGAACACCAGCGGTTACATCGCGGACAGTCGAGACCAAACGCTTCTCAGCGTACATCGTAATTGTTCCAGGCTGCGTCTGCTCCATGCGTTGCAACGTCATTTCCGAATGGTCAACAATCCAGAAGAATCGCGGCCAATTTGCAAGATAAATCGGAGAAGCGCCGACAGCAGGAGCATCCAAGTACGGATTAACAATGACCGGCCAGCCCATGATGTTTACACCCGGGCCTTCGCCTTCTTCACCAGTTTCAACCAGCGTATAGGAATTGCCCCCATGCGTGTACTTGCGAAGGGTTTGCAATGCTGTTGGGTGCATCATCCACGCCGTTCCTAGCATTCTCCAAAACTGACCTGGAAGAGCGTTAGCAAC
>OGWG01000152.1_pt1 | contig 11980 bp, 1 predicted proteins | sample 1575911 | NCBI WGS metagenome assembly OGWG01 (sample SAMN07581534, study PRJEB24739) | freshwater metagenome
ACGATAGATAGGCATAGGACTGCAGGGACTGCGTCGTGTTGCCCAAGAACTCAACATGTCCAGTACAGAGGCAAGCTTTGAAGCAGTGACCTCTTATGGTGATACGCTAGACAAAATGGTCAAGCAGTATCAGGTGGATAACGATGGGGCTGTACCTACAGCCAAAGAGTTTGAAGAGATGAGAAGTCTTGCCATGCAGGCAAGTACCGCCAACTATAACACCAACCTGGGACTGCTTCTTGCTACAAACAAGCTTCAGTTTGGAAACTTATTCAACAGGTTCATTCCTGCCAACAAGTTTATGACAGAGGCTGCAGAAAACGTAATGGTTATCAACTCTAAAGCTGGCAAAGCTCTGATTAACAAGTCAGGGTTTTTTGGCAGCTATGGTGTACTAGGTAAAGTTGCCAAAGAGTTTGGCAAAAAAGAAGCTGCCTGGCAGTTTTCCAAAGCTTTTGCCAAGGACTTTTTTAAGTTTGAAGTCTCAGAAGGTCTGCAGGAGAATCTTCAGGAAACATCTGCAGCGGCGTGGCGTGACTATTACGCCGGTCAGTTCAATGGTTTAGAAACCTCACTCTCTGATGCTTTTGGTCAGGGTGCCAGCGAGCAGTTTACCAAGCAGGGTTTGAAGACGTTTCTGATGGGTGCTTTTACAGGGTCGCTGATCCGCGTGCCTACAGCGCTCGCATCCAGTTCATTTGAGGCTGCTAATCGTGCACTTATCAACCGCGAGTATGCAAAGACTCCTGAACTCAATCCCTACAAACGCGCAGAAGAACAATTCAAAAAAGACCTTGAGATACAGAACGCACTTTTCAAGCAGGCCAAAGAAGGCAGCTTTAAAGAAAAGATCGTGAACTTTGTGGCGCAGACTGATGCTGCCCAACAGCAGGCAGAAGCTGCCGCCAAAGGATTGCGCTATGAGTTTGAGAACGGTCGTGACAACGCACTGCTTGCAGCAGTAGCGTCTGCTCAAAGAACCAACTCGGTAGGCATGTTGCAACGTGCTATCAAAGACATGGGCAAGGACATGAGCGCAGAAGAATTTGAAAAGTCTTTTGGTGTCAAGTTAGAAGACACTAAATACAAATCTGCAAGCGAGTTCTCAGAAGCTGTTGCTAGGGATGTTAAGAAATACTCAGACGTTATTGAGGGCCTTCGCACTAAGTTCAAAAGCACCATGGCCAATCCTGCACAGTATGACAAAGGCAGTAGAGGCCAGTACGTTGCAACACTGATGCGCGGGGCGCAGGAAGAAGCCATACAGGTTCTTGCGCTCAATGCTATTAAGGGTGACATGTCAGCTAACAGAGCCAAACAGATTGCTGAAGAACTGATGTCTTCACCTGGGATTGGAACCAGTGCAGATTACGCATTGCGAGCACTCACTAGTGCTACATCACTGCAAGGTGAACTTAAATCTTTGTACGCAGAAATCAGGATATTACAAGAGCAGCTTAAAGCTGAAGGTCTTGATGCTGAAACAAAAAACAGCATCAAAGAGCAACTTAACAGCAAGATCAAAGAAGAAGAGTTGCTATCAAAGTGGGCTAGTTACTGGGAGGTTAGAGACAGCATCATAGGATACGACAAAGACAACCAACCTGTTAAAAGCAAGCAGATTGCAGATGTCTTTATAGGAAAATCTATTGATAAGACACAAACTGTTACAGATGAAAATGGCAATGAGGTTAAAACAGTAGACAGGACATTTGATCCTACTGACCGAGAGGTTGTAGAAACGTTTCGCCAGTTGATGAACATCAAAAACAAACAGGCAGGAAACAGCACTGAAATTTCTGAAGAAGTCATGCGTGACAGCTTTCAGAAGATTTATGACTACATCCGCTTGGACCGCGATACCAAAGACTACATGCGCAGTGTTGATGTGCTCATGAACCCTGATAACTTCCGCCAAATGCAGGAGCGTATGGTAGATGGTAAGTTTAAGTTCAACCTAATTCTCTATGTTGACAAACTAGACGATGATCTGTATAACAGAACTTTAAACATTCTTAATGATCTGACACCTGATGAACAGGACGTAGTAAACATCATTAAAGACTTGAGAAGTGCACTTGTTGACTCTGAGAACTATAAGAATTTGTTGGTAGTTATTGCCAACCCTGACATGAGCATTGAGCAGGAAGACTATGCGTTCAAATTGTATGAAGGTATTGTTCAGGACCTGCTTAAAAAAGAAGCAGAGATCAGAGTCAGGTACGCACCCAAAGAATACACAGATGACATCTCACAGGAAGACTTTGATGAAATCATGGCCACCGGTGAGCTGGATCCTGTTATCAAGTATCTAATCGCAGATAAACTTTCACAAGGCATTGCGTTGTCTGAGCGTGAAGAAAAGGTTTACAAACGTCACAAAGACGCAATAGACAAAGAGACATCATCTTCTAAAACACCTGTTACGTCTGGTACCAGTGTAGATCCTGCAGAACAAACACCTGCAGTAGAGTTACCACCTATAATTATAGTAGGACCTGATGGTGAGGAGGTTATTGAAGAGACTCCTGCAACTGCTGTTTCTGATAAGAAAGCTGATGAAGAAAGGATAAGACAGGAAAAATATAATACTCAACAGAATGCTCTTGTTGCTGGTCAAGTTTTAGACAATCAAGGAGACCCTGTATATGAAGAAGACAAGGGAATAGGAGCAAATGGTTTATCTACATTAACAGATAAAAAATATGGGCATGGTCATAATAGAACTATTGGATTAAATTCTTTAAAAGTTTTAGAAAGTTTATTAGATGGTTCTGATTTTTCAGGAATGTTTGGTCTAATTGGTAATGGAGAATATTCAACTTGGGAGTCTGGTAAATTTATAATCGTATCAAACAACATTAATCCTACTACAAATAATAAGTTAAACTTAAATGAAATAGAAGTCATACTTAATGCAGGGTTAAGTCCATTTGCTCAAGAATTAGCTAACAAATATCCTAATGTAGTATTTAAGGATTTTAATGGTAAAAAATACGATGCAGAACTAGCTGCTTTAGAAAGATCTAAACCCGCACCAACTACTGAAACTTTTACAGACTCAATAGACGACGCAAATCTTGCGTTCTTTGGAATAAGTACACAGACTGCTGTCACAGAACAAGAGACAGCTTTAGAGCAAGAAACACCTTTTGCTGCCACTGGCACAGAAGAGCAAGGATACGACGTAGTAGACCGCAACAACAATGCAGTTAATCCTGAGAAAATCCCCAGCGCTGAACAAGCTGTGGAGCTTGCAGAAAGCATGAATACTACCAGGGCTGACCTTGACTTTGTGCAGAAGCTTATGGGCACTACAGATGCAACCATGGTTACCAAAGCGCTTGAGATATTTCAAAAGTCCATGGAGCAGTACAACAAGCGCAAGAAAACCAGTTTTGCCACACTGGAAGAGTATTACAAAACTCCTGATGGCAAGCGTCTTATAGAAGCAAACAAAGAAGCATTGATTACAGGTAAGCCTGTAAACTACAAGCAAAAGTCTGTGGCTGCAGCGGTTAACCCTGTCACAAATCAGATCACCTTGTTTGACTCACCAGCCACTGGAAACGTTGCAAGTTTAACTCTTTCAAGTTTAGAAAGTCTTCACGCTAAAGTCAAAGAATTTAGAGAGCAAGCTCTACAAGATCCAACTAAATTTAGTAAATTTGTAGAGACAGGAAATGTTCCATCTGCTCCCATCACAGAAGCTTCTATTCTTAACAAGCTTCAAGACATTACTCGTTGCTTTTCATAAGCACATTTCTTCTTTAACCCAACTATAATGGCGTGTCAAATACAAACTGACAAGTACACTGGCGTTGTTCTGGATCTGATAAGACTGGAGCCTACTGTATACAACAACTTTGACAATGCTGCTTCTTTTATTCTGAGAAGCGGGCTGACTCCAGAGCAAAAGATGCTCTCTGTACATAACCTGGCGCACATCTACGCAGGTCTTGCTGACTTGGACTCTTCCTACTATGAGAAAGGCAAGGCTGATCAGGTCAGCAGCATGATCGCTTCTACAGAAAACCCTGAGGGATATATAGAGATACTTTCAGAACTTTATGGTATATCCAAGCCTGCAGAACTCAAGCTGGACAGCATCACTAAAAAAATTGAGGCACTTGGTGGTAAAACAGTTATCAACCGCGCAGACTTGGTAGGCACCAATGGCATAGTAACCCTGATCAAAAACTACTTTGCTACCCACAGCTTTGCCAATCTGGAAGAAAGAACCCAGTTGCTGGAGCAACTTTCAGCGGCACTGCGTCAGCAGATCCTGGACAGTCAGATGCCTCAGGACAACAAAGATGGCCTTGAGTCTTTGATAGGTGACATGTTTGCCAGTCTGGACAAGCGTTCAGACTTTATTCCTATTACTGAAATTGCGCAAGAAGCACAGCTCAGAAACATGCTGGTAACTCTTGCCAATGGAGAAATGGTAGAAGCTATCTCAGAAAACGAGGTGCTCTATATGATCAGTAACGACGGTTCACTTGAAGCTCTTTCTGAAGACCAGATTGTAAGCGTCAAGCAGTCGCGCCCCACAGACACTTTCCAGGGAAACTCCAGTGAGCATATTTTTTATGAGGACACCATTTTAAGCAGTCTGCGTGTAAAGCCTGTTAATCCTGAGGATACAGCAGAAATATTTAAAGCACTCAATCATCCACAGCCTCTTACAATGGTGCGTATTCATGCTGTCAAAGTCAGCAGCGTAGGTGACCAGCGTGTGGAGCGTATCCAGAATTTGGCGCAGTCTGATCCAGCAATGGCAAAGCTCGCCAACAGACAGCATGAAACTTTTGAAAACAAAGCGCAAACAGAATATCTACTTTCTGAAAGCACTGGTAAAGTAGTGACCTTGTCACGCCCAAAAGCATCAGAGCAAAGCTTTGTGCTTGTAGGAAATATTATCGGCACAGACAAGAAGTTTTACCTGTACAGCAATGATAATCTTACATTTGTATCTTCTGACAACACCACTGAGCGGGTTGATTTCAACAACCCAGGGCACCTTGCAGAGTTAAAGCGCCTTAGTGTCAAAACAACCGGCGCAGAAAGAATGGAGTTGACAGACCAGGATATTGAAACACTGCAGGATAGTGCCAAACACTACCAAGAGTTTGTGGCTTCTGTACAGGATGATTTGATGTCAGAATTTGCTGGCGGCAGAACCTCTGTGGACATTACAGAGCAGTTTGCTCAAGCGTATCAGATGCAGTCCACACGGCCTTTTAAGACTCTCACACCTCTTGGTAAAAAACTTGAGTCCGACCCTTCACTGTACAAGCTGCTTACTATTGTCAACACAAAAACTGGGGTTAAAGAAGAGCGCCAGATACCATTTTTGTATAACCGTGTTCAGGGGGTTCTAACAAATTTTCAGCTTGTAGATATCCTTGATAAAGATGAAAGAATAGAGCATACGCCACAGCCAGGTGCTGAACCAGTGCTAATGAACATGGATGATTACGCAAAAGAGGTGCTTGGTCTTAACCCCAACAGTGTTGAAAAGCTTTTAAAATCTACAGACCGGCGTCAAATGAACGTGGTCATTAAGTTTAGAGAGGGTGCTATTCCTACCTACAATATTGCAGAAAATGTGGCTACAATGTCACCAGTAGAAGAGTTTGCCAACTTTATTTTTGAGCTTAACAAGGTACTGACCAACAGTACCAACAGAGCTACAGACGTAAAAAACTTTGATGTTTTTCAGTATGCTTTTAAACCTGCTACCAGTAAAGCAGTAGGCGACAAACCACTTTATGTTGCGTTTTCAACCACTATAAAAGGACAGCTGCAGTTTTGGATTAAGCCAGCCAAAAGAGATGGTCGTTATAGTTTTATGGAAGAAAACAAAAAACCTTACAACTTTTTGTTTGATGAGAAAATCATCACTACTACTGCAAAAGCGCTTAGTGAAGGAAAGCTTGTAAAACAAATTCAGGAAAAGTTCCCTGAGCTTGCAAAGTTTGATCTCAGTAAGGCTGAAGATCTGTACGAGTTTTACAGGACAATTACTGTCATGAGCCGCAGAGGTTCTGTGGATGGACTAATTATAGATCTTGCCAATGCTGTTAAAGAAGCAAGAGAAAGATTTTCTCAACAGATCCGTGATCAGGTACTGAACAAACTTGAGTCACAGACCAGTGAAGATCCCAGGTTCATGCAGAATCTTAGAGAGGATTTTACCTACAACGGTGTGTTTAAGCCAGAGTTTTTGTTTTTTCGTGAAGAAAAAGATGGTACTGTTGTACCCAACATTTCTTTTTCACCAAGATACACTCCTAAAAATGGTATTAACGCACGTGCACGTTTTGGTTCTAACCTAAACAACTACATGCACGTGGATTCAGGTGCAAGGCGTTTTGTGATTACTCCTAAAAACAGTGTCAGTAACCTGAGCAGCATTTCTGCGCCAGCCCCGGCACCTGTTACAGTTGAAACCCCTGTACAGATTCATGTACAAAATCCTGTACAACAATCTGTAACACCTAGCACTATTGACATACCACGCATGCCTATGTTTAGCATGATGGCGGGTTATATAGAAACAGAAACAGATGCTGAACGTCTTAGCGCGGTTGCTTGGTTAAAGAAAACATATCCTCAGTTTCAACTTTCAGAGTTTGACCTTTCCACACTGATTGAACTTTCCAGTCTGGATGGAACTGTACTGGGGATGTTCAAAGACCGTGTGATCTATCTTAATAACCAGATCAAAGGAAAAGGTACTGTTTACCATGAAGCTTTTCACGGTGTGTTCAGGTACCTAATGACAGACGCGTATCGCGCAGGTCTTGTAGACTTGGTCTCAGGTATGAAAGCCCACGCTTCTAAGTTTACAGAAGAGTCACTCAAAGAGTTTGCACGCAAGCGTAACTATGTCTATGACAAGACGCGCATGAAACAACTTCAGGCAGAAGAAATTCTTGCAGATGGTTTTCAAAAATATATGACAGACAACAAGAAACCTAAAGGTGTTCTTGGTGACCTGATGCAGTTGCTCAAGCGCTTGATTGAAATGTTTACAGGCAAGAGCAATGAGATTGACAGACTGTACTCTCGCGTAAGCAGTGGTTACTACACAGGCTCTGTCATGGCTTCTGAAATGTACGATGGTCAGGCAGCGTATGAGATCATTGAAGGTCTGGTTGAAATTGAAAATTTGCCTGGCGGTGTAAGAGTTACAGAAAGGATTGGCAGTCTTAATTCTGCAGAACAGCAAAATGAGCTGGTCAATATGGTGACTTATTACATGCTCAAAGGATACAATGACAAGCAGACGTTTGAGCAAAACTTTGACAGAATGGCTAAAGTTATTCTTGACAAAGAGTACAACCTTGATAGGCTTATTGACAAGTATCCTAAGAAACGTGATCAGATTCTTAAAGTTCTGGGCAATACCTGGAAGAACTACCGTTTTATGTTGGGTGCACGTATGCGGAATGAAGTACTGCCTGACTTGAACAATACAGGCAATCCTGACTATGATAACCTGATACGCCCTAACTCAGTAAAGCGCAATGATGGTACAGGAGATATCGTTGTAGACAACACCAATGGTCAAGAGTCTAAAAAGACTCTGATGAAGCTTGTCAAAGCAAACTTTGAAAAGATCAATGCACTTATAGAAGGCAAGCCAGAACAAGATGATACTCTTACTGGAGATAAAATTGACGAGCTTATTACAGATGAAAATCCTGCTGTTTACAATGAAGATGATGAAACTGGTTCTAACGACCAGGAAACTGAGTCTGCCGATTTTGACAGTGGACTGAATCAGTACAACAAACTTGAAGGAGTCAACAAAGAGATCAGAAGGTTTTTGGCGCTGGTGAAGTATGATCGTCTAGATGAAAGACTGGCAGGTACTGTTAAACCTACTATAGATTTATCTAGAGAATGGAGTGGTGACTTAGAATCAAGCGATGTTTATACAGAAGGAGCTGTAAACACTATGAGGACCAAAGCAGCAAAACCCAATGAGCACTTTGGCAACCCTTGGAGTGAAGGTGGATACGGAGGAACAATTAAGACAAATTCTGAAAATGGAATACCAGCTGTCACTGTAGCATCTAATAATTATAAAGAGTGGTTACTTGGTACTAAGTTTCAAGAAGTAAAACCAGAACAAAGAAATTGGATACTAGATCAGATTAATCAAGGTAAACTTGACAACGCTGTTCTTTTGTATTCAAAAAAGCTTATGGATAGAGGTCAAGGATCTCATGCGATATCATTAGCTGAAGTGGTTGATAAAATTAGAGGTATCCAAGGTGTCATACTACCGCGTTTGGTCAACGGCAACCAGATGTTTGGCGTACTCATGAGTGTTACCTCAGATATAGAGGTAGATAACATTATTGACCACATCAAGGTCGTAGCAAAAACAGCACGCTATGATGGAAACAATCTGCTGGCAGATGATCTTGACAACATTTACAGTAAGCTGCAAAAGTTTACAAACATGGACAGCAACGGCAGGCCGCAAAGTAATCTGCAGCTTTACAACATGCTGATTGATGCGCTGGATACTACTGAGCTTGACTTTATAACTACTACAGTCTATACCAATAAAAAAACTGACCAAGTCACTGGAGAGGACATGGGTACAAGCACAGAAAATTACACAATCAAAGACCAGGTTTTGTTTCAGGACAGCAATCTGCGCAAAACAAATATCATTACATCCATTAAGACTAAGCATGCTTCTTCTGCAAAAGATGAAGCATATCTTAATGCTGCTAGAGATCTGTATGATTTGGCAAAGAACAAGATTTATGCTGGCAATTATATTTTAGACAGTGCTGGTTCTAACCAGGGCAAAAAGCTTGAAGAAATTTCTACTCAGTTGCACACTCTCATGGGAGAAGTTGGCATCAATGTGCCCAAATCTTTGATACGTCTGTCACTACTTGCTATAGATAAAATACAGAATAATGTGGTGCACGACGATGCACAGTTTAGCCAGGATGTTTTGGATCACTACAACAATCATGAACAGATGATTGCTGAAGGAATCTATTTTGAAAAGGACTTCTTCTTAAGTATATCACAGATTCTTCAAGAAGCTATAACAAATACAAACAATCATGATACCTTTGCTAGGTATCTGACTGAGGATAAAAAGGCTGATTTGCCAATTGCCCGTTTTAGCACAATTCTGCGCAGGGCTGCAGCTTACATTGTCAAGTATGATCCACAAGGCATACAAAGTACAATCAAAGACTCAGAGAACAAGTCGCGTTACAGGTTTGTAAGTTACACACCTGCGCTGCGTCTGGCGCAAACTTTGAGAAGAAAAGGGCTGGAGGAGACACTAAGAGAAGACCCTTACTTTGAAGAGTACCTTAACGACTGGTTCAAAGACAATCCTGCAATGGGTGTTCTGCTTGATCCAAAAGGTAGTGCTACTGACAAAGCAAAACAGGAGATGTTCTTGCGCAACTTTCGTGTTGCGATGTTTGGCGGAGTAAACCAGGTGTTTGACGGCAAGTTTAAGCCTGGTAAAAGTTTTAAAAACATTGACAGCAAGTCAATGTACATCACACACCTTCTTTCTTTTTTGAACAGAACCTCTCACAAACAGGTTATCAAAGACGTTGAAGGAAAAGAAAAACTTGTTGAGATACAAACTTACTTGCGAAGCTTTACACAGCTTGAGTCATCGCAGACTAACTTTTTGATTTCTGCACTTTATGAACAGTATGCTGATGACAAAGGCATGCTGAAAACAAAAGATGGACACCTTAAAATAACTGACACACTTACAGACGTTGTTCGTCAAGAGTACAATCGCATTCAACGTGTGTACAATGAAAGACTTGAAAGAAAACAGGTTTTTGATGCTGGAGAAAAGCATAGTTTGATTTTGAAATTCAATGCCACACATCAAAAAGATGATGTAACAAAAGCAGAGGTTGACAGCAAAGATTTGCGTGCGTATAACTTTAGCAAGATGCCTGATTTCTTTGAAGCAAACGCAGAACTGGTCAGCAATGATACTAACACAGGTTTGCGTGATTTTGCTTTTGCAGGTACTAAGTTTGAAGAACTGCCTGAAGATGTATTGGTTACACTTCGTAACCAGTTAAACTCCTATGCACAACAAGCCTTACAAAAACATCTTGACCGTTTAGTCGAACTGCAAGTCTTAAAGAAAGAAACACGACCTGTCAGAACTGCCACTGGTGCAGTCTTTGTTCAAAAAGGAACTGACGGAACCATCACAAGATACACGTCTGAACTTGTTGCACCCACAATGATTGTTGATGGAAGAAAACAAGAAAACGTTCTTGAAAACAAGTACTATAAGACTCCTAAAAACTATGGTGAAAAACTGAAAAATTCAGAGATCAAGCCTATAGAAATTCCTGAACAGGAAAACATGGAAGGTTTTGTAGCAGATGCGTTCTTTAACTTTTGGGCTAACTCACTTACAGTAAATGACTTGCTGGATGGTGACAGTGCTATGAACGTAAAGGATCCTTCTGACTACTTCAAGCGTCAGAAAAAACAACTTGCTGCAGGATCTACGCTTAAACGTGGTGAGCACAAGGTGGCGTACATCAACACAATCAAGGCTTTCATCCATGAAAGCTATCCAATGTATGGGCCTTACTTCAATGAGCAGGAGATCAGAAATGACGAAAAACTTTCTGAGGATCTGCGTAACGTACTGCTTACAGATTTTGCTAAAGCACAACGCGGCGTAAAAGAAACAATCACTGACCCAGATACCGGCAAAGAGAGAACTATCAAGTATGGTGACATGATGCGTGAGATTTTTGATGGTCAGAGCTTTTCTACACTAATGCACCAGATGGATATGCACGATGCTATGGGTCGTCTGAGTGCAGAGGCTGCAGAACTACTGATAGCAAAGCACTATCGCAAGCTTACTGCTGAAGAAATATCACTACTTGAGAGAAACAACATTGTCAACAACGCTAAAAAGACGGTGACCTCATCACGCAATGCGTATCACAAACAGTCTGAGGTTCACATTGACCGCAATGACGTGTCTGTGTTGGTTATCCCTGAAGAAAATCTTGTGTTTCCTGAAAGAAAAAGGGAGTATATTAAAAAAGCACAAGACACTATTCACATGCTTTATGCAGAAGTCTACTTTCTACGAGATGCTATGCAACAGGCGAAACTTGCTGGCTTGGATCCTGCACCATTTATGGCACAGATACAGGCTAACATGCAGGAGATACATAAGTACTACAAGCCTATTCCTTCTCGCAAAATCCTGCATGATCTGTTGAACGCCATGGAGTTTCACCAGATAGATCACTTGATGGACACCACGGCGTCCAAAAATGCCACACTGTTACCTGTTGATATTTTTGCTGAAACGCAAAAGCTTTCAGAGGGAAGTTACATTAACCTTGAAATGTCCTCAGTAGCTGTTGACAACCGCTACAAGTTTTTGCAGGTAGAAACATCAGGTGTGAAAGACACTGCTAAGTTTTCTGTACAGGCCAAAGCATTGATAGCTGCTGATTTGGCAAATATTGCTGAGATCATGCGTGCCTCTGGAAGAGAGATCACAGAAAGTGAGCAAAAGTCCATGAAAAAAGTTGCCACTATTCTGAGAACTTACCAGCGCACGCTCAAAGATGTCGGTGAGTCAAACCTGGTTAACCTGAAGACAATCTTACGCAAGGACGGCGACTTTGAGGTGGGCAAGATTTTTACCCTTATCAGAACTTCTTTAGAGTCTCAAGGAGCACCTGTCAACACACTCAAGCTGTTTGATCTGAATGTTGATGGCACACCGGTGCATTCACCTAACCTGCCAGGGATACGTAACATGCTGGAGTATTACTTTTTCTCACAGTACTCTAAGCATATTACTGATGAAAAGCGCTCTGGCTTTAAGAGCATTCACATGTCTTCTTTTGGGTATGACCTGATGACGGACGTTGATGGCAATATCATTCGCAGTGAAGACTACCGCAGG
>OGWG01000153.1_pt1 | contig 11968 bp, 8 predicted proteins | sample 1575911 | NCBI WGS metagenome assembly OGWG01 (sample SAMN07581534, study PRJEB24739) | freshwater metagenome
AATAATGTAATTTCAGCGTCTGGCATAGTTTCATCTGAAAAAAATCAGGGGATCTTTTATTTTACTAACCGTTTCAACGAAGCAAGCCAATTAGAATTCAATAAATTATTGAATGACTTGGTTGATAAATAATAAAAAATCTATTTTTTGTGAAAAAACTAGTCAAGGGATTTAACGAATTTAATCGAATAAATGAAAATGAAGGGGCTGAAAAGATCAAACTGCGAGGATACGGGGCAGAAAAAATAATTGGCCGAATTGGAGATCTAATGAAAGTTCTACCAGATCGAGTAAAGTTTGGAGTTCCAGCTGATATTAAAGGATATTCAATTACCTATCGAGATGCGAACGGTGCAATTGAAAAAATTAATGATCTCAATAAGCAATATTCATCTAGAGGAGAAGAGGTAACATTCTACTGCTGGAATATTGGCTATGCTGGAAGCTGGGATGCAACTCAGAGCCTAAGAGAAAAGATTAAAGAAGCTGGAGGTTTCGGAAGCAGCTCTAATATGAATCTCAAAAAAGTAGTAGATTATTTTACTAAAAATCAAGAGGACGTAGATAATGTTAGAAGTATTGCCCTTTCGATAGATTCAAAATCCATTAGAAAGTCGGCAATTGATATGGATCAAGAGGAAGTGTATCCAACAAAAGCTCCCCAACCAGATTCTACAGAAGAAGAGACTTCAGACGAAAAGGTAACGACTGAACAGGGAGAAGAATAACTAAAATCTAAATAATGGCTGGAATCAAGCACCTAAAGCAGATCTACGATAAGAAAGGAGAAGACTTTTTAAACAATCTATTGAATAATTATGTGATAATTAATGAGCAGATAGAGGGTAATTTTTTTGGAGTCAAGAAAGATCAGTCAACCGACCGATTTAAATACTTTAAAAAATCTGGAGAGATCACTTATGTTGACCGAATGCTAATGAAATTCTACAATCCAGTCATTGCCTATTTCGAGTCTATGCCTGAGGAGAAGAGAAATAGAATACCTTCTAATTTTTATTTTGGATTTCAGTACATAACCGGTAAAGACGGAGGAAAGTCTCAATATTCTAGGCTGCCAAAGAACGGACTGATCTTAAATTACATTCATCGATTAGACGAAAACGGTAAGCCGATTGAGACCCTTCAAACAAGAGACGATTTAGAAAGATGGGCTTATTATTTAGGAGTAGAGCCTCCTATTATATTATTTGAAGGCAGGTTGGATGACGATCAAAAATCAGCAATTTTAGACTTTGTATATTCTCCTAAATCAAAACTTAGCGAAAGATTTCAAACTGAATCCTTCTCAAAATATATTCTATCTGTTTTAAATCCAGATTCTCATGAACAGAAATTAGAATCCGGTTTAATTGGGGATCTAAACGGAGTAGTATTTAGATTTTATGATGAGAATGATGAGAATCCAAGATCAAATGCCTTTTTAGCTAAAATAGTTGACCCAATCTTTATAGAGTCAGCTGCTGAAAACGCAGAATCTAATAAAAATCAAAGCAACGATTATATCTGGTTAATATTAATTGATCTAATGAATCACTTTGAGATGTATAATGAAGATGATCTCTTAAATATGTGCAAGGACCATGAGGACTATGATTCAAAATACGTTTCGATCATTGACCAGATATTTAAGGATTTTATCAAGCAATATTCTTTTAAATACGAAGGAATACAGCTAGACACTCCCGAATATTTAACCCTTCCAGAATTTGAAATAGATCTGGATTTGATTAAGGACGATGAGGTTAAGGGGATTTTAAATCAGAGCCCTGCATACCGTGAAATTTACAGGATCCTCTCTAATTTTTTCAGAAAAACTAGAAAAAAATCCAGTTCTAATTTCTTTACCCCAGATCTGATTGTTCAACTGAATTTAATTGTTAAAAAGATCAAGAGAATAGTGATGGGAGACGCAGTCTATGAAGGCCTATTTCCTTCATTTGGAGAGTTTATAGGCTCTGATGTTGAAGATAATTCCTATATTGGAGAAGGAGAGTGGGCAGAAAAAAACGTAGGGGTAAAAAGGGAGAGTCCGGACGTTAACGTTATAGTTGGGTCATTTCAACCCTTTCACAATGGGCACCTCAAAGCAGCTGAGGCCTTAAAACAAAAGAATGGAAATCCAGTGGTTCTAGTTGCCTTAAGAGGCCAAAATAGAAGAACCCCTTTTTCTGATCGGACTACTAGAATATTATTAGAAAAAGCCCAGCAAAATTTTCCAGAGGTTATAAAGGACATAAAGTTGATTCCTTCAGGATCAATCAAAGAGATCATGAGAGAAATTAGACCTCAATATAATCCTATTTTATGGGGAACTGGGGAAAAGAGGCTAAAGGATCATGCTCTAGAATTTGAATATATTAAGAATAGAAATGTCCCTCTTAGAATATCTAATGATTTTAAGTTGGTACAATTGCCCAATTATTTAGATTCAAGCCGGGTGATAGAGGCAATATCCGGTGGAGACTATAATTCTTTCAAGGGGATGGTGCCAGATTGCATAAAATCAGAATTCTTTAATCTTAAAAAAGAATTAGACTCTAAGTAAAACCCGGTGGCCATTTATTTATATAAAATAATAAAACTTAAATCCTCTTATGCGTTTTAAAGATCTAACCGAAGAGAATAAAAATTTTTTCAAACTTGTTTATCTAGACAAATCAATATCTTGGGAAAACCGGCTCCGGATGATGGCTGAATATGCAGGAACCTCTTCCAGAACTGTTCAAAAATGGGTGTCTGCATTGGGTTTAACTGAAAGGGAAGAGACTGAGTCTCCAGAATTAATCAAGGCAAAACAGAGAACCTTTAATGAAAAGAGAAGGAGATTTATCGTAACCTGGGCTCAGAACAATACTCCAGTTCATCGCAAATTTTTATCTAACATTGAAGAGTATGCAAAACAAATCAAGGCTGACATTCACGTAATTGCGGGCCGATATAAAAATCCAACCTCAGTTTTTACAGACGGTGCCAAAGATGCTTGGCATGAGCCAATTAGAAAATATCTAGACGCAGCTAGACATGACATTCACACGTATCTCTCTATTATGTCAGACGTCAAAATTCAACCGACAGCAGTTAATCCAATGACTGGCATGCAAGGAATGAGCGGATTGAATAGTTGCATATTCGGGTCCCCTAAAGTTCAAATGGAGATGATTCCAGTTTTAGAAGGATGTAAGCCTAAAATGATGTTAACTACCGGGGCATGTACTATTAAAAACTATACAGATTCTAAATCTGGAAAGAAGGGAGAATTTCATCACACCTTGGGTTTTGTGATTGCTGAGATCAAGGACGATGATACCTTTTTTATTCGACAAGTAACAGCAGACGAAGAAGGAAACTTTATGGATCTCTGGAACCGGGTTAAATTTGAGGGAACAAGGGATCCAATCGAGTTTAACACTCCAGTAGAAGAAATTGAATGGAATAAAGAGAATTTTGGAGAGCCTCCATTTTCGCTAGTCGGAGAGTCTAAAATCACTAAAGATGCTGGAGTTTCTGCTTGCGTTCTAGGGGATCTTCACCTTGGAAAAGAGGACCTGGAGGTGATGAATACTACTCTAAATTTTATGAGAAGAGTCAATCCTGAACATATCGTCTTACATGATGTTTTTGATGGAAGCTCAATTAGTCATCATGAGATGAAAGATCCGTTTGCTCAATATGCCAAAGAGATAAAAGGAACCAATTCTTTAAATAAAGAAGTGGAATATATGCTAAACAAGTTAGAAGTATTCAACGAATTTAAAGATTCAAAGGTGGTAATAGTTAGAAGTAATCACGATGATTTTGTAGATCGATGGCTTAAGAACGAAGACTGGAGAAAACAGCCCACTCCTAAAAACTCCATGGAATACATGGAATACAGTCAAATCCTGTTAAAACAGTATTCAGAAGGGGACAAAATAAAAGGGGTAATACCTGAGCTGATTTGTAGAAAATATCCAGACTTTATTACTTTAGGAAGAAGCGACAGTTATATCGTTAATGGGTGGGAGCTCGGGCAACATGGAGACGTAGGATCAGCTGGAAGTAGAGGATCTCTTCAACAGTTTAGAAGATTAAATACTAAAATCATAGTTGGGCACTATCATGCTCCAGGCAGACTGGATGGCGCACTCTCAGTCGGCACTTCAACTGAATTAAGAATCGGCTATAACATTGGGGCCAGCAACTGGCTTCAATCTCATGTAATAGTTCACGAAAACGGCAAGGCCCAGCACTTAAATTTTATAAACGGAGAATTTACTACTCTGAGACCCTAGATTCTCTATTTACTTTATTTGTTTTAATATCAGATAAATAAAATAAAGCATATTCTTGACGTGAAACCTAAAAAGAGAGACTCTAGTTGGAAAAATATTGAAGATTATAATCAAGGAAAGGACAGATTGAAGAACGCTATACTACAGCACCCGGAAGAGGATCCGGGTGAAAGTTCAATCTATAATTATATGAAGGGGCAGACCAATAGGAGCGGTTGGGTCATGCCATTTGATCAGTATAAACAGATGGGAATGCCTAAATCCAATAAAAATAAAAAGAAATGACTCTATTTAGCTCTGAATTTTTAAAATCTAGATATTTAAGACCAGGCTCTCAGTTATTTGAAAGCTCTTCAAGTAAGAAGGACCCCTTAACTGAGGATTTAGAATATGCATTAAACCTTGCTGAGAATAAAATTGGAGGCTCTGGAAAGGCAGCAGATTCTTCTTCTTATGATTCAATTAAACGCATATTGGACCGAATTCCATCTGAAATGATTAAAGAAGAAAAGCCTAATCCTATAATTCAAAAGATCTTTTTTAATTTGACTGATCCTGAGAGAATCAAAATAATTCAAGGATTCATTGATTCTGAGTCAGAAGAGCTCGATAAGATAATTCAAAGAAACGACTCTGATTCTGGAACGAAAAAGATTTTAACCAGGGACGACTCATATGCTTCTGATTTTAATAGATCAGCTGAGATGATAATGAGATTTGAGAAGCTATATAATATCTATTCAGTCACCGCTCGTTTAACTCAACTGGACAAGGAAGGGGAAATATTAAGATCTCTTAGGGCAATAGAGGCAGAAATTGGCATAACAGGGGCCGGAACTTCAATAAGAGGAAAGATTGGTAAAATTGGAAAAATTGACCCTGATATTGAAGCAGATCAGTTTGAGATTATTTCAACATCGGGTGGTAAAATCGTTAAGTTTCCTAAAGAGAAGATCATAGGAGCAATAAAGACGGACTCGATTCGAGGCAGGGCAGAATCCGAGCACTCTAAAAGAATGTCTAGCATGGCTGAAAAGAGCTCGGATGCCATTAAAAATTGGTACGACTGGGCATCTAAAACCTTTAGTGGACTAGTGGATCAAATAAAATCCGGAACTGATGCCGAGAAAGAGATCAAGGCAGACTCTGCTATGGAATTTTCAGATAACACGGGCGGAGCTGCGTTTAATATGTATTTTAATCATAGAGGCAATAGAACCACGGTTAGGAATGAGATTGACGGAGTTTTTAACTCTTTAGACGACGATAGAGCGGGATCCTCTTCACTTGGAACCAGATCTGGAATCAGAAGAAAGAAATCAGCTTTTAGAAAAATTAAGGAAACTCTAGCAACTGCGGCCTTGCCAATAATTCAGAACGGAGAGATCAGGAGACCCGGGGACTATTTTAGGCTCTTTAAAACTCTAGAGCAGGAGAAACCTGAATGGATGAGTACCGTTTTATTAAACAAGATATTCTCCGGTCAGGTGGAAGAATTTAATAACTTTAAATCCAGTTCAATTTTGTCAGAAAATCCTTCGGAATCGGCCCAGATAAATTATCTAAGTGCCTGCGTAGAATGGACTTATAAATTTATAGATTCAGATTATATTTCCACCTTTACTAATAAAGAAATCGATGATTATCGAAAATCTATTGAGATGATAGTTACGGAAAAGAGATCAGAAATTAAAAACTATTATCTGTCTAAGGAATTTAATTTGGAAAATTTCAATTCAGTTTTAATCTATCCCAACGCAAATATTAAGCTCTTTCAAACCATAGACCTGGCAATAACCGAAGAGGATAGAAAGAAAGAGAGCAAACTGAGATCAATGTGGGGAGGTCTTGGGAAAATGATAACTGGCATGTTTAGCGGAATTGAGGTAAATACGGCAGATCTTGCTAAAGGCAAGGCAATAGCCGCGGCAGATCGAAAATTTATGGTCGGAATGAATCAATTTGTTAAATCAATCGTTGGAATGGTAGGAGGCAAAGAGGCAGGAGAGCGCTATGAAAAGGCCCTTCCAGACAAGTGGAAAACCCCAGATGAGAAGAAATCCGTCAAGGAGGACATGCTCTCTCCGATGGATTCTCCGACTGCAGAGCTGACCCCGATAGAAGGACCTGGATCCTTTCATCAGAACCCAGGTCAGATGCCAGGTGGAAATATGGACCTTTTTTCTCTTGCGGGTCCAACTGGAGGTCTTAGTATAAGTAATAATAAAACAAAGAAGAAAAAATCCGGTAAAAAATCTAAGAAAAAGGGAGCTCTGAATTCTTATGGAACTTCTAGAGTTCTTAATTTTGAAGACTTTATGAAAAACGGAGAGTATTAATTGTTAACGAAGGAAAGCTCGACGTTTTTGATAAATAATAAAAAATCACTTGGACTAGATGGAGGATTTTAAATCTATTGCTAAGCTATTCATTCAAAGAGATACAGACGATCCTACCTTTGCTGCAGTTGATGGCTATCCGGCCGCAATACCAGGCTCCAGATCTATATTTAATCCCTTTAATATTTTTAGGTACAGTAGGTTCGGATTAAATCCTAATGACTATAAAATAGAGCTGCATAGCGATAATTCCACAATCACTGATGTTTTAGGAGCAGAGTATGCTGGAGCTAGTGATGAAGTTTTATATCAAACAGGTGCCCCTGTAGGAGGAGCGGTTGCCGGATTAGACGCAGCAGATAAATTAGCTAACATTGTTAACGGATTTAAAAAGTTAAACGTTAGGGCAGCGATTGAAAATCCAACAGCTAGTCAGATTATAGAATGGACCCAATTGAGATCTAAGCCGGGCGAAATAACTGCCGAAGGACCCGCCCCCTATTCCCCGACTGACTTTTTGTGGTGTAAGTGGTATGGTAAAATTCCCAATAATCGCCTGATAACCCTACGAAGATATCCAATACCGATCGAAGACAACCTAAACATTGCTGCTTCGAAGATGCCGCTGGTCCCAATTGCCCAGGCAATTTCCTGGTTTGGCAAAGAGACTGGCAACTCTCTGGGCGCAATGTTAAAGCCAAGCTGGGGACTCAATTGGACCACCAAAGATACTAGCCAAATACAGGACATCCAAGGAAATGAAATTTCAGTAGAAGATCTCCTGGCTGCCGTTGGGCAAGCCAACGCCGACCCAGAATTAGTATCGACAATAAAAGCACTTATCACCGGAAATGGATCAGTTGAGATAGCTAAGCTGTCTGGATTCGACAAGAGCATTCAGAGCTATATACAGGGAGCCTATGGAACCAATGGGCCCTATTGGAATAGAATACTGGGCCCCCTGAATATAATCAACAAGACTCAGATCCGAGGTCAGGGATTTAAGGATACCATTGCAACTCCAATCAGCATAAGCTTTACCTACTCCTTAAGATCCTGGGGAGGGATTAATCCTAAGATTGCTTTTTTAGATCTATACACTAATTTCTTGAGTCTTACCTATAATACTGCTCCTTTTTACGGAGGAGGAGCCAGATATTTTGAAAGAACAGGAGTGACGATTCCTTCTCTTGGAATGGAACAAAAGTTTTTTGAAGGGGACATATTTGGAGGAATCCAAATTGGGATGAAAGAGCTCATGGGGCAAGCAACTGGAAGATTTAAAGAAATTGTTAAATCAGCAGAGGATCTCATCGCGCAAGGCAAAGGAAAAAAAGCTGATGATGAACTTGATTATACATCGAAAGAACCAGAAGGATTTGCAGCGAAGAAAAAATTAGACGAGAACGCGGTTATTTCTACGATTGAAAAGGCGTTCATACCTAGATTGGCTCTCTTGATACAAAAGCCTCTTCTCTTTAGGTCTCTCTTAGACGGTCGAGCAGTCGGAGAGTGGCACCTAACCATTGGAAACCCGATGAATCCAATTGCAAACATTGGAAACCTGTGCTGTACTGGCTGTGACGTTGAATTTAATGACGTTTTAGGACTGGATGATTTTCCAACTGAGGTAACGTTTAAGATAAGCCTCACTCATGGAAGAAACAGGGCCAAACAGGACTGGGAATCAATCTTTAACTCTGGTAACGGGGCCATGAGCTTCAGTGAACTCTCACCTCCAAGCTCGGCAACCAATTCATATGGAGAGAGAAATACAGCCTTATTAGAGGCTGCTCGATCAAATAAGAGCCCTGAAGAAATATTAGATCAACAGAGAGCCGACTTCGATGGAACTGCCTTTTATCAAGACAATCAGATAATTGGAAGAGAACAAAACGAGTTTGTAACTAAACAGGGAAACACGGTTGCGTATGGAAGCAAGGCAGATCTAGGAACTAACCCAGTTGGAGGAGGATTAAACGCTGCTTATGGGCCAGGAGGGTCAGGTGCGACTCAAGCTACTAAATTAAAAACCTATGCTGGCCAAGTTACAAGAATGTACGGTGAAAATTTCGGAAGGAGCCAAATATTAAGCGACTATTTCGCTGAATTAAAAACAAAAGATTAATATGTTAACCAGTAAGTTATTAGGAAGAAAGAGAATAATTGAAAAGCTTGGCAAACAGTTTACTGATTTGATTAGCAGCACATTTAAAATTCCAGAAACAGCAATCGGAACTGGAGGAATGCTTGCAGTGAACGATTTTGAAAACATGAGACCGGACTTGGTGGCAGAGAGGATATATGGAAATCAATCTAAGTGGGATGTGCTTTTAAAAACCAATGGCATATCTAATCCGTTTGCTCTAAAATCAGGGGACCTCTTAATGGGCATGCCGGACAGCAGCCTCAGTGCTTGTTATGTAAACCCTCTATTAATACCCGAAAGAGAGCAGAGGGAGGCAAATCCTAACAATCCAGTTGTTAATCCGAGAACTCAAAAAGACAAGAATCGACTGGATAACCTAAATAAAAAATCTAAGGCTGGAACTGTGTTGCCTCCTAATATAAATCCAACCGGAGTAAAGAATACCCAGTCTAAAGATGGTAAGATCGTATTTGGAAATAGTAATACTGGCCCGGGAGTCAAGGCCAGCGCTCCTTCTATTTCAAGACAAAAACTAAGGGAATCCCTGTTAAAAGATAATATTTCTATCTAATGGCATATAATCAGATCTTAAAGGTAACACAGGTCTCGAAGGTACCAAAAAAAGAAATATTTGCACCTGATAATACTCAAGTATCTGCTCAAAATCCTCAATTTAAGGCCCCTAAAAATGTCAGAAGTACTGAAGAATCAACTGGTTCTGAAGAACCATACGTCATGATTAACACGGTTCCAATTGCTGGGATTCAAAAGATGATAATTGACGAGACTGGCACTATTCCGACCATTAAAATTACATTTATTGATGTGACTGGAGCTATTTCTGGGCCTAATTATCCTAAGAATGATCCAATAATGAGCGTTTATATTAAAACAGCTAATGATAAGTTTAAGCCAATCTCAGCAGATTTTTTAATTACAAGCATAAAGAGCACGTTGGACCCAACTGAAGACCCAGCAGGAGTAGGCATCAATGCAACCTATGTAATGAGCGGCGAACTATACGTTCCAAAGCTCTATAATAATTTTTCTAAGAGTTATCCTTCAATTAGCTCAGTAGGGGCAATGAGGCAGCTGGCTAAAGATTTAGACTTGGGCTTTTCTGAGCTTGATATTGAAACAAATGATATTATGACCTGGATCAATCCAAATAGAAATGGACTCTGGATGATTGACCATGTTGCCAAGCATTCTTATTTAAATGAGAACAGTTTCTTTGATGCCTTTATAGACAGATATTATAATTTAACATTTATTAATGTCGCAAATCAATTAATTGAACAGAAAGAGTTTGACGTTACCTATTTAAATCACGCAGATGGATCCGGCGTCTATGCAAATCAGAGAATGAAGGAGCAGGAGGAAATAAATTGGCAGGAGGACGTGACCTATGTCACTCTAACCAATGATGATCGATTTAGGGGTCGACCTGAATTTATAACTAATTTTTTATTAGAGGGAGAAGTTGGAAGAGTATTAAAATCCAAAGGATTTAGAAAGCAGATAGAGTACTATGATCACATCTTGGAAGGGGAGGAGAAAAAAACCAGTTTTTGGATCAACTCTGCTCAGATCGAGGGCAAGAACGAGGACACTCGTCTAATACCTAAAGATCAAACTCTACAAGAAAATCTAATAAAATATTGGATTAATATTGATTATGGCAATAATCACAGGGAATGGAACGCTTCCTCCGCGATTAACGATCATAATCTAGCTGAACTTAATAAAGTTAAACTAAAGGTAGAAACCCTAGGAGTAAACCATCAGATTGTCAGAAGGGCTTCAGTTCCTATAATGATATTTAAAACCGTTCAGCAGGCAATTGATCAGGAGTCTTATATCAAGCAAACAGCAGGAGACTATTCATCTAAATTAAACGATCAAGATCTTCAAAATTTCATAACTGATCCCTACCTGAGTGGAACCTATTACAATTCAGGAGTGAGAATTATTTTTGATGCAGCTGATCGAATGAGTCAACTTAAAACTGAGTTTCACTTCAGAAGGATGAACTGGTTTCCTGAAAAAAATAATACTGGAGATGCATAATTTTTTAGGAACAGAGCTAAAGGCAGATAATTTTAGAAAAGGAACTTTTTTAGATGCGTTTGATGAGCCGACTTATTTAACCTTTGCGATAGATTTTAAATTCGATAGCGATTCAAGCATGAATGCGTCGTCGATTGCCGAGAGCCGACTTTGGGACAGCCCACTGTTTGATCTTAAAAGCGAGCAGAGCGCCTTTAAATTTTTAAATAACCGAGGATATACTGCTCAGGCCAAGGCCATTAAAACCTTTAGAAGCCTATTACAATATTTGACATTTGATGCCCCATGGTACTTTCAATCAATTAGTGGGTTAACCAGTATGTATAAAAATTCAACTGATATGTCGATTTCAAACAGGGGAAGCAGCGCATCAGTTGATGTCGGAACCCTAGAGGCAGTTGATTTAAGAATGCAAGAGATTGCCTCTCTCTATCGAAATATAGTTTTTGATCTTAAATATCGAAGAGAAAGGGTGCCCGATAACCTGAGATGGTTTTCAATGGACATATATTTAGCTGAGTTTAGAAACATGAGATACCGACTGCCTAATATTGCAGCATCGGGGGCTAATGTCCTAGGAATAAACACATCCGCTATTAATAATGCAGTCACTACTGCTTCTCAATTAACCAACAATGTTTCCAATTTTATCGGAGCTGCCAGCAATAAGAGAAGCGCAGGGTTTGACATCAGTAGCGTCATGAAACAGTTTGGATATATAAAATTTACATGCAGGCAGTGTGAGTTTGATTTTTCAGACTCTGCTTCTTTCTCTCAAACAATTAATATTGGAGGAAGTTCAGTATCTGCCGCAACTAACAAATTTAAAATTAAAATTGGATATTTTGAAGAGGTAGCAGAGTTCGGTGACGGAAGTGAGATCTACGACGATCCAGTTAAAACAGATGTTAAAAATCCATGGGGAAAACGGGCAATCGGATCCATCTTTCAGGGAACGGCTAATTCCTTAATTAAAACCGGAGAAAATTTAACAAATGGCATCTCCAGTTTTACTGATTCAGGCAATAATAGCAAGAGAGCCAGCTTTGATGATACCAAAGCAAAGGCGATTGATTCCATATCTGGAATAACTGGAGGGATCAACAAAGCCCTGCTCT
>OGWG01000154.1_pt1 | contig 11961 bp, 14 predicted proteins | sample 1575911 | NCBI WGS metagenome assembly OGWG01 (sample SAMN07581534, study PRJEB24739) | freshwater metagenome
CTTTTTCGTCTTTCATAGGTCCAGGCATTCCTGACATCCTAGCGCAAAACGACTTGCGGCGCTTTGCGTCTTTTTCCGTTTTAGGGTTTGGTGCAGGGGGTTTCAATCCTGGCTTACCCGGATTTGCCGCATTATAAGATGCACGGCCTTTGGCGTTCAGCCCGCCTTCGGGGTTCTTGCCTTCTTTCCTTTGCCAAGCCGGAGATTTAGCCATACATTACCCGCAGATAAGGGTGACAGATGTTACGCTTGTTACCGCTACAACGGCAAAATCGTCGAGGGAGTACGTCGTACGGATGCCCTCTGCCGCCATGTATAAGCTGCTTACCTGCGTTGCTGAGGCTGGCGTGTCAATTTCTAGAATTATCAGAGAGTTACTGTTACGGGTGACAATGATTGACCCCGCGCCGCCACTACTGCCTACATAATACAAACCCTTGATGCGGGTCATGGGGAGGGCCAGATTTCCACCGTATCCTACTTCGATACTGCCGCCAGAAGCGCTGGTGGACACGCTTGTTACTCTAGCGAAGTAGTTTGTAGTGTATACCGTAGTATTGTTCGGTCCAGCAATAGTCTCTGTAACCGCCGCACCACCTACGGTTGTACCGACAATTGTAAAGTTTTTACCCGACTCATTGGTACTGCTTTTTATAGATACCTTGTATCCGTATCCGTTAATACCAGGAGTCGTAGCTTTAAGCGCTAAAGCACCAGCAGCCGAGGGGGAAACTGCGGTGACGTAAAAGTCGTCATCCGACTTGACCTTAACTGACCATACATCATATTGCATTGCCGCTCTCCAAGGGGCTTACGCCCCCGATAATTAGGCACTAGGTGTCACTGCCAATCCACCAGCAGAATTACTTGGAGCAGGCATATCAATATACGTCTGGGTGATGCTGTTTGCAGTGCCAAGCCCTGTGTAGCCTACTGTCGTGCAATTATTAAGCACAATCATGCCGCCAGCCGCAGCGGGCAAAGACACGAGATCGGTAATTGCAACACCTGTAGACTGAACCGCGTTGATAAAGATACAACCATTAAACAACTGGAAGCGGTCTACTGCGCCGGACGCTGCGGCATAAATCGCCCCACCGTTAGCACCGGAACCTGTTGCGAGCGAGGGAAACAGGCAGTTCTCAAACACGTTACGCACAGAACCGCTCGCAAACTCAATGGTGTAGTTCGCTGCGGTACGCGCAAGCGTATCGATACCAAAGGTACAACCGAAGAACGTGTTTTCTCCAGCGCCTGTGAGCTTCATAACCCTTGCGTCAGTACCACCAACAGCAGCGGCATCAGCCAAACCTTGAATGCTGACATTGGCAAAGGCATTCCGATCACCTGTGACGCTAAGTGTGATGTTCGACGCACCGCCCGTAGCAAACCCGCCCCAGAGCGAAAAGTTTGCAAAGTAGCAGTTATTTGCCGATACTGTAATCGCAGGCGTAAAACTCGTACCCGACACCGTAATCCTTGCGCGTTGACCGATTAGCGTCGGAGCGCACACGCCGATGAGGTGCGTCGAGTCTTTGTTCCAATCCAACGTCGCGGTCAACGTCGCTGACGTTGTCGTTCCGCTGTTTACCTCACTAATAAGGTATATAACGTCGTTGTTGCCTGCGGTGCAAACAGACAAAGCATAGGCAAGTGTCTGAAACGCTTGCGCCGGAGTTGTGCCTGTGTTTCCGTTTGCGCCTGTCAACGGATTAACAAAGTAGTAATTGCCAGTGAAATTAAATTCACCGTTCAGGCTAGGGCCAATGAAGCCGCCGTTCGACCGAACGGGGCCAGAGAAAGTTGTCAAACCCATGATGTCCTCACATGCGATATCGGTGTATCAGTCTGCATGTCGTCAGCCGGGACTGTCTGATACACCGGGGTTACCCGGAACACTTACAGTACAACGAGAAGGGGGGGTTGTCAACCCCCCCTTCTCTTAGGCTCCTGGAGAGCCAAAGATACCAAGCGGATCAGACACACCGAAGCTGTAACGCTCACGGGCTTTGTACCGCACGTTGCCCGTGTCGAAGTCCCCGTCCATCGAGTTCTGAAGCGGCGTACGCACAAAGTGCTTCAGACCATTAGGAACATCGGTCGTCAGGAACCAAGCGTTGGTGTCCGTCAAGAAGTGGTTGATGGCATACCCCTCGGGGATAGATCCCAGCATCTTCAGCGCGTTGACATCGTTGTCCGCTGTCGCTACGCGAAGCTCAGTTTGCAGCAATCGTGTCGCTGTGAACTGAAGTGCCGGGGGGATAACCAACTTCTTGGGTTTGGCAGCAATGAGCAGCCCGCGCTCGTCGGTCCAGGCAGCAATCTGAATCACTGCGTTCTCAAGAGAAGTCTCGTTGAGATCGGAGTTGACAGACGGACGATTGCTGTTTGTACCACCAGAGACAAGCGGATGCGCCGTGGAGAACAGAGGCTGACCGTCACCGTAGGTGACTGCTGAGCTAAACCCGTTGTTGAGCGTAGCAGCAGCCTTGATCTGCTTGGTGTACGCCATAGCACGGGCAAGCCCCTTGGTATAACGGCTGGAGAGAGAATCGTACAGGTTGTCCTCGATAGCCTCTTCGGTCAGCGAGAATCCCAGTGCAATCGTCTCGTGGGTGTAGCGAGCCGTCCATGCCTCTTGCGCATTGTCGTAAGCAATTGCGCTACCTTCGTTCTTTACTGGAGCAGCACTGAAGCCCGACAGCTTGGTCTCTTCCTCAAAAGAACGCTCGGAGGTCTCCGTTTCGTAAATCTCCTTGTGTTCCTCTCCATACCGAGCATACTCCAGGCCAAACAAGGCATTCAGGCCAGGGAGCAACTCTTTCAGCAGTTGTGCGCGTGAAATAGCCATGACATAACTCCTTTAAGCGGTTGCTGTGCCAGCGTAATACTCATGCTGACCAAAGTTTAGTTTGACGAGCAACTCGGGATACTGGGTAAAGACAAGCGTTGCACTGGATGCAAACGCCGTCGAAGGCGCTTGATTCAGTACAAACGAAGTCGCACCAGCATTGGCTGCGGTAGTTACAAAAGACCCAGAGGGAATGTACTGACCGTTGGAAGCCAGCGAACCCACATCAGTGCCTACAGGAAGAGCAAAAGGAAGGGCAGAGCAGGTTACGGTAGTAGTACCTGAAGAAAACGTAGCTGTCCCCAGCGAAACCGCTGTTTCACCTACCAGACCCAGAACACGAATGGGTAGCGAATCCGTAGTAGCTGGAGTAGCTGTAGGCGCAAGCAAGGCATTACGGCTATTACCTGTAGAGGTAAGCCCCGTATTGTTGATACACGCCAAATTCTGCCCAATCATTGCCCGAGCACCGGAAGCTACGACAGTAGTTGCAGAGCACACTACAGCCTTGAACACCGTATCGGGGTCGTCGCAAATGTACGCCAGCCCATCACCAGCCGTGGTCGAGGCGGGCCAGTATTGAGAGAAGCGCGTCTGTTTAGTCGTTGGGTCAGTGTAGGTGCAGCCAAGAAAGATACCTACAAGAGTACCCAAAGTTCCAGTGGAGACAGAAATACGCTCCAGATTACCACGGACAAGGGCGACAAAATCGCCGTAAAAGATGTCTGTGGAATAAGCGTAGTTAATGTTGTACATCCGGGTGGAACCAGCGAATACTTGCCCACCGATCAGGTTGACCGGCTTTAGCCCGTAAGGGGCATCGATCGTCGGATAAGCCATAATTAACTCCTAATCATTAAGTGCCGCGACCGAAGGTCACGGAGGTTTTGTGTTCCGAAAACAACGGCATACGAGCGTCGTTGTCGCGCATGAACCGATGGTTTACTGAACGGGCCTGCGCTTCAGCCTGTTCCTGGTAAAAAGCGTTACGTTGATCGACAAACTCTTTTGGAGTTTTACAGAGCATCAAACCGCCGACGACCACGTTGTCCTTGAACCGATCTTCTTCGGAGTCCAGGTACTGGGATATTTCTGGGTGGTCTGAGGCGCGTACAGGCTCCCAACCCTCCCGGATCTTTCCAGCGATATTGCGTGGGTCGCTCTTACCAAGCGTGCTTACACGAATCCAGCGGTAAACATAACCCGGATCAGGCGTCGGATCTGGCAGTAGCGTGGGTGGCACCCAGCTACGGGGACGCTCAGTTTTAGCGCGGGTTTCCTGCTCTCGGTTAATTCGATTCTCAGCCATTTACCATCCCCTCTGCAACTTTGCGAGCATAAAGCTCCAAGGGTACACCAAGTTTCTTGGCAAGTGCAACCTGCGTCTGCGTCAGCGTGATCTTCTTGGGTGCAACACTGCGCGATGCGGGAGCTACAACAGAACTTGCTTTCTTGGCGGGAGCTTCAAAATTCTCGGGAAATTTTTCACGAATGCGGGAATTGATCCGGTCATAATACTCTTCAGACGTAGGATCGACCCCGTTCTTGACCAATTTCTCGTGCAGACCCAGAGCAAAGCTGGTCATCTCTTCGTCCTGCCCAAACCACCGATTCTGGTTTCGCCACGCAAGTGCCTTGGGATCAGGAGAACGCTCTGGAGCGGGTTGTGGTTGGGACTGTACAGGAGATGGAGGAGGTTGTAAAGGGGGTGGTTGGAAGTTCTCGACCTTATCCAAGCGAATCTTGGCCTGCGTCAGTTCTTCCTGCGCAGCGACAAGCTGGTCCGCATCCCCCGCCTCGTACGCAGCTTTATATCTACGCTTGGCGTCTTCCAGAGAGAGGGCAGCATTCTGTTTGGCAGTATCGACAAGCAATCTAGTGTGCCCGCCCAGGTTATCTTGCAGGCGTTTATTCTCGTCAAAGAGCCTACGGGCAAAGTTAAGTGCCTCTTCACGCTCGCGTAGCGCAGCTTCTTTAGCCCTACGTTCATCGTGGTATCCATGCGACAGTTTCTTAATACGCCTCTGTACGCCTTCGTCGTACTTCGCAAGTTCTTCGTCGGTCGGCTCGTTGACAGGCTCAGCAAGGGGCTTGCGACCCTTGTCTTCATCTGGCGTGTCATCGACGACTTCAAACTCAATCTTGTCCTCTGCTTCTTTCGATGCGGGTTGTTCTTTCTCGTCAGGAAACTTGTATTCGACGTTATCCATAGTTCACCTCATGCACGTTGGATGCCGCGTGGGTCTTCCACCACAGCTTCAACGGAATCGTCGTTGATAATACGGAACTCACGGTCGTGAATCCGCAGCCTTGTCCCGGTATTTGCTCGGGTAATAATAAAATCGCCTGCCTTGCACCACGGTCCCGTGGGAAACCGACTTGGATCTGAGTACGCCATATCGCCAAGGGAAACAACAAAGAGCACGTTACTAAGCAGTTCTTCGTACTGTACCGTTTTCTCAGCCTTAAGAATACCGCTGTCAAACTTGCTCTCGATGGTAGGGAGCGTACAAAGTATCTTATACCCTTTGACGGCAGGCACCTGCTTTGCTGCCTCAGTCATCTTCAAACTCCTCATAGCGTTGCACAAGGTCTTGTATTTCCATCTTTGCACGGCGCAGACCCTGGATAACGCCACACAAGTTCCGATATTCAGCAAAGTCCTTGCAACCGCCATCGGTGACAGCGGTAGCTACTTCTTTCTCACGCTCGGACAACTTGTTGAACAAGTGGTCGAGCATCTGACGGGCGGCGGTCATGATGTCCTGCCTTTCATGGAAGCCTTAAGAAGATCGGCCTGGATCTTCTTGTCAGTCTGCTGATTCTGGTTCTGCAACCGAATCCCTTCTTTCTGCGCATCTACAGCGATCCGTTGCTGCTCATTCTGTAGCCGTCCCTGAGCCAGCGCAACGTCAGCGCGGTCCTTCTCCATCTTGCGCTGCTGCTCCATCTGCTTGATCTGAAGCTCCTGTTGCTGAAGCTGCACCAACGGATCTTGCGCGATCTGCTGCGCCTGTTGCTGCGCAGCCTGCGCTTGATGAACCTGAAGCACTTGTTGCGCAGCCTCTGCCACATACTTAGCCATCGCAAACTCTTCAGCCTCAGACAGCCGTTGGTCTGGCCTGGGCAGCGGAGCGCCGACACGCTGCTCGATCTCTTGCCTGTAGCGGAAGCCAAGGTGCTCAGCAACGTGCGCCATCATCGCAGCCTGCATCTGCTGCGCCATTGGGTTCTGCCCTATGATCTGCATAATGCTCGGATCTTGCAGGAAAGTCATATGCGCCGTGATGTGCGCTTGGTGATCCTGATATATAAAGGCTTTCAGCGGCGTGCCTTTGAGCACGTCCATGTTTTCAGTAATCGGATCACGTGGGGTCTGATCGTCAGGTAGTGGTACAAGTTTGTCGGCGTTGGAGATACCAAGCACGTCCAGCATCTGCCTGTGAAGCCGTGGAAGATCGTAAAGCTGAGGCGCTCCCTGAGCTAGCTGCAAGGCAGCTTGGTACTGCACCACACGCTGCGCCATCGTCGAGGCGTTGGGGTCAGACACCGGGATGACCTCGATAAGGTCGTAGTCCTCCTGCTTGACCTGCGGCGTGCCGTCCTGGGGGATATAACTGTAGTCCGGGCCTGTGTAGTCCCGGATGATGTCCTTCAGCAACCGGAACTCTTCTTTCATCGCCGCATGGATGCGAGCCTGTACAGCACCCATCGTCTTTAGCTGCCGCTCCAGAAGTGCCAGGGTGGTACCCACCGGGGCTTGACTCGACATGTCGCTAACCTTCATGTCAGCCATACCACTAAGCCGTCGAGCCTCTTCGGTGATCTGATTGAGGAGTGCTAGCAGGACTTGACTAGGCTCCTTGTACGGTAGCGGGAGGATGTTGTCCCTGATAGACCCCGAGGGCACGTCCACATCACGGAACTCACCGGGAGCTATGGGTGTGTCATCGCCTTTGATCCGCAAACCACGAGACTTCAATCCACCAGGGAGGTTACTCAGTGAGCCAGCGTCCACAAGCTGGCGGATAAGCAGCGTGCCTGCCTGCGCGTAGCCACCGATGATGTGGATCAGTCCAAAACCATAGGCCCCAAAGCCTGGGATATACATATAGTGTACGAAGTGCTGCCGAGCAACCTTACGCGGGTCGTCTTCCCGGTAGTTGCGGCGTATGGCAAGAACCTTGCTAGTTCCCTTGTCGATAGTGATGACATACGGCAGCGGGAGATCTTCTTCGTACCCTGGCAGGTCGTACTCTATATGTACTTCGTAAATCTGATACCGCTCATCTTTGACCTGCTCCACGCCTTCCTTCTGCGCTTTGGCTTTCTCTATATCTGTCTGATTGGCAAGAGGGTCGCCAAGGGCGATGTCACGGTAGAACCCGCTGACTTGCAGCTTGCGCAGATCATTCTTGGTCTTGCGCATCATGTGCGTGAGACGGTCTGCACGACGAATGTTGGTCACGCCATAGGGAAGGATGACATCTTCGGCAGGCACATAAAATGAGACCTGCCGTTCAAGGGACGGGTCGTAGTAGACTTTCTTGAACGCCGAGCCTGCGAGGGCCACACCCCAGAGGGCACGTTCATGCTCAGAGCGGTACTCAGGCATCTTGTCTGTTAGCTGATAGTTCATATCAGCCTGCACGCGCTTGGCAGCTTCTTCGATCTTCGGGTTCCACGCACCGATAATATTGGTCTTGACCGGACCTTGCGCCGGGAAAGTCTCCATGATGGACTCGCTCTGGAAGCGAATAGCGGACTCTGTCAGCAGGGTGGAGAACACGCCGCAGGCACCGTCCCAGGGTTCAGTTACTTCGTCATACTTAAGACCCAGGACATCCAGCCCTTTGACATAAGTATCTGCCCAGTCTTTACGGGAGGTAACGTCCGCTTCGACTAGCTCCATGATGTCACTGGAGATCTTCTGGAGATCGGAGTCGTTGATGAACTCAGCGAGATTGGAATCAAACTCTTCGCCCTCCTCGCGCTCATCTGGCATGAGGTCGATCTCAACGCCGCCGATACCGACAGTCACCCCCTCGGGGTTCTCGATTTCAATCTCGATGGGAGTTTCTTCTGCGGCAAGGTCTTCAATACTTTGTGGCACCATCATGCGTTCCATGCATCACCTCACAAATAGTAGCCGCGCCTGGACTGGCGATGACCACGGAAGTATAGACTTTCTTCAGGTTCATCAGAAGGCAAACGGATAAAGCCCCCTTGCCGGAAGCGCGCCAATGCCAGCGTTGTGGAATCCACATAGTCGTCATGCTCCCCTGCAGGGAACGAAGCGATCTCATCCATAAGTTCTTCTGCCCAGCGCGTGTTAGGCACCCACACCCGTCCTGAAGCTATAAGGTCAGACACGGCGTTTAAGCGTGTAATCTTGTCGTTACCCCTGGAAGGCGTAAATTCTGCCACAGGCACGCCCATACGTCGCAGTTCCTGGTAGAGAGAAATACCCGAAACCTTCTTTTCCACAATAAGAGCGTCAGGTTCGTACTGTTTATAGGACTCCAACACCTTCTTTTTAAGCTCATAAAACTCCATACGCGCTCGGTGAGCATCAAGAAGAATAATATTGGCATCACCTTCTTCAGTAGTCCACACACCCCATGTCGTACAGGCGCTATAATCAGAGCGATTTGTTGTTTCGTAAGCGGTATCCCACGCTTGAATGATAAAATCACATTTTGGCGGGTCATCTTTATCCCAAAGTTTCCACCATTCACGCTTTACTATCGCACCTTCTTCAGAAATGGGGTTTTGTTGGTACTGCGCCTGCCATTTAGAGCTAGGAAGCTCGTCCCGCAGCTTGGAAAGCTCTTCATAAGACCAAAATTCAGGCCAAATTGGGGTTTCTGAAGGTAAAATAGCGGGAAATTCTATCACTTCCCACTCATCTCCACCTCTTTGGGCTGAATTTTTAATAACTTGACCCGTCAAATCACGTAAAGCCCAGCGGGTCATCACAATAACGATAGATCCTCCAGGCTGCAAACGCTGCCGAGGGCCGGATGTGTACCATTCATAGACTTTATCGTAGATTTCTGGCGATGTTGCAGCCAACGCAGCCTCTTGTTCAGAGTGCGGGTCGTCAATAATCAAGAGATCCGCACCTTTACCTGTCACTGCGCCGCCTACGCCTATGGCAAAATACTCGCCACCTTTGTTGGTGTTCCACCTTCCAGCCGCTTTTGAGTCAACTTGTAGTGAAACGTCAGGAAAAATATTTGCGTAAACGTCTGAATCTACAAGGTTTCTTACTTTTCGCCCAAAACCCACGGCTAATTCGGCGGTATGCGACGTTTGAATAATCTTTTTATCTGGAAACTTACCCAAAAACCACGCAGGAAGAAGATAAGAAGCAAACTCAGACTTGGTATGGCGAGGCGGCATATTAACTATAAGCCGCTTGCAGTCACCTTTAACGACCCGTTCAAAAGCCGCAGCCATACGTAAATGATGTCTGCCATCTACAAATGTAGGCCACACTTTTTTAGTGAATGTAATAAACTTGTCCCTGCATTGTTCGCGTTCTTTCAACTGCTCCAGTTTTTTTAGTTTTATATTTATTTCCCGCAATTCTCTTTCAGGCAAACTGCCTATATTATTAAGCAGTGCATTAAGACTAAGCGTATTGGACAGCGTGTGTTTATTTACCGTGCGTGCATTATGCATCTTCAGCACAATCCATATCTGTGGGTTCTTTAACTGCTGACCCCAATTCAGCATCCAGATCGGTTGCAGGAGAAAACTCCACATCCGCAGCATTGCCAAGCAGCAAACGCTTTATGCGCTCTTTTATTTCTATCTCAAGATCAGCAGAGTTTTTGTGGCTGACGGTAATTTCGCTGCGCTCTGTAAACACGCCAATATCTGAGTGCTTACCAAGAAGTTCCAAAGCGCGTATCTCTACTCTAGGATCGCCACAAGCAGCCAACTCCACAAGTTTGGCAGTGATAAAATGGCGTGCTTGTATGATATCTGAAAATACTGGGGAATCGTACTTGGCGATAATAGTTCGCAAAGTAGCAGCTACCCCACCCTTCACAAGCTCGCGCTTTACATAAGACGCTGGTAGTTTCTTACCTGCTTCTCTAAACAACTCTTCCGCAGAAGCTTGTGTTTGCGGGTTGAACTCCAGCGGCATACCAAGCTCATTGAGCAGCAGCGCTGTGTCTCCTGCAACAACAATCTTGTCTTTAAGAAACTCAGGCTCTTCTGACGACAGGTCGAACGGCAGGGGTTTATTTTTTGTAGGCTCTATATTTAGCATGGGACTCCTGACGGGGGGTGTTTCTCTAAACGAGCGTACTAGACATACTCAAAAATGTCAAGAGGGGGTAGGGGGGTGTGACGTTAAGACGGAAGAAACTACTGTCACAACGATACAAGATTACTGTGGTGTAGATAAGAATTTGTAGCGCAGCTAAGAAGTCGCAACGTGGTTAAGAAGTCGTAGCTGCGCTATGACTTTGTGGCTGCACTATGAACGTGCAGAACAGTATGTATGGGCACGCCTGGGACCCGAGCACAGCCTGGGGGGGATGGGGATGGGTGGGGTCGTCATGGCGGATAGTACGAAATCCCCAAACGATGGGGTTTTCCGGGTATCGACCTAGGGATAATTATTTTATACGTATTTTGCTAGGTTTAGCCTGGATTCCGCTATAATGGGAGGACGGACGGCGCAAGCTACCGGATGATCCCGAAACCACCTAACAGTGTTAGGTCAACCAAGAAAGGCACACAATGGGTGATACGAAAAGCATGATTGAGTCCTACCGCAATAACGCGGCGAAAAGCATGGTATCTGGATACGGAGCATTGCGCGACTATGCGCTGTGCCTGTCCAGCGCTGAGGGGTTTCCTGCTAAGTGGTGGGAAATCGAAGCGCGAGACACCGGTCCAGTGGCCGAAGTAGTACACGCAGAGAAAGCAGCGCTGTTTATCGCACTACACACGGCAGTGCAAGCTAAGTTTATCGCCGATAACCCTAACGCGACTCAGTCGACAGTAGCAAAACAGAAGTATTCGAACCCTAGCACTATCTGGGCAAGAGCGCGGCAATATGCCGCACAGTATGCAAGTGAGAAAGGTAATCCGGCGGAAGATGAATCGTCCGACACGGGCACCACACAAGAAAGGAGGAGTTTGCTGCTGCGCACAACAGAGGAGGCAATGAAACTCTATAAGGCACACAAGAAGGAAGAGCAGTTTTTCGGGGATGCAGGCAGAGCCAGAATGCTCAAGCTAGTGGAATTGTTGGAAGCTTGTGGCATGAAGCGAGAAGCACTCTAATCTAAACCCTACGGGTACCTAACACTGTTAGGTACCCGTGAACACCACAAAGGAAAACGCCATGACCACGCAAGCACAATTCACTAAACTGATCGATGCCGTGTATAATGACATGCAAAAAGCAGCAGAGGATAATACTATCCCTGCCAATAATAAAATAGAATTTATCATAAACTCGCACAAACTGCTCATGCAGCTTGGGACGATGAGTAACCGTAACCGCGAATTGATGATGCGGTTAAAAGACGAAGACTGAAAAGATAAACCCTACGGGTACCTAACACTGTTAGGTACCCGTGAATAACGCGAAGGAGAGCACATGATTATGCAAGTGGAACTGCCTGATGGTGGCGCAGTTGAGTTAATTGGATCTAATTGTAAGTACTGGATAGGAACCGGTCTACCCGATTATGAAGGCCCAATAGGACACCTGCCACAAGGTGTCCTCGAATATCTACTTAAAATTAGAGTAATTAGATTGGATTGATTAAAAAGGAGCCGCAAGGCTCCTTTTTTGTCACCCTAAACCCGAGCTATGCTCGGGTTTAGCACCAGTTCCTCACACAGTTCCCTAGGTTATACCTCAAGACCTAACAATTGTTAGGTACCTGCGCTATGCTCGGGTTTAGCACCAGTTCCTCACCAGTTCCTCACCAGTTCCTCACCAGTTCCTCACCAGTTCCTCACCAGTTCCCTAGGTTGTACCTCCAAGACCTAACAATTGTTAGGTGCCCGCGCAGCGCTGCCTGTGGATAACTGATAGGCTGCACGCAGCCTATCACTTTTTTGCGCGGTTGTCA
>OGWG01000155.1_pt1 | contig 11952 bp, 4 predicted proteins | sample 1575911 | NCBI WGS metagenome assembly OGWG01 (sample SAMN07581534, study PRJEB24739) | freshwater metagenome
TGGATTACCTTAGTTGGCGAAAGCAATCAATTAAGGCAGTGGGGTAAAGCATTATCAATTCCTCCAATTAGTTTAGAAGAGCTAGAAAAACTTAGACAAGAATCTCCAGTGCAAAGAGCCTATTGCTTTCAAGATAAATGGATGCCAATGCCTAAACTAACTAACTACTCTGATATTGACAGAGACCTTAAAAAACAAAGTATTTATGTCACACAAAAAGTATGGGAAAATATTAAAAACAATCCTATATTTAAATCGTGGGAACAAGCTTTGCTAAACTCAGAAGTTAACAGCGTTAAAGAATTTTTAGAATTAAATAAGTTTGATAAATCTATAGGAGAGCTACTCAATACTTATTTAATTCCATTTAATATTCAGTTGTCTAAAAAATTCCAAAAAACAACTGAATTAATTAACAAATAGCTATTTCAAAAAAGCTTTAGACCATGCAAACTTCTTCTGATAAGGAGGAAGTTGCATATCTAAATTTTGAAGATCCTCAAAAGACAGTTTACGCATATCCTCAAAAAATTCCGCATGTATTTGATTGTGAGTTCGCTCATTAAAATCTTTACCAATACATCCCTCCATAATTGAATTATTAAGTTTAAGAGACAACCTAGCTATTAATTTCTCCTTCTGAGCCTCTAAAGAATTATCTTTGGAAGGCTTAATTAACCTTTGGTTTAAAGCTTTTACCTCTTCTGCCTGTTTAAGCTTTTCTCGATACATCTCCAAAAATCGATAAGGGGTAGGTAAATGAGAACAAGTAGCACTAACACATAAAGTAGTAATAATTAAATACTCGTCTGGTATATTAGTTAATACTTGCACCCACGCAGACAACGTTAAATCAGTAAACTTAGTATCAAATCTAAGCTCCAAATTCTCTAAAACGCGTCGCAATTGTGGACGTAACTCCAATTTAACGTTGTCATCACTTTGATATTGCATAAAATCATCCCTTGTTGTAACTGACAACTAGAATAACATAACTAATTTTGAATGTCAACAACTAAAACTGAAGTAAAAATTTCAAGTCACCAATTAAATTCTCAGTCTCATTTAACTGATTCTGTTTCTCAATGTGTTCCAACTCATGAGAAACTCCCTGGAAATTAGATCCAAGAGTCTTAGAGCCTTGCCATTGCGCAACCAATGCAGTTAACGCACCCCATTTCTCAGGGTTACGCTCCATAGACTTAATGTAATTCATTCCATAAGCATCATCTTTCTTATTAGCTCCCTTAGAATGCAGTCTATTAAGCCAACAAGCAAATTCAAAACTTATGTCGTTAGGAGCATAGTTGCAAATACGTCCAGATTTTCTATACGACTCAACAACAGGCAGCATACCATCTACAGCCGCCCACTCCTGTAACTGGAAAGGATTAAAATTCTGCACCCCATTATACCAAGCATTTCGATAGCTCTCCACCCTATTCAATACCTCTTGACTATAAGGATTAACTGAATGGTTGTAACCAGTTAACCCATTAGGTTTAGCGGATAAGCTGGATTGGCTGTTTTTTGCCGCTAGAACGCCTTGATTTTCCTCTTGAATACTTTGCACCATTACGTTACCTCCTAGGCTTGTTTTAGACGAATTATCAACTATCGCTTCAACGGTTATTACAGTTGCCGTATCATCTTTTAATTTTACCTTTTCGCTTTTTAATTTGATTGGTTTAAGCGCGGGATATTTGTTTTGTGAAGTTTGGAGAGTGTTAGATACCAAAGAAGAGCTGTTGTTTTTTTCTTGGTTGTTGTCCAAACCAGCCTCATCCCTAATTAAGGGGGTAGGGGGATTCTTCTCTTTATTCTTTCTTTCTTTAGTATTTAAAGTTTTATTATTTAGTATGTCATTTCTGATAGGGGTAGGTATATCAGATTTGATAGCTGACCCAGTTTCCGAAAGATCATTTTTGATAGGGGTGGAATAAAAAGCAGTAGGATTTAATTTTTTTTCAGAACCCCCTTGACATTCTGTGGCGACAGTGTTATTATTAATTTGTGACGCGTTGTTTGTCCGCACGCCCAAATTTACGCGGTTACTCCGTATACGCTCTGCCTCCATTGCGTATATCCTTTCTACATAGTCCTCCGTCGCCGAAGGGGTAGGTTGAGTAGTGGTTGGTAGCATTGGCTTAACCTGCTCCTTTTTAACTTTTTGCTTAGCAAATTGTTGTATGTTAGCTATATCTTTAGCACTAACCCATTGCTCTATAGGATTAATGTCATAAACAACAGTACGACCGGGTAATTCTTGTACTATTCTAATAATGTTAGCTTCTAGTAATATTCGTATAGAACGACGCACTACAGATAATGCGATTTTTGTTCCTTCTGCCATATTTTTTAGTGATTCAAAGCATCCGTTGCCGCCACCTATGCGGCTATAAATTCGACCTAACACCCTATACACTTCCGGCAATAATCCTAAATCTTCAAGAAAACGGGAGACAAACATAGCTCCTTTGGAGACAGTCGGCATCATGGTATATATCTGGAGAATGACAATAATCAGAATATAACATATTTTTTACTTTTGTCAAGGTTTGAATAAAAGATTTTTTATGTTATATTTATGTACAGTGTTTATTGGAGTAGCTGTAGTTAATGATTAAAAATGATAAATGGATTTTGCAGCAGTGTAGTAGAGGGATGATTTCTCCTTATGAGCCGGCACTTGTGCGTAGATACAAGAGGGACAGTGATGAATTAGCTTGCGTTAGCTATGGTGTGTCTTCTTACGGTTATGATATTAGACTATCGCCAAAAGAGTTTAAGGTGTTTAAGCGTATACCTGGATTAGTAGTAAATCCAAAAAGTTTTAACAATAAAAGCTTAGAAGCTGTAAATTTACAATCTGACGAATGGGGGGATTACTTTGTTATTCCAGCTAATTCTTATGGATTAGGTGTATCTTTAGAGAAAATAACAATGCCTGTAAACGTTACTGCAATATGTATTGGCAAAAGCACGTATGCTAGGGTTGGTATAATTGCTAATTTAACGCCTGTTGAAGCTGCGTGGGCTGGTTATTTGACGTTAGAGTTTAGTAATTCGTCTAGTGCAGATTGTAGGATTTATGCAAATGAAGGAGTAGCTCAGTTGTTATTTTTTGAAGGAGATATGTGTAGAACTAGTTATCAAGATAGGCAAGGTAAATACCAAAATCAAGAGGAACAAATTACGTTGCCGGTTGTTTAAGCGTTTATGATTTCATCGATTTTTTGTAATATTTCTTGGATTTTTTGGGTGTTTACTGGACAAGAGAAATGGCACTGAGTTTTTTCTAATAAAATAAATCCTGTGTATTTTTTATTAATTAAATAAATTGCATAGGATTTAATTTTTCTATGTTTTAACCAAGCTGTGTTTATAAAGCCTTTAGTATAATTACTATATATTGCTAACACTCTATCTTGTTTTATTAAATTATTTATTTCTAAACTGACAAAACAATAGTTGTATTTATTTTCTTCTAATATTGCTTTTTCTGTGCTATAGCTAATAAAGCTATAAAATGTTTTAGCATATATAGTTTTATTTTTTTTATAAAAATTATCTAATACAAAAAAAGTTATACGATTAAATCCATTTTGACTTAATTGTTTAAAGTAGTTTTGAATAATAGCTTCTTCTTCCGAGTCAATTTCTGGTAAATGAAAATGAGTAATAGTTTCCAGTTTAGAAATTATAGCAAACAATTGGTTTTTAAATTTAAAAAATAGCCAGGCAAAAATACTAGAAGCTATAATAGGTATTAAGTCTACTAAAATACCAATAAATACTTGATTAGCAACATCTAGGTAAGGAGAGCTTTGCTGCTGCTGTGATAACTCAACTTTAGTGATATAACTTTTCATAATAATATCCTCCTTATTATTATAGTTGACTATCTTCTAGGTAAAATACCTCCCTGCCTTTGTTGTCTTTGGATTTCTGTTAATACAGCAGATTGCACTGCGTTACGCAATTGATTTGGATCTATATTAGATTCGTCTTTACCGCTATTTGATTGTATGGTAATTGGTATATTAAATGTATTTTCAGGCTTTTGGTTGTTAACTGTATTTTGTTCAGTATTTATAGGTGGTGCTACATAACCACCGTTAACATAATTCATGGTTTGGTGATATTGTTTTTCTGCAGTAGATACCATACCTCCATTAGCATAGTTTAACACTCTGCTATCTATTGGAGATATCATGCCACCGTTAGCATAGTTTACTACTTTGTCTAATTGTAATTGCTCAAATCTTTTATTTTGTTCTACAGTTAAAACTCGTTCTCCTGGAGTTAATGCGGCTAACACTGGTTGTATACCGCCGTTCATTGAGCGTTCTTTTATAAATGCTGCATTTATAGAAGAAGCTAATCCGCCTTCTGCATAGTTTTTGACAACTCCACCTAATGCTTTGTTTGTAATTTTAGGCGCTCCTGGCAAAATACTTGCAAACCAATTAACTATCCCGTCTGTAAAAGTTTTTGTAGCTAATTGAATGATTGAGTTTAAAATAGCTTTAGTGACGTTATATAATACTCTTTCTAATCCTCTTAATTCGTTACTAAGATCTTTAACTTGTCCTGTTACCGCATCTACTCCTATTACTAAATCTTGCATTAAAAAGGTAGACAGTTCACTACCAAGACTATCTTTAGCTGCAGCAACAATATCGCTTCTTAGTGTAGCTATAAAATCTTTATGAGCAATATTAGCTGTTTCTATGGCAGCAGTTTCTTCTCGTGTAATTCTAGTAGATTCTGTTTTTGCTTCATCTCTAGCTTGTGATATTGCAGTGTCTTTTGCTTGTTGTATTCTAGCTTGAGCAGCTTGAGCATCTCTTTTAAGTTTGTCTGACAACTCAGGATTTTCTGCTATATCGGCTTGTAATTTATCGTCAATAGAAGATGTTTGTTCATTGTATCTATCGTTTGCTAATTGAATTAATATTTGTTGTCTACCATTGTTATCTTGTCGTTCTTTTTGAGCTTTTCTTTTTGCTTCTTGTATAGCTCTTTCTCGTTTTATTGCATTTAATTGAAATGTAGGCATTCCAGATGTTTCAAACATTTGAATTGCTGCATCGCTTATATTAGACGTTGCTTGTCTTTTTATTTCGTCTTTTGCTCTTTGATCTCTAATATTGATTTCTTTGTTAAGAAGTTCTAACATATTAGGTGATAATCTGAGATCCTCTTGTATTTTAAGTCTTTGATCTAATATAGCTAGTCTTTGATCTATGTTGCCTACACCTCTTGTATCGCCAATTAATTCCAAAATTTCTTTTTCAAAACTTAAATTATCTTTTTGAAAATTAAGATCTCCTATTGTTTTAACTCTTGGCTTATATTTGTCTAGTATTTCTGCATCTACAGATTCCTTATTATCTTGCTCTATTCTTTTAAGTGCTTCGGCTACTTCATCAGTGACATTTGTAGGAAGAGTAAATAATTCTTTTATTTTTTTAGAAGCGTTGTCTTTGCGTACTTTTATTTTTCCAGTTAGTTTACTAGGTTCAATATTTATTATTGCTAGTTGCGTTTGGAGATATTCTTTAATAGTTTCATCTTTGCCAATAAGTATACGATTTAATCTTACTAATTCTTCCTGTTCTTCTTGTGTTAAGATTCTTATTCCTTTTATTTTTTCAAGTTCGTTTCGTCTATTTATATTTGCTGAAAGTCTTGTTTCTACTTCAGCTAGTAACGTATTTATTCGTTCTGCATTTACAACAGAATCTTTATATTCTGGCACTCGCTTCATTGCATCTTTACGCAGTTTGTCAATTTCTGGTTGACTTTGGTTTATTAATTTAAGGTCTGTTGTTGCTTGGATTGCAGTTGTGTTATACTTTTTAATTAATTGATTAATTTGAGTTCTTAATTTATTTTCTTCTTTTTGGGGTAAGTTTAGGCTAGGAAGACGTTTTAACAAATCTCGATAATCTTTAGCAGCTTGTTGTGCGGCTTTTTTTCTGTTTTCAAAATCTGTTTTTAGTTTACTATAGTTTCTAAGAAGTTGGTCAATTTGTTGTTTGCGTTCTCTTGCTGCATCTTCTCCCGCTTGCTCAGCAGTCTGATTTCCACCAAAGATTCTAAGTTGACTCAATATTGAGTTTATCTCTTTTGTAGTATTATCTGATGGATTTTGTTGTGTTTGCTGAAAATTAAGCTCTATTTGTTTGATTTGTTGATCTATTTGTTCAAGTGTAATTTGTTGATCTGCTTGTTGTTGTTGTTGATTTATTATTGCTTGTTGTGCTTCTAGATTTGAATTTGTTGGAACATTTGAAGCTTTTGGATCTTTTGGTGGAAATTTTGGACTATTACCAGAACCACCTACTGTTATCAAAGAAGTGCTAACAGGAATTGTTGAGATTGGTTGGGTTGTTGAATTGTTTCTAGAAACTGGTATGACAGAACCTGGTATGACAGAACCTGGATTGCCTCCAGAACCTGGATTCCTTCTAGGAACTTGATTGTTGCCTCCAGCTGTTGGGGTTATTGGGGTTCTTTGGGTTGTTGGGGTTATTGGGGTTCTTTGGGTTCTTTGAGTTGTTGTATTAATAGTTGGGACAAGATGGCGTATATGACCTCCTGTTCTAACAGTAATTCTATCTCTTTGTGCTAATTCTTTTATTGCATCATAAGAATCTTGATGTTTCAGTTGTTTAATTAATTTTTGTGAAGCTATTGCATCTATACCTTTTAATACGTTTTGTGCTTTTGCTTTTAAGTTACGAGAAGGTTTGCCGTCTTTTAAGCTATTTGGAACTTTTAACTCTTCTACTATAATTTGAATATAATTTGCAACAGCTTGGTTAATGTTGCTATACTTTTGCAGCTCAGGTGGCAATAAATATTTTTGAGAAATATCTTGAAGCTGTTTTATTCTGTTTTGGTCGTTAGAATCATATCCAAATAAATTTCTTTGGTTGTTTCTCCTTTCTACTATTGCTTTTAATAACGGCTCCCTTTCGTTTTGTGAAAGACTAGGTAATATAGTGTCTAAAGTAAGTTCTGCTGCTTGTCCTAAAGATGGATCAATGTCAACTCTAAAACGTTTTCCACTCCTATCTGTTTGGTTAACTGCTTTTAACGATGCGTTTATTTTTCTTGCTAATTCAATAGGGCTGTCAAAGGTTGTAAATTTATCTCTTTGACCTTGCCACATTTGATTTTGCAGCCATTTAACAGAGTTAACATTTACATTTCCCATATTTATTGGATTCAAAATTTGATCCCAAAAATTTTGTGGTTTACCATAAAGGATTTGTGCGTCTGAAGAAGGAACTTTCATTAATGGAATTCCATTTGATTTTTGTGTATATCCTGGACGACCAGCGACTAAAACTCTTTGACTCATAAATGGATTAGAACTTATTTCTTCTGCTGTAGAATCCACTCCAAGATTTTTTGCCATTTTATCCCAATTAGGAGTAAACCCAGGTTTCATTGATACAACACTTGTGTTTTGTGTGTTTGGATTAGAATTGTTAACATCACTGGAAGCACTAGTAAATTGATTTTGGGATTGTGATGATATAGAGGATATCCATGACGGCCGGGTTGGAGCAGAAGGAATGTTACCACCATTAATGGTAATGGTAGGATTAGAAGGCATTGCTCTTAGTATGTCATTAATGTATTTAAATGCAAATACAGTTTTACTTAACGAGTCGTTTACTTTTACTATTTTATTGTTAAAGCTAGATATATTTAAGCCATTTTTTTCAATACCTAATCCAACTTTAGCGAATTGTAAAAAAGTTTGCTCTATTGAACTGTTAGATACTTTAATGTTTATGTTGAATTTTTTAAATACACTTTCTATTATATCTACTAAACGTTTAATTCCATCTCCTGCTTTTTCAATTACCTTCTCTAGTGTTGTAAAAGAATTTTTAAAGATTTTGTCTAAATCTTTGGTAGATTGCAAAACTGCGTCTTTAAACAAATCTGCGGTTGGTATTTTTTCTGCTAATTCTATATCTCTTTTTTGCTGGTCTCGTATTTTCTTTTGGTCTTCTAATCGTTTTTTATCTTGTTCTAATCTTTTGTTTATAGCTTCATTTATAACTTTTATTAAATTAACACCAGCTTCTATGAAACTCTTGAAATCTGCATCTGTAATTCCTTCTAGCAATAATTTATATTTATTGTCTAGTCTTAGTTGTTCTAATTCAGATTTAGCTTTCTGCAAATCTATTTGCATTTGCTTTAATTGAAGTTGAATTTCAAATTGATATTCTTCTAATGTTTCTTTTAGCTCCTCTGCTTCTTTTTTGATTTCATATTGCAGTTTAGCTTCTTTTAGGGTTTCACTGCTTAAAGCTGTTTTGGTTTCCTCTAATCTTTCGGTTAACTCATTTTTTTTGTCTATTACAGCTTCCTCCTCACTGTTTGTATTGTATTGAGCGCCAGCTAAAGCTTTTGTTGTAACTTGAATATTTTGTCTTAAAGCTTTAATATTTGCTCTAGTTTGCGCTAGTTCTAAATTCTTTTCTCCTTTAGCTATTGTTGCAGGATTGTAATTTCCTTTATACAATTCTGCTGTCAATGTGTTTATTTCTGTTTCTAAATTATTTTTAAATTTTTTGTAAGCATCGTCAAATGAGTTAAAGGCATCTAGTATTTTGTTGTAATCTTCATCAAAATCTCCTACAGCTAAAGTTTTTATTCGGTTTTCTAGCAAATTAAAATTTTTCATTATGCTATCTATTTGCTTTCGTATTTCTTTTTGAACATCTTCACCAAAAGCTTCTTTTAATAGCATTTCTCCAGCAGACTGTATAGCGTCTCTCATTTTTTGAAGATCATTTATAGCTTTCTTGATTGGCTGTTGTTTTTCATTTTTCTGTTTTTTAAGGTTTTTTATATCTTCATTTATTGTTGCTACTCTTTTTAAATCACCTTGTTTTTCTGCTTCAGCTTTTTCAACTTGTTTTTCTTGTATTTCTTTATCTATTTCTTGTAATTGTTTTTTAATTTTTTTTATTTCTTCGTCACTTAATTTTTCTTTTTCAATTTTTTCAAATTCTTTTTTTGCTCTTTCTACTTCTTTGGTAAAATTAATGAGTAACGCAGTTAATATATTATCTTCAGTTGTTAGGTTGCCTTTACTTTCTTTTTTGAGTTTTTGAAAGTAACTATTGTATCTTGTCTTTAGTATATTTTCTGTTTCTTCGTCTAATTTTAGTAAAAAACTTCTAAACGCTTTTGTGTTTGTGTCTGCTGATACTTTGTTGTCCTCTAAAAATTTATCAAATTCTCTTGCGGAGTAATCTTCTATATCTTCAGGAACAACTACTGGTTTACCACCAGACATTAATTTCTTTATCTCCTTTTTATAGTTATATGCTTCAGTTTGAGAATGAACATCTATTCCTAAAAGAGCTGACAATACAAATGATTGAAGCATTTCAGGTTTTTTTGTTGTTCCTTTTTCTAGATTTTCTTTTAATCTTTCTCTTTGTGCTAACACAATAGTATCAGATTTAAAAGATGGTAAGTTAGGATTAAAGAATTTAAGGATATTTAGTTCAAATCCCTTAACTGCTTTTTCGACTTTGTTTGTTGATGATTTTGTTGCCCCGCTAAAATTATTAATTGACTCTCTTAATTTTGTCAGTCCTTCGTTCATTGTTTTACTAAGATTTTTCATTGCATCTGCTGCAGGACTGCTAAAATCACCTTGTAAATACATCATTGCAGGTATGACAGCCAATAACGAAATAAAACCCATAATATCTTTTTTGGCTAATTTAAGTATTAACGTAAAAGCGTAAATAGCCACTCCAATACCTGCCAAAACACCATCTGACATTAATTTAAAATCTTTAAGGTTGCTACCTGCTTCGGAAATTTGTGTAGAAAAAGCTGCAATTGCTGCAATTATTATTCCAATTACAACAGTTGCTTTACCGAAAGTTGTTTTCCACACAATACCAAGTGTAGTTGTTGCTAATTTTATTGTTGCTAAACTACCAATTATTGTAGTTCTTAAAATAGTAAGATTTATTGCAAACACTCCAAATATTTGTAATAAACCAGTTACAGAACCAATTATTGACTGAATAATTATTTTAACTCTTTCTGCAAATTTTATTAAAAATTGCAATATTTCAACTATGGTTCGGAAAGATCCGGAATAGTCATTTACTTTTATTTCATTAATTTCTTTAATTACCTTAGGAATTCTTGCAAATGCTTTTGATAAAAGCTCAATCCCATTAATTAATAGTGTTATAGGATTTAATAAAGTAATAATTGTTAATGTCTCACTAGTATTAAACGCATTTTTAATACCATCTATACCTTCTTTTACTTTATTAGATATCATTTCTGTTATTGTCTTTGCACCTATAGCAGATGCTAATGCTTCTCCTACTGCTATTGCAATTAACGGAGCCATTGTCATTATACCCTTAGCAAAAACAGTTACAAATTTACCACTTAATCCTATTATAGCACCTGTTAAACCAGAACTATTTGCTATTGTAATTATACCAGCTATTAATGATGCAGTAAACAAAGCTACTATAGCGGCTCCTATTGGTGCTATTACAGTAATATTATCTTTTATCAGATTACCAATAGTAGTTAAGCTTTGTGCGACTACTATGACTAAACCACTAAAAGATTCTGTAATTTTTATAAGCATAGCAACGCCAGTATTAGATAATTCTGTCAAGGCTAATCCAATACCTTTGGAATTTCTAGCTATTTGTCCATATTCTTGGTTTAATGTTCTGCCAACTTTAATTAATGCGCTATCTGACATTACCAAGCCTTGAGATACAGTTTCAGTTAATCCTGATACGGTTGTTCCTAAAGCTTTTGCAAAAATCCGCATGGCAGGTGGGAATTTTTCAGACAACTGTTGTCTTAATTCTTCCATTGAAATCTTACCACGTGAAATCATTTGAGTGAACGCTAGGAATACCAAATCTGCGTCTCGACCAGTAATAGACATACTAGATAATGCGGCTGATATACCTTCAAATAGGTTTTGAATATCTGCACCTTCTAGTCTTGTGCCTTTGGCGGCTTCTAGCATTTGGCTATATCCTTCTAGCCCACCTATAATTGGTATTCTATTTTGCTCTGCTGTTTTTTGTGCTAATTTAAATGATTGATTGGCTTTTTCTTGGTTGTTATTCATAGCCACTAAGAACCGCCTTTGAATGGGTTCTATTTCTTCCATGGCTTTTACTAAATCTAGTATTTTTTGCGCTGCCTCGGAATAAAAATCTCTAACTACATCAATAAAATCACCAAATCTATTAGCTTGCGCCTGAGCTTGTTCTGTTATATCTGATATATTTTCTGCTAAGCTTTGTGCATCTTGCCCAAAAGTTCTAGAATTGCGTTGTATGTTGTCTTGAGTTAACTGTATTGGACTACCACCTTCAGCGTATGAGTCATTTATTGTGTTTGTATTTAAATTGTCTAATTCTTCTAAAGCTTCTCTTAGTGTTTTGTTATTTTTTTGATATTCAGCAATAATTTGGTCTCGTTCTTCTTTTAGTCTTTTTGCTAATTGTTTTACACGTCTTTCTTTTTGTCTTTCTAATTCTTTTTCTAATGCCATGCTTCTGTCGTAGGCATTTTTAATATTTTCATTTCCACCATGTATTGACTCAGGCACATCTACGTTTCTTATGTCTACAGGTTTAATTTTTCTTCGCTTTCTTTCAAGCCTCATTTGATCTTCTACTTGTTTATTTGCATATTCATCATCTACAATATTTACTGTTTGTAAGACAGGAACTACACCTCCAGGTGCTGTAATTGATTTTAAGTAATCTTGTGCTTCTTGTTTGGTTATGCTAATTAACCGTGACTGTTGTAATAATTCTTGATTATATCTTTGTAATTCTTGTCTTGCTTCTTTTTCTGTTATTACTCCTTTTTTACGCAATTCCATAATTCTTTCTTGTT
>OGWG01000156.1_pt1 | contig 11933 bp, 14 predicted proteins | sample 1575911 | NCBI WGS metagenome assembly OGWG01 (sample SAMN07581534, study PRJEB24739) | freshwater metagenome
CCCAGTCACGATACATAACGGTATCATAATGACAACATATAAAGAACTCTTTGGTAAATACGTATTGAATGTGACATCAGACCCAACGTCCACGGACGCCGAAGGACAAATCTGGTATAACTCAACGAGTGGCACGTTTAAGACGGCTTTGGGATCGTATGGTGCTTGGTCAAGTGGTGGTAATTTAAATACGGCAAGAGCAAATTTTGCTGGAGCAGGTACCCAAACAGCGGCAGTTGGTTTTGGTGGAAATGGACCAAAAGCATCAACTGAAAAATATAATGGATCTACTTGGACAAATAGTGGAAATTTAAATAATGCAAGAACAGCTATAGCAGGTTGTGGAACACAAACAGCTGCTTTAGCTCTTGGTGGAGAAGGTCCTACCGGAGCAAATTCTTCTTCAGCAGAAAAATTTGATGGATCCACTTGGACAAATACAGGTAGTTTAAATACGGCAAGACAAGGTATGGGATCAGCAGGAACTCAAACAGCAGCTATTGGTTTTGGAGGAGCAACTGGACCAGGAACAAGACCAACTGCAACAGAATCTTTTAATGGATCAACATGGACATCAGTTAATTCAATGAATACTGGAAGACAAGAACCAGGAGCTTTTGGAATAAGTACAGCAGCTATAGTTTTTGGAGGACTAACACTTTATCCACCACTTACATTAACTAATGCTACAGAATCTTGGAATGGAACAAGTTGGACTTCTTTACCAGCTACTATATCAACTTCTTTAAGTGATGCATCAGGAGCAGGAACTCAAACAGCAGGATTAGGATTTGGTGGATATAAACCATCTGCACCTATATACATAGCAACAACACAAACATGGAATGGAACAAGTTGGGCAACTTCACCTGTTAGTTTAACAACAGCTAGATATGGTATGGGGGAGGCAGGAACTCAAACAGCAGCATTGGGTTTTGGTGGTTCGAGTGCTGCTGGTATAACTAGTGCAACCGAAGCATGGAATATATCAGTCGTTGTCCCCGTTGCTGGATCCTGGAGCAGTGGTGCTAATATGAATACTGCACGAGCATTTGGAGCTGGAGCAGGAACTGCAACAGCGGCTTTAGCATTTGGATCTTTTCCACAAGCTTCTCCTAATGGAGCATCAGAATCTTATAACGGATCAGCTTGGACAACTACTTCAGCATTAGTTTCTGGAATGGGGCAAAATGCTGGAACAGGAATACAAACTGCGGCATTAGGAATTGGAGGATATAATCCAGGATATTCAGGAACAGTTCAAAGTTATAATGGTTCTGCTTGGACTTCTACAGGATCATTAAATACTGCAAGATGTGCAGCAGCAGCGTCAGGAACACAAACTTCAGCATTAGCTTTTGGTGGTCAAGGTGCTCCTGGAAATACTAATGTAACAGAATCTTTTAATGGAACAAGTTGGACAACAGTAAATTCTTTAAATACAGCAAGAAAAAATTTTCCTGGAGCAGGAACTCAAACTGCAGCTTTAGCGTTTGGTGGAAATTTAGGACCCGCATACACAGGAGCTACAGAACTTTGGAATGGTACTGCATGGACTTCTAATCCAACAGGACTAGCAACAGCTAGAGCAGGTTTTGGTGGAGCAGGATCTCAAACTGCAGCTTTAGGATTTGGTGGATTAGATGCTACTGCATATTCATCCGCAACCGAAGAATGGAACTTCGGTGTTTATTCTTATTCAGCGGCTGCCTGGGCGAGCGGCGGGAATTTGAATACGGCGAGAGGTGGTATAATGGGAGCTGGAACACAAACAGCTACAGTTGCATTTGGTGGTGATAATCCAGCAGCAACAGGAGCTACAGAATTATATAACGGAACAAGTTGGACAAATAATCCAACATCTATGAATACAGCAAGAGGTGAAGGAGCAGGTGCAGGTATTCAAACAGCTGCTTTAGCTTTTGGTGGTTACACAACTGTAAATGTAGCAAATACAGAATCTTTTAATGGATCAACTTGGACAAGTTTACCAGGATCAATGGGAACAGCTAGAAGAGGTTTAGGTGGAGTAGGTTTACAAACAGCAGCATTAGCTTTTGGTGGATTTACAACTGGAAATACTGCAGCAACAGAATCTTGGAATGGAACAAGTTGGACAAGTAATCCAACAGGATTAAACACAATAAGAAATTCTTTAGCAGGAGCAGGTACACAAACAGCAGCAGTTGCATTTGGTGGAAATAATCCTTCACCTGGTTTTTCAGCAGCTACAGAATCTTGGAATGGTTCAGCGTGGACTTCAGTAAATTCAATGAACACCGCAAGATATTCTTTAGCTGGTGGTGGTACACAAACTGCAGCTATCGGTTTTGGTGGTGTTATTTCAACACCAGCTTTATCAGGAGCAACAGAAACTTGGAATGGAACTAGTTGGACTAATCTACCAAGTATGGCTACAGCAAGAAGAGATCTTGGTGGTTCAGGAACTCAATCATTAGGGCTTGCTTTTGGTGGAGCAACCCCAACAGTATCTTCAGCCACAGAAGAATGGACAGGCGAAGTAGCAACAGCAACTTCCAAAACCTTGACAACTTCATAATAAAAGCTTATATCATCTCTAATGACAGAGAAGAGAAATATAAAGAGCTTAATACAGCAAGAAGAAGTTCATCTTAATAATCTACTAGATCCTAATGATTTAGGAACATTCAAAAACATGGTGGAAGAACTTCGTGATACTTGGACTAAAAAACAAATATTTAGAACTGAAACAGAAATGAAAGTTGCAGTTCTTGATGATGGTCGTTATCCAACACGTGCTTCTAAATACTGGCAATGTGTTAGAGAACAGAATGTATTTTTAGAGAATCTAATGTCATTATCATTTGATTATAGACGTAATGAAGCAAAGATAAAATTCCTACAGAAGAAACTAGAAACTGAAACTGATGAATATAAAAGAGAACTTTATCAAATAGATTTAGATGAAAAGATTTATAGTAAAGCTAATATGGAATTAGTTGCAAAAGATAGATTAAGAGAAATTAAATTATGGTCTAAATTTAAAGCTGAATATGATGATGGTTCATTTGATACTAAAAACGTTAATACTCATCAATTTGAATCTTTAGCACAAATCATGGAACATAAGAAAAACTCCATTACACCAGGTTCATCACAAGCTGAAGTATTTAATGTACTTTCACAAGTAGATACGATACAAAGGATTAAACAAGAAAAGCAATTAGAAACAACTAAAAAAGAACAACTACAATACGGTAAGGAATCAAAATAGAGAAAGAAAATGAATTTCAATTTCACATTTTTAGGACAATCCATCCTACGATATGAAACTCCTTTAGATATATTTCATGCGATTAATCAAACGTATGAACAAAAATTTAATCAATTAGAACCTGCCAATAAACAATTAGTTGGCAAAATTAAAGATGAACATTCTTTGTTTTATGATGGAGAAGATGAGTCAAAAATGAAAAGACATAATTTAATGCCAAGAAATGTTCTAGACTGGTTCATGCAAATGTTTCATCATTATTTAGAATTTAATCATATTAGAAATTATCAAACGCATCTTAATTCAATTTGGGTGAACGAAATGAAAGCTCATGAATTTAACCCCGTTCACATTCATAGCGGCAATATATTCACTGGACTATCTTCAGTAATGATTTTAAAACTTCCAAGTACTTATGGTGTAGAATATTCAGCATCAGAAGCACCACAAAATGGAAAACTTCAAATACTAGGTGCAGCTAATGGTCAGTTTGCAAAAGTAGATTATGAGCCACCAATGAAACTTCGAGACTTTTATATATTTCCATATGATATGAGACATTGTGTATATCCATTCAATGGAACAAATGACACTAGAAGAACATTAGCAGCTAACTGCGATGTATTATATAACCCAATACAAAATAGAGGAGCACAATGATTATAACGGAACCACGTTGGAAATCTTTAATAGTTGAAACTACAACTCCATTATTTACACCAGAACAATGTCAATTGATTATAAATGCAGGTCGTTCTGAACCTAGAGAAGATGGTCAAGTTGGAGGTGGTGCAAAAGGAGTCGTAGATACTAAAACTAGAACATCTCATATTAGTTGGATTCCATTTAATAAAATGCCTGAAATGTATGCAACATTAGAACGTGTTATGAAACAAACTAATGGAAATCATTTTGGATTTGAAGGAATGCAAATAACAGAACCTGCTCAATATACAGAATATCCTGAAGGTGGCTTTTATGATTGGCATATAGATTCAGATGTTAACTGTGCAAATGAACCACCTGTTAGAAAAATTTCTATGACTTGTTTATTATCACATGAATCAGAATTTGAAGGTGGTGGACTAGAACTTATGTCAGATGGAAAAATTGCAAGACCTAAACAAGGACAAGCTATTTTCTTTGCAAGTTTTATTAGACATAGAGTTGTTCCTATTACAAAAGGAACAAGAAAATCACTTGTTATGTGGTTTGGAGGAACTCCATTTAAATGAACAGAGAATTATATTTTGCAACACCCATATACGTTAAAGATGTTGGATCACAAGAATTCAACTCACGTTTAGAACAAAACATTATTAATTGGTCTAATCAAGATAAAGGTTTAACAAGAACTAATATGAATGGTTGGCATTCCACAGATGATATGCACACGAAACCTGAATATAAAGAACTCGTAGATTTATTATTTCAAGCACAGTTTCATATTTACAAAGATCAAAATTTAGATTCAGAACCATTTTTAGGTAATATGTGGGCAAACATTAATCCACCAGGTGGATATAATAGACCTCATATGCATCCTAATTCATTATGGTCTGGAGTTTATTATGTAAAGACTCCAAAGAACTGTGGACATTTAAAAGTTGAAGATCCAAAGTCAGTTGCTTTAATGTCTATGCCAAGAAGAAAAGATGGACCATTAGAATCTTATTTATGGAGAGAAGTTCACTTTGAACCAGTAGCAGGAAGATTAATTATGTTCCCAAGTTGGCTTAATCACTGTGTAGACCCAAATCAATCTAATGAAATTAGAATATCAGTGAGTTTTAATTTTATGCAACGTTGTATGATTACATGACATTTCAAACAAATAAATATCAAGTTATTAAAAAAGCAATACCATATGAACTTGCTAACTTTGTATTTAACTATTTCTTACTTAAAAGAGATGCAGTTCATTACATGTATAGTAATAATTTAATTGCAGAAAATAGTATGTTTGGTACTTGGAAAGATCAACAAGTTCCAAATGTATATTCACACTATGCAGACTTTGTTATGGAAACATTATTAATGAGAGTTATGCCAATAATGAAACAACAAACTAATTTAAATTTAATTCCAACCTACTCGTACGCGCGCGTATACGAGAAAGGTTCAATATTAAAAAGACATAAAGATAGACCTTCGTGTGAGATATCTACAACATTAAATCTAGGTGGAGATCCATGGCCAATCTTTATTGATCCAACGGGTAGTAATAATGTTATTGATGAATATAAGAATATAATGAAACCTAATGCACCAGCAGGTATAAAAGTAGATTTAGAACCTGGTGATATGTTAGTTTATTCTGGATGTGAATTAGAACATTGGAGAGAAGAATTTACTGGTAATATCTGTGCTCAAGTATTTTTACATTACAATCATGTAAATGGTCAATTTAAAGACAATAATTTATATGATAAAAGACCGTTGCTAGGACTACCACCATTTACTAAACAATAGTATAATAGGCATAATATGCCTTTAGCAAAAATACCACTTAAGCCAGGCTTTAATAAGCAAGCAACTGCTTCTCAAGCCATGGGCGAATGGATTGATGGAAATAACGTCAGATTTAGATATGGTTCACCTGAAAAGATTGGTGGATGGGAACAAATTACATCTAGTTTATTAGTAGGACCTGTAAGAGCCCAATGGTCGTGGACCGATTTAACTGGCAGACGATACGCGGCTCTCGGAACTAATAAATGTTTATATATTTATGATGCCGATGCAATCTATGACATTACACCTTTAGATACAACAAGACAATTAACATCTTGTACATTTACATCCACAACAGGATCAACAACTGTTACAGTTAATAAAACTGCTCATGGACTTACTGTTGGAGAATTAATTAAAATTACATCTGTTACATTACCAGGTGGTGGTGTAACAAGTTTTGTAGCTGCTGATTTTACAACTAATATATTTGAAATTCAAACCGTAGCAACTAACAATAATTCATTTACAATAACTATGGCTGTTAGTGAATCTGGAACAGGAATGTCTTCTCAAGGCTCATCTACAATAACCCCATATTATTTTATAGGTCCTGCAATATCTACTTTAGGTTATGGTTGGGGTGCAGGAGAATGGGGTATATCTACTTGGGGAACTCCTAGAACAACATCTACAACAGATATAGCTTCTGGGGATTGGTCATTGGATAATTTTGGAGAAAATTTAATAGCTACTATTAAAGATGGTAGTACATTTATTTGGTATCCTACTGCTGGAACAGGAGTAAATACTAGAGCGGTATTAGTACCTAATAACCCAACAGCTACTATTCAAACTATTATGTCAGATAGAGATAGACATTTAATTCATTTAGGAACTGAAACAACTATAGGTGATCCAACAACTCAAGATCCTATGTTTATTAGATTCTCTGATACAGAAGATATAGAGGAATATGAACCAACATCTACTAATACAGCGGGTACATTTAGATTAGATGATGGTACAACTATTGTTGGTGCTGTTAGAGCAAAAGATTATATATTAGTTATAACAGATACAGCAGCTTATACTATTCAATTTGTAGGACCTCCATTTACATTTAGTATTAGAAAAGTAGGTTCTAATTGTGGTTTACTTGGTAAACATGCTTTAGCATTCGTTAACGGAGCTGTTTGGTGGATTGGAGATTCTGGAGGATTCTTTAAATTTGATGGAACTGTTAGTGATGTTCCTTGTTTAGTAGAAGACTTTGTATTTAAAACTGTAGGTACAGATAACTTAGGAATTAATTTTGCACAAGGATCTCAAGTTTATTGTGGGCTAAATACTTTATATACAGAAATAAATTGGTTTTACCCAAAAGCAGGTTCAACTGAAATAGATAGAGTAGCTACTTTAAATTATGAAGAAGGAACTTGGACAACTGGAAATTTAGCTAGAACAACATGGGAAGATTCTAAAGTATTTAAATTTCCATATGCTACTAAATATGTTGCAACCGCAACTCCTACAGTTCCAGTTATTAATGGTGTAAGTAGTGGTGCTTCTTATTACTTTATACAAGAAAAAGGTAAGAATGAGATATTAAGACCTACTTCAGTTAGTACAACAACAAATGCTATATCTGCATATATTAGATCAGGAGATTTTGAATTAGATATGGAAGGTAATGGAGAATATTTCTTAAAGATTAGAAGATTTATACCTGACTTTAAAAATTTAGAAGGTAATGCAAAAGTAACTATTTATTTAAGATCTTATCCAGCAGATACAACTGTTGCTAAAGGAGAAACTTATATTGGTCCATTTACAATAGATACATCAACTGATAAAGTGGATACACGTGCTAGAGCAAGATTAGCTAGCCTTAAAATAGAAAATGATGCTATAGATGATACTTGGCGTTATGGAATATTTAGAGTAGATATACAACCAGATGGAAGAGGTGGTAGTTATCCTCAAACATAATTATGGCAAAAATTACTTTATACATACCAGAACCAAGAGAACCTTATACGGTGGATAACTTTAGACAAATTAATCAAGTATTAGAAACTTTACAAAATCAATTAAATACAACTTTTCAACAAGATCTTAATGATGAATTACAAACATTTAATTGGTTTTTATTTGGAGCTGGAGCAGAATGACAATAGAATATAAAAGTGCAACTTATAAATTAACTACAACAAATTTAACAACAACTTTAACAATTAATGCAAGTACGCGTGTTATTGTAAAAGAAATTAGTATCGCAAATGAACATAATAATATTGTTGAATGTGATTACTTTTTAAATAAAAGTAATGGAAGTGCAATATTTTTTCATACAAAAATTGCTGCAGATTCTCATGATAATGCAGTTCATAATACTTTAGTTTTAGAAGAAAATGATTATTTAACTTTTCAAGTAGCCGTAGCCAATGTTATTTCTGGTCAAATTTCTTATGCGGTTTTAAGTCGTAAAGGTCAGAATGGCTAGAAAAGTACAATCAGGATCTGGTACTTTTATTAAACATACCAATAAAAAAAGACCTGGCAGACATTCAAAAAGACCTAATAAAAGAAACAGTCGTAAAGAGTATCGTGGACAAGGTAGACGATAATAGTATATAGTAAATCTTATGACAAATAAAACAGTAATTATAGACGGAATAGAAGTTCCAGTCGTACCTGCAAAAGCAGAAGAAACAATCAAGAATAAAGTTACAGGACAAACATATGCAACCATTGATGAATTTCATGCAGATGTTGCTAATCCTAATACACCAACTAAAGCAGAAGATTTACAAAGAGATTTAAAAATAACAGTTGCATCTTTACAAGTATTTGGTAAAACCAAATAATGCAACCTTTTGGTGGAAGTGAAATACAATTAGCGTATTTGAGAAAATACGTATCTAAAGAATTACTTTCTAAAATCAAATTAGAACTTTCTGTACCAGAAAGAAGTCCAGTCGTTGTAGATAAAACAAATGTTTTATGGATTCAAAATAGTTATGATCAACCTAATTTACATCCTTGGTTTAAAAATAAATTAAATCATGGCAAATATGATTGGTATGTATTTAACTCTCATTGGGTTTATGAGAAATATAGATACTTCTTTGATATTCCAACTGAACAATCCATGGTTATTAAAAATGGTTTTACAGATGATTTAGTATTAAAGAAAAAATTTAAACGTAAAGGTAAAATAAGATTAGTATATACCTCAACTCCTTGGCGTGGTTTAGAAGTATTATTAAGAGCCATGGAACTTGTTAAATCAGACAATATAGAATTAGACGTATATTCCAGCACACAAATATATGGAGACCAATTTAAACAAATGGCAGATGATCAATATAAACCTTTATATGATAAAGCTAAAAGTTTAAAAAATGTTAATTATAAAGGATATTGCCACCATGATGAATTAGTAAAAATACTTCATACCTATGATGTATTTGTTTATCCTAATATTTGGGAAGAAACTTCTTGTATAGCGGCTATTGAAGCGTTAGCCTGTGGCCTCGTAGCAGTGACCACGGACCTCGGTGCTTTATATGAAACCTGCGCAGACTTTCCAATTTATGTACCTTATTTAAAAGATAGAGAAAAATTAGCACATCAGTTTGCTTATGTAATAGATGCTTTACCTAAGATATTAAATAATATACAAGATGATAAGTTAAAATTTCAAATGCAGTATTATAAACAAATTTATCATTGGGATGTTATTAAACAATATTGGGAGAATTTTTTAAATGGTATCAAGTAAAGATATAAGACTATTTGTAGGCACACCTGTTCATTCAGACGTTTCAATTCATTATTTTAAAGCATCATTAGAATTTCAAAAGGAATGTTATGTTAGAAAAATACCAGTAATGTTCCAAGTAATGAAAAGTAGTTTAGTTACACAAGGAAGACAATTATGTGTATCTGCTTTTTTATCATCTAAATGTACACATTTATTATTTATAGATTCTGATATTGCTTATTCATTTAAAATGTTTGAGAAGATGGTTAACTATGACAAAGATATTTGTATGGTTCCATATCCAATTAAATCTATGGACTTTCAAAAAATTAAAAAGAAGATTGAAGGTGGTTCTAAACTAGATCCAATGGTTATGGGTAATCAATATACTATGTCTATTACTGATGCTAAAAACATAAAGATGGAAAATGGATTTATAGAAGTTGAAAGAGGACCAGCTGGCTTTATGTTAATTAAAAGAGAAGCTGTAGAAAAGTTAATAAAAGAATATCCAGAATTTACAATTAAACAACATACATTAATTGATGGTAAATTAGTTGAAAGAGAACATATGTATAATTTCTTTGATACTTATTGGGATCCTAATGAAAAGACTTATACAGGAGAAGATTTTTATTTTTGTAAATTAGCTAAACATGCAGGTATTAGAATGTATGCTTTAGTAGATGAATATATATCTCATTATGGAGAATTTGGTTATACAGGTAGATTAATAGATGAATTTATAGTTTCTGAGGATAAAGCTGAAGTATCAAGCACTATTATTAATAGTGATATAGATCCTAAAGATTTACCTAAATAGCAAGGATATTGTACATATTTCATTATTTAGTTATAATAACCATTAGTTAACTAAATAAAAAATATGGATCCATTCACAGTCGCATTAGCCGTATTTGGCATACAGAAATTAAGGGGTAAATCCACAGGTAGATCATTTAGAGATGCATTATTAGCAGCTGGAGGTGTTCAGTTAGCTGGTATGGGTGGAGTTGGTCAAGGTATGGGACCTGGTGGTGGTAATTTATTTCAAGCATTTGGTTCAAGTGATGGTATAGGAAGTTTAGTACCAGGATTTGGCGCTGAAGGAAGTTATATAGGTGGTGGTGGAAATTTTTTAGATCAAATTGGTAAAACATATGTAGGAGAAGGTATTAAGTCTTTATATGGAACACCAGGAACACCAGAAGTTAAAGCTATACCAGAACAGACTTATAGAGAAGCTATTATTGATAAAACAACTGGACAAGTTCTACAACCAGAAAGATTATACCAACCAGCAGTAGCTGGAGTACCAGCAGTACCAGCAACAGGTTTTCAATCATTAAGTCCAGGAGAAAAATTTCTTGCAACTACAGTTGCAGCACCCGTTGTAGCATCCGCTTTTGCTGAAGAACCAGAAGCACCAAAACCTCCATTTACAGAAGAAGATTATAAAAAAGAATATGCAACTGAATCAGAAAAATTAAAAGGTTTAGGTACAATTACTCAACCAAGATATACAGCAATAAGTCCTTATAATTATAGTCCAAATAAATTATATACATTTAATAAAGGTGGTATTGTAGATGCATTACCAAAGTTTGCAGTGGGCGGAATTAATTATATGCCTTCAAAAGTTACACATGACGAAGAAGATGTAAACAATTATGTTAGAGCTTCAGGATACGTGGAAGATGGATCAGGAAACGGTGACAAAGACGAAGATACTATCCTTGCACAATTAGCTGATGGAGAGTTTGTATCTCGTTCTGATGCAGTATTAGGCGCTGGAATTATGGCAGGTGCATCACCAAACAATATGAGAGAGATGAGAAAATTAGGTGCTGCGTACTTCTATGATCAACAAGCTAAATTTAAAAGAATATTTGATTTATTAGATGCAAGCAGAAAGACTAATTGAAAAAAGAGTAGATGTCCTTCACATTCATAATCATGATGTAGAAAGATTTTGGCCTTTAGTAAACTTTATGATTGCTGAGGCTTTAAAGTATTCAGGAGGATATGCTAATGCCTATCATATTAAAGATTATTTAATAGAAGGCAGTATGCAATTATTCGTGGTGTTTGGCTCTGATGATGGGGTTAAACAAAAAGTATTCGGTTGTCTCGTAACACGGATCACGGACCAACCTAATTTAAGACAGTTAGAAGGTATTATTTTAACTGGAGAAAAAAGAGAATTGTGGCAGGATGATATGGCTGCTATGATTGAAAACTTTGCAATACAAAATGATTGCAAAAGATTATGTATGTTGGCTAGACCAGGCTGGAGTAAAGTTGTTAAAAAATACGGCTGGAAAGTTAAACATGTAGAATTACAAAAGGAGTTATTTGATAGGGCGGTATGCTTAACACATGCAAGTCGAACGGGATGCTTAGGCATCTAGTGGCGGACGGGTGGGTAACGCGTGATTATCGTGACTGGGAAAC
>OGWG01000158.1_pt1 | contig 11928 bp, 11 predicted proteins | sample 1575911 | NCBI WGS metagenome assembly OGWG01 (sample SAMN07581534, study PRJEB24739) | freshwater metagenome
GTTTCCCAGTCACGATATTTTGAAGCCATGGAAGATTTAGCAAAAAAATTTCAAGATGGATTAAAAAATATGTTTGGGGGCTCTTCAAAAACTCCGGATGCAAAAAAACCAATTACACTCTTTATAATTGGGGCCATTGCTGTTTGGGCTTTAAGTGGATTTTATAGAGTTGATGCAGATGAACAAGGAGTTGTTCTAAGATTTGGAAAATATACCAATATGACTCAACCAGGATTAAATTATCATCTACCATACCCAATAGAATCTGTAATGACTCCAAAAGTTACTAGAGTGAATAGAGTTGATATTGGGTTTAGATCTTCAAGTGACAGTTCGAGATCTGGCGCCATAAGCGAAATTAAAGAAGAGAGCGCAATGTTGACGGGAGATGAGAACATTGTTGATATTAACTATTCAGTTTTTTGGACAATAAAAGATGCAAGTAAATATCTTTTTAATATTCAAGACCCACTTGGCACAATTAAAGCTGTAGCAGAAACCGCAATGCGAGAAATCATTGCTCGTAAAAAAATTCAATCAATTTTAACTCAAGGGAGAACTGATATTGAAAATGAAGCGCATAAAATAATGCAGCAAATATTAGATCAGTATAATTCTGGAATTGAGATCACTCAAGTTCAAGCGCAAAAATCAGATCCTCCTGCACAAGTTATTGACTCATTTAGAGATGTTCAGGCCGCAAAAGCGGACAAGGAACGTCAACAAAATGAAGCACAAGCTTATGCAAATGATGTAATTCCAAGAGCTAGAGGAGAGGCAGCTAAAATTGTTCAAGAAGCAGAAGCATATAAAAAAGAAGTTGTTGCTCAAGCAGAGGGAGAAGCTAGTAGATTTGTGGCGATATATAATGAGTATGCCAAAGCAAAAAATGTAACTCAAGAAAGAATGTATCTTGAGACTATGGAAAAAGTTTTATCTGGAGTAAATAAAATTATTATAGATAAACAATCAGGATCAGGTGTTGTTCCGTATTTACCATTACCAGAATTAAAAAAGAATTTAACGATAGAGCAAAGAAAACCAGAGGTTAAAAATTAATGCAAGATAGAATTTTAAAAGCTTTAATATTTATAGTGATTGTTGCTGGATTTTTAGTTTATTCAACTTTCTTTATTGTTAAAGAAACTCAGCAAGCAATAGTTCTTCAATTAGGAGAACCAAAAAAAGTTTATAAAGATGCAGGTTTATATTGGAAAATACCATTATTACAAAATGTTCAGATCATTGATAAAAGAGTTTTAGATATCGATGCTCCAGCAGAGGAAGTTATTGCATTAGATCAAAAAAGAATAATTGTTGATGCTTATGCAAAATTTATAATTACTGATCCCTTAAAGTTTTACATATCAGTTGGAAATGAAAGGGTTGCACAATCAAGATTATCATCAATTATTAATGCTAAGATTAGAGGTGTATTAGGTAAAGAAAATCTAGTTAATTTGATATCCACGGATAGAACAAAATTAATGAATAAAATTACAAAGGAAGTTGCAGAAGAGGCTAAAGATTTTGGAATTAATGTAATTGATGTTCGTATCAGAAGAGCGGATCTTCCAAGTGCCAATAGTGAAGCTATTTTTAAAAGAATGCAAACAGAGAGAACTCGTGAAGCAAAAGAATTTAGAGCAGAAGGTTTTGAACTTGGACAAACAATTAAATCTAAAGCAGATAAAGAAGTAGCAATCATTTTAGCAGAAGCTAGAAAAACTGCCCAAATTTTAAGAGGAGAGGGGGACGGCTTAAGAAATAAAATATTTGCCGAAGCATTTGGAAGAGATCCTGAATTTTTTAGTTTTTATAGAGCTATGCAGTCGTATGAAAAATCTTTAATAAGTGGAAGCGAGACTTCATTAGTATTATCACCTGATAGTGAATTTTTTAGATATTTTGGTGAGTCAGGTTTAAATAAAATTTTAAAGAAATAATGAATGAGATATTTACAGCAATCGGATTATTGCTGTTTATAGAGGGTCTGCTTTATACAATTTTTCCAGGAAGTATGAAAAAAATGTTAAATTCTATGAAAGATTTATCAGAGCAAAAATTAAGATTTGGTGGGCTCATTTTTGCCATTATAGGATTTATAATAATAGCTTATATAAAGAAATTTCAATGAAAAATTTAAAAAAATTTTTACTAGTTATATTTTGTAATATTTTATTAATTACAAATTTAAATTCAAAAGAAGTTCCAGATTCATTTGCAGATCTAGTTGAAAAATTAATTCCATCGGTTGTGAATATTTCTGCGACAAGAGTTATAGAAACAAGATCGCAAAATCCATTTCCTTTTCAGTTTCCTCCAGGACATCCTTTTGAAGATTTATTCAAAGATTTTGATCGAGGCGGAAGTCCACAAAAAAGAAAAACTCAATCTTTAGGATCTGGATTTATAATCGATAAAGAGGGAATTATAATTACTAATAATCATGTTATTCAAAGTGCCGAAGGTATTTTTGTAAAATTAACCAACGGCAAAGAATATGAAGCAAAAGTTTTAGGAACAGATCCAACGAGTGATATTGCGGTTATTAAAATTAATACCAAAGATAATTTAAAAGCTGTTCCATTTGCAGATTCAGATAAAGCTAGAGTTGGAGATTGGGTTATTGCAATTGGAAATCCCTTTGGATTAGGGGGTACGGTTACTGCTGGAATTATATCTGCAAGAAATAGAGATATAAGTCTTGGAAAGTATGATGATTTTATTCAAACAGACGCACCTATAAATCAAGGAAACTCTGGAGGACCATTATTTAATATTAAAGGTGAAGTTGTTGGAATTAACAGTGCGATACTTTCTAATTCTGGTGGATCAGTTGGGATTGGTTTTGCAATACCTGCAAATTTTGCAAAAAATGTTGTTCAACAAATTACACAATATGGAGAAATCAAAAGAGGATATATTGGAGTTAGAATTCAGGATGTTACAAAAGAAATTGCTGACAGTTTAGGATTAAAAACTCAAGAAGGAGCATTAGTTTCTAGCGCTACAACAGGAGGACCAGCAGATAAAGCTGGGATAGAAGCTGGCGATGTCATACTTGAGTTTAATAATATTAAAGTTGATAACATGAGAAAGTTACCCAAAATTGTAGCAGAAACTCCTATAGGAAAAAGTGTTGAGGTTAAAGTTTGGAGAAATAAAAAAATATTAACTAAAAATATTACTGTTACAAGACTTGAAGAAACAAGCGAATATAAAAGTGAAAATAATAAGCAGTCATTAAATCCTGTAGTGACTATAAAAGAACTCGGCATAAAAATTAGAAATATAAATAATCAAGACATTGAAAAAAGATCTAATCTTAAAGATAAAAGAGGAGTTTATATTTTAGAAATTAGTAATGATAGTCCTTTGGCTTTATTACCAGTGCAAGAGGGTGAAATTATAATAGCAGTAGCCAATACTCCCGTAAGTAATGTTAAAAATTTTGAGGATCAATTTAAAAAAGAGCTTAAAAAGAACACAAATTCGGTTCTACTAACGATCTTAGATAGCAATAATCAAAGTAAATTTATTGGAGTAAAAATTAAATAAGATTTTTACCCATGCAAAAAGTTATTCTTATCGCAGGACCTACCGGTTCTGGTAAATCTAAAATTGCTTTAAAACTTGCTAAAAAAATAAATGGTGAAATTATTAATGCTGATAGCATGCAAGTTTATAAAGAAATTAAAATTTTATCAGCGAGACCAGAAAATTATTTTAATATTGCCCATTATCTTTATGGAAGTATTTCTGTAAAAAAAAATTTTTCTGCTGGGGAGTGGTTAAAAAAAGTTAAATTAAATTTAAAAAAAATTATAAATAAGAAAAAACAGCCAATTATTGTTGGTGGAACAGGATTGTATTTTAAATTATTAATCGAAGGCATTTCTAATATTCCAAAAATTCCAGACTCAATTAGAGCAAAAGCGAGAAGATTAAATGCTAAATTAGGAAATGATAAGTTTTATGATTTACTCATAAAATTAGATCCTTTAGCTCAAAATAAGATAAAAAAAAATGATACACATAGACTAATACGAGCCTATGAAGTTATGGCTTTTACTAAAAAATCCTTATTTAATTGGCAGAAAAAAAATAAAAATTATTTTAGTAATTGTGAATTTATAAAAATATATATTAATCCTGAAAATACTTTTTTACAAAAAATACTTAGACTTCGCTTAAAAAAAATGTTTGAACTTGGCGCAGTTGATGAGGTTAAAAAATTTTTAAGATTAAAAATAAATTCAAGTTTACCTGCTAATAAAATTTTGGGAATTGATGAAATTAAGAAATATTTAGATAAAAAAATTACATTAGAGCAATCTTTTGAAGAAACTTTTGTAAGAACAAGAAGATATGTTAAAAGACAAAGAACTTGGTTTAGAGGACATATGAAAGATTGGATTAGTATTTTTCACCCTAATTTTGATATTTTAACAAAAAAAATTAAAAAATTAGTTACTTCATCTTGACCGTTAAATTAACTAGTTTAGATTGAATTTTCGGAAAATTTATATGTCACAAATAACTGGAGCAGAAATAGTTTTCAAAGCTTTTGCCGATCACGGCGTTGAATATATTTTTGGTTATCCAGGTGGTGCTATTCTTCCATTATACGATGAATTAAAAAATCATAAAAAAATTAAACATATTCTTGTCAGACACGAGCAAGGAGCAGGACATGCAGCAGAGGGTTATGCAAGATCATCAGGTAAGCCCGGAGTTGTTTTGGTTACTTCAGGTCCAGGCGCAACAAATATGGTGACAGCATTAACAGATGCTTACATGGACTCAATCCCATTAGTTTGTGTCACTGGTCAAGTTCCAACTCATTTGATTGGAACAGATGCATTTCAAGAATGTGATACGACAGGTATTACAAGACCGTGCACTAAACATAATTGGTTGGTAAAAAATATCAAAGATCTTCCAATTATTATGCATAAAGCATTTCATATCGCAACAAGCGGACGTCCAGGACCAGTTTTGGTTGATATTCCAAAAGATATTCAATTTCAAAAAACAGAATATGTAAAAAAAGAAGATGTAATTCAAAAAATTAATAAAGTTGTAACTGAAGTTGAATCTTCAGAATTAGATAAAATTATCGATTTAATTTATAAATCAAAAAAACCAATCATTTATTCCGGTGGAGGAGTTGTAAATTCTGGAGATAAAGCTTCAGTTCTTCTTCAAGATTTAGTTCGTTTGACTGGATTTCCAATCACCTCAACATTGCAAGGATTAGGAGCTTTTCCAGGAGATGATCAACAATTTCTTGGAATGTTAGGAATGCATGGGACATACGAAGCGAATAATGCCATGCATGATTGTGATCTAATGATAAATATTGGAGCTCGTTTTGATGATCGTATTACAGGAAAAATAGATAAATTTTCACCAGGATCAAAAAAAATTCATATTGATATTGATCCATCTTCTATAAATAAAATTATAAAAGTTGATCATGCAGTTGTAGGTGATGTTGAAAATGTTTTAAATAAACTAATTACAGTTTTTAAAAAAAAATATCCAAATTTTAAAAATTCAAATAAAGAAAACATCAGTGAATGGTGGAAGCAGATTAATAAATGGAAAGAAAAAAATTGTTTATCATTCGTTCAAGAAAAAAAGACAATTAAGCCACAATATGCAATTAAAAGATTATATGAACTAACAAAAGATCAGGATACTTTTATCACAACTGAAGTTGGTCAGCATCAAATGTGGGCTGCTCAATATTATAAATTTAAAAAACCAAAAAGATGGATGACTTCAGGTGGTCTAGGCACAATGGGCTTTGGTCTTCCAGCGGCAATTGGAGTGCAATTAGCAAATCCAGGAAAGTTAGTGGTTGATGTTGCGGGAGAAGCTTCGATCTTAATGAATATTCAAGAATTATCCACTGCAGTTCAATACAAATTACCTGTAAAAATATTTATAATAAATAATCAATACATGGGTATGGTGAGACAGTGGCAAGAATTGCTTCATGAAAAGAATTATGCAGAAAGTTATACAGCAGCATTACCAGATTTTGTAAAACTTGCAGAAGCATATGGAGCAACTGGAATTAGAGCTACAAAACCAGAGGAGCTAGACCTAAAAATTAAAGAAATGATTAAATCAGATAAACCAGTACTTTTTGATTGTGTTGTAGATAAAATTGAAAATTGCTTTCCAATGATACCTTCTGGAAAGGCCCACAATGAAATGATTTTAAATCCAGAAGATGAAAAAGAGAATAAAATATCTAAAGCAGGGAAAGTCTTAGTATGAAAAAACCACTATCAGCATATCCAGATTCTGAAAAAAATGAACAACTAGAAAGACATATCATGGTTGTTTGGGTTGATAATGAGGCCGGGGTATTGGCTAGAGTTTCAGGTTTATTTTCAGGACGTGGATACAATATTGAGTCTTTAACTGTGGCTCAAGTTGATGAAGAAAAAAATATATCAAGAATTACTATTGCAACTAATGGAACAAATTCCGTAATAGAACAGATTAAAGCTCAATTGTTAAAACTAATTCCAGTTTACAAAGTTGCCTCTTTTCCAGTTGATGACAAATCTATTTTTAGAGAACTGGCTTTAATTAAAGTTATAGCTGATAAAAAAAATCTTGAAAAAGCTAAAGAAATTTGTAATTCTCATAAGGCGCAATATCTTGATACAACAAGCACTTCTTTTATTGTAGAATTTCATTCAACAAGACGGGAAATAGATAGTTTTATTAGGGAATTAAAACCGTTTGGAATTGCAAGTGTTGCAAGAACAGGTCCTTTAGCAATGGCAAAAGGAGCAGAGATAACAGAGACTAATAAAGGAAAAGTTATATGAAAATTTTTTATGAAAAAGATGCTAATCAAGATTTAATTAAAAATAAAAAAGTTGCTATTTTTGGTTTTGGAAGTCAAGGACACGCACATGCTTTAAATTTAAAAGATAGTGGAGTTAAAGAATTGGTTGTTGCTTTAAGAGAAGATTCTCCTAGCCGTAAAAAAGCAGAGGCTAGCGGATTAAAAGTTATGTCCTTATCAGATGCTGCTGAGTGGGCTGATGTTGCAATGATTTTAACACCAGATGAATTACAATCTCAAATTTATAAAAATCACATCGAACAAAGAATGAGACAAGGAACAACTTTAGCTTTTGCTCATGGATTGAATATTCATTTTGATCTAATTAGTGCAAGAAAAGATCTAGATGTTTTTATGATTGCTCCTAAAGGACCTGGTCATTTAGTTAGAAGTGAATTTCAAAAAGGTGGAGGAGTCCCATGTTTGATGGCAGTTCATCAAAATGGATCTGGAAAAGCAAGAGATCTCGCCTTGTCATATGCAAGTGCTATTGGAGGAGGAAAATCTGGAATAATTGAAACAACATTTAGAGAAGAGTGCGAAACAGATTTATTTGGAGAACAAGCAGTTTTGTGTGGTGGATTAGTTGAATTAATTAAAAAAGGTTATGAAACTTTAGTTGAGGCAGGATATTCACCTGAAATGGCTTACTTTGAGTGTTTGCATGAAGTAAAATTAATTGTTGATTTAATTTACGAGGGTGGAATTGCTAACATGAATTATTCAATCTCAAACACAGCTGAGTATGGAGAGTATATTTCAGGGCCAAAAATTATTGATGATAAAACTAAAGATAGAATGAAAGAAGTTTTAAAGGATATTCAATCTGGAAAATTTACTAAACTTTGGATGGATGAAAATAAAATTGGTCAAAAAAACTTTTTAAGAATGAGAAAAGAATTATCTGAGCATCCAATAGAAAAAGTTGGTGAAAAACTTAGAGCCATGATGCCTTGGATTGGAAAAAATAAGCTCGTAGATAAGAGCAAAAATTAGGATTGTTTAATAAAATTAAGCTTTCTTAATAGTTTAAAAATCTACTAAATATTTAAAAATATTTATCAGTAGATTTTTAATTTTAGCTAAATTAAGTTTATAAAATATGGCAAAAACTAATAATCAAATCATCATTTTTGACACAACATTAAGAGATGGAGAACAATCTCCAGGTGCTTCAATGAGTCTTGAAGAAAAAATTCAAATTGCAAAAGCATTTGAAGATTTGGGAGTTGATGTCATGGAAGCTGGATTTCCAGCTGCATCTAATGGTGATTTTGAAGCCGTATCAGAAATTGCAAAGATTTTAAAAAAAACTATTCCTTGTGGATTAGCTCGAGCAGTTAAAGCGGACATTGAAAAGTGTAAAGTTGCATTAAAGCATGCAAAACGGTTTAGAATTCATACGTTTCTTTCAACCAGTCCTTTGCATATGAAACATAAATTAAAAAAAACTCCTAAGGAAGTATTAGAGTTAATTAAAGACAGCGTTTCTTTAGCCAGAAGGTTTACAGATGATGTTGAATGGTCGCCAGAAGATGGCACTAGAACTACACCAGATTTTTTGTGCAAAACAGTAGAACTTGCAATTAAATGTGGAGCTAGAACAATTAATATTCCAGATACGGTTGGTTATACGATTCCTGATGAATACTATAAAACAATTAAATTATTATTTGATAAGGTTCCAAATATAGACAAGGCAATAGTTTCAACACATTGTCATAATGATTTAGGACTTGCGGTTGCAAATTCTTTAGCTGGAGTCAAGGCTGGAGCAAGACAAATCGAATGCACTATTAACGGTATTGGCGAGAGAGCTGGAAATGCTGCCTTAGAAGAAATTGTAATGGCAATGAAAACACGAAGTGACTTGATGCCATATAAAACAAATATTAATACTAAAAAGATTAGCACCTGTTCGAAATTAGTTTCAAATGTAACGGGTTTTCCAGTTCAATTTAATAAAGCCATTGTTGGAAAAAATGCTTTTGCACACGAGTCAGGCATTCATCAAGATGGAATGTTAAAGAATAAAAAAACTTACGAAATTATGACTCCAGAAAGCGTTGGTGTTACCAAATCTTCTTTAGTTATGGGAAAACATTCTGGAAGAAATGCATTCAAAGATAAAGCTGCAGAATTAGGTTATCCAGATTTAACTGATGAATTAATAAATAATACTTTTGCAAAATTTAAGGACCTAGCTGATAAAAAAAAACACGTTTTTGATGAGGATATTATAGCCTTAATCGATGATGATTTAATGAAGCATAATAATGCTATCAGTTTATCTTCGTTAGAAGTAATTGCCGGAACTAAGGGACCACAAAAAGCGAAAATTGAACTTATGATCTATGATGAGATAAAAAAAACAGAATCTGAAGGAGATGGACCTGTAGATGCAATATTTAAAGCAATAAAAAAAATCTACCCTCATAATGTTAATCTTCAGCTTTACCAAGTGCAGGCTGTAACAGAAGGTACTGATGCGCAAGCAACCGTGAGTGTAAGAATTGAGGAAAAAGGCAAGATTTCAGTGGGTCAAGCTGCTGATACGGATACACTTGTTGCTTCGGCAAAAGCGTATATAAACGCACTAAATAAATTAATTATTAAGAGAAAAAGAACAGCGCCAAGCTCAGACTTGAGTGCCTCTGCTTAATTTAGAAAGAAAAAAATGTTTGATAAATTATTTGGATTTTGGTCGACAGATATGGCGATCGATTTAGGAACAGCAAATACTCTAGTTTATGTTCGTGGAAAAGGAATTGTCTTAAATGAGCCGTCCGTTGTTGCAGTGATATCTAGAAATGGAAGAAATGAAGTTTTAGCAGTTGGTGAAGAAGCAAAACAAATGTTAGGACGTACACCTGGAAATATTACAGCGATAAGACCTATGAAAGATGGTGTGATAGCAGATTTCATAGTCACAGAAGAAATGATCAAACATTTTATTAGAAAAATCCACAAACGAAATGCTTTTGCAAACCCAAGAATTATTATTTGCGTTCCAACCGGATCAACTCCAGTTGAAAGAAGAGCTATTCAAGAAGCTGGTTATGCAGCCGGAGCAAGGAAAGTACAACTTATAGAAGAACCAGTCGCAGCAGCTATTGGAGCTGGACTTCCAATTTCAGAACCACAAGCATCTATGATTGTTGATATTGGCGGAGGAACTACCGAAATTGCAGTGATGTCTTTAGGCGGAATTGTTTATTCTCATTCTTTGAGAATTGCAGGAGATGCAATGGACAATGCAATTATTAATTTTATGAAAAAAAAGTTTAACTTATTAATTGGAGATTCAACGGCAGAGAGAATCAAAAAAGAAATAGGATCTGCTATTCCAACAGGTTCTGAAAAAACTTTTTTAATGAAAGGGAGAGATATTAGAACTGGAACTCCTAAAGAAGTTATTTTAACAGAAAAAGATACTGCGGAGGCTTTAGAGGGAGTTGTAAGTCAAATTATTAATGCAGTGAAACATGCTTTAGAAAATACTCCACCAGAATTGTCCTCAGATTTGGTTGATTCTGGAATGGTATTAGCAGGTGGAGGCGCATATTTAAAAAATTTAGACAAACTTATTAAAAAAGAAACAGGATTACCAGTTACTGTGGCAGAGGATGCATTATCATGTGTTGCAATTGGAACTGGAAAAGCTTTAGAGCAAGAAGGAATATTTTCTTCTATGCTAACTTCATATTAAAAAGTTATATTAATCTAATATGAGTCAAAATAGGCTTGCAAGAAGCTCAACTCCAGGCGTTTCAGCTCTACAAAAAACTATCAGTAAAAAATTTCTTCTTCCTTCTTATATTATAATTTCTTTTTTGTTTTTATTTTCAGAAAAAAGCGATCTTAAAGCTATAAGATTTTTAAAAGCATTAATAAATGATGGAATTACCTATACTATTTATATAGTTAATACTCCAGTTAAGATCGTTTCAGATTTTGGTAGTTCTGCTAGGCAGTACTTTAATTTCAATATTATTTTAGAAAATAAAAAACTCAAAGATGAAATTGATCAATTAAACGCAGAAAAACGAGAACTACAATTTTTTAAAAATGAGAATGAAAATTTAAAAAGAGTTTTAGGAATTAAAAATAGAGATGATTATGTATCTGTTTTTATTATTTCATTCATTGAGGCTGCGAATATAGGGCAATTTGTTAAAGCAAATTTACAATCAAGCTCTTTTTGATATGAAGAAACTAATTTTGAAGAAGAGTTGACATTGATTGGCACAAAAACCAAACCGAGTTTAATTGCACAAAGAATGCTAATTAAAGATTCAGGTCCTCGGGTAAATGCTAATAATATTTTATCTCCAGCCCTTAAGTTTTTTTTCTTTAAGAAAAAAGATAAGGTATCGATTTTAATGAACAGTTCTTTATAACTATAAAGCTCGTTAGCATAGCGCAAAGCAACTCGCTCTTGATCTGACATTGCATTTTTAGCAATCAAACAATAAATATTGTTTTCTAGGTTAGTCACTCAACACCTGCTTAATCTCATTCGATAACAAAAATATTTTTTCCTTAAATAACTCACCCAGACGTTTTATTTCGGATACATTAAAAAGATTTGCGTGATAATCAATCTTCAATGTATAGCCAACATTTTGGGAGACGGTTGCCAATATTGGGTAATGCGTATAACCTGCCATCTCAATCCCTGTAATCTTGGACATGTGACTTGATACTTTAGTGTAATTATCAATTACAAATACCGAATCATATAAATATTTATCATATGAACAATCAACCCAGTTTTTTATCTCAGCCAGTGACGTATCCATATACTGAGGAGCTTTCTGAAGTTGATCTCGAACATTCGATAATACTTTACTAAAGTCTTTATGATTGTTAACTATAAATGGAGGAGTTCTTATAAAAAAACCAATTGATTTTTTTGCCTTACTATCCCTTAAAATTTCAGTTCTTTCAGTTCCAAAACCAGGTGCTTTTACAGCCAAACACTTTAATGTTCCCCTCGCAGCATTTACAACCATTGTTGCCAACGCCTCTGCTTCAATTTCATGTGCTAT
>OGWG01000160.1_pt1 | contig 11853 bp, 31 predicted proteins | sample 1575911 | NCBI WGS metagenome assembly OGWG01 (sample SAMN07581534, study PRJEB24739) | freshwater metagenome
GTTTCCCAGTCACGATATGCCGTCGGAGCAGATGAGCCGTTTGAAGTTGACGCTGGCGCTCACAATGCTACTGCCATCGTAGCTGTTATTGATGGTGAGCACCACGCTCAACACGTCCCCCACGCGGGGAACCTCCACCTGTTGATTCAGCAGTTCGTAGCTGGCATACATACGCGCTCCTCCGCGAATGGCAACCGCCCGCCGATCCGTCCATTCAAGGGCGCGTTCGCCTAGTGCCTGTTCCACCCTGTCCAACAACTCGCCGTTCTGAACCAAACCATAATTGGGCGAGTGAATGCCAAGGGTTCGGGGAGTTTCCTGATCCCGCCGAATCACCCCACTGAATCCCGTGTTGTGTCCGTCCTGAGTGAACACGGGCTCGAGGGTTACGGGAAACGTGACGTTGGTGCTGATGGGTTGCGCTGATTTCATTTTCTATCCTGCTCTTTCTGATCTTTCCCATTTGCTTTTCCTGTTTCACCCTATCGGGCTCCGTCAGTACTTGGCAGTGTTGGTTCTGATCTTTAAGCATCCTACCATGAACCTGCTTAACCCTACAAGATTTATTTTTAACAAAATAACTATGCTCGCGTGCTTAGTAGTTCATCTAATAGCCCTTATTAGATTTGCTAATGCCCAGGAGTTGAGCCTGGTGATATTTGATAAATGCTCTTTACATTCTTTTCAAAATCTGATAGCTTCAAGGGATGCTAGGCAGACACTATAAGCTGTGGCTGTATAGCCAGTTCTGGAGCTTCAGACTGGAATCCCTAGCATATCATTTTCGCATCTTTAAGAAAAGAATAGAAATAGAATGGTGCGTTCTTAAATTATTCGTGGTTAGTGGTCTTTAATTGCGGGATGGTGCAACAGGTAGCACTCTACACTTTGGATGTAGTTGTTCTAGGTTCGAATCCTAGTCCCGCAGTTTATGGCAAGTAAAGCTGGAAAGTGAATATTTCGTTATGGTTTTTCAGTCTTTTGAAAACGCCAAAAGGATCAGTATCTTCGTGTGCTGAAATGGTTATTTCTTTGATTGTCAAATAATCTGTTTCTGTTGTTAATGAAAAATCATTTGTTTCAGCAATCTGTTCTATTTGTTTTAACGAATAGGTTCTTTGTTTCATATAGATTATTATAAAAATATGCGTGTTGGGGGGTGGTTTGTCCTTGGGCAAGGTTTGTCTAATAGACAAGTTTTTTTATTTTTTTGACGAGACTATTATTTCCTTTTCCCCATTCGATGACAACTGATCAATCTTTTTCAGTAGCTCCAGCAGGTTCTCTTGAGCAACCTGTTCCCTCATCATCTTGTGCCACTCGCCGTAGGTCATTTGCTTTTCTCCTTTTTCATGCTGTCATCCCCGCCGTTGTTTGTTAATATTCTGTTCGGATTAACTTAACATCCCTGTAGCGATGGGCTAGGCAATGATAATCCCTTAACGCTTCCAACGCTTTGCTTTTGAAACGATAATTGCCTGATATGAATGAACCGCTGTTGCTTCCGTCCACCCCAATATTATTGCCTTCAATATGCCAAACAACTTTGGGGCGGGGAGTTGTTTTCTTTTTCATTTGCTTTTCTCCTTTTTCAGCAGACGGCAAAGATGCCGATAAGCATCGTTCATTTCTTTATTGGTTAGGTTTAGTTCGTGACCGACATAGCTTCGGATTTCCCTGCTCTCCAAAGCTATTCTGGCCACCTCTTCAATGACCACTTGTCTCCTGTAATACAACCGCATTCCTTTTCTGCTTATGGGAATAAGTTTTGCCAGTTGATATATTCCCTTCCAATAATTGTATTTTTGTTTTTTCACGGGTTACTCCTTCAAGTCTCGCCACTTGCCCTTGCCGTTGCGATATTGTATTTGATGAATGCCACTCCTGTGCTTTTGAAACTCTTTGACGCTAGGATATCCATCTCCTGTTTGTTCGTCAAACCATATGCTGATGGCGTGTTCCAGATGTTCCCGTGATTTTAGTTGTATGGTTTTCTCGCTGGGATCGTCCAAGCATATGATTCGATATTGTTTCTTCATAGTTTGTTTATCCACTCCAGCAGGTTTTTCAGTTCGTTTACTGCACTTTCAAGTTCGTGTACGGCATTCTCGTTGTTGGCGTGGTCGATGCCGAGTTGATCGTACTCAAGCAGTCGGGCTTCGATTTCTTCCGTAATTTCTTTTGTTCTCAAAAGTTTTCCTGCGGAAGAACCTGCACGATAACCTGCTTCCCACTCGTCTTGGTTAGTCGCTATGCTTTGCATTTTGTTTCTCCTTGAATTGGTTAGTCTAAACTCAAGCGTATGCCTGCTCCAGTTTGATGAAATGATCCACCGCTTTCATACCATCATTCAATGCGTCCTGTTCATCGGTGTATCCCCAGCAAGCGTCCTCTTCATCCCCATCTTTTTCAATGGTGTATCCGCACGCATTTCCGCTGATGTAAGCGTCATACAATTTCACTTCACTCCTTAATGATTCTTTCACTTTCTCAATCACGGCTTTGGTTATCCGCTTCGCACCAAGCCAACTGCGTATCTTTTCATAATCCGCATAAATGCAACCGACCATACCGCTGTCCCACGGACAACTGAATCCTGTGGTATTCATGGTGATACCGCCATGATCGTATAGGTAAAGGGGCAGAGCCACCACATCTTTCCTTCTGCCTTCCAATATGTCCAGCACCTCTTCCCTGTCGGCTTTGTGTTCGTCTCCAAGGTCGTACCTTGTGTGACGGCAAAGCATACGACCAAGGTTATCATCCTCCCGTGGGTTGAGGGGGTTGTCGTCCGTGTGCAGATGGATTTTGTATCCCTTATACTCGGTGGTTTTGTATGGTTCGCTCATATTGTTTTTATATTAAATTTCAGCTTTTTTGTAAAGAAAAAAGTGACTTTATCCCTTTCGGTCTAATTGCTCCTCCATTGCCAGTTCATTTGATCTTTCTCTTTCCTCTTCTTTCAAGCTGACGGATTCTTGCAAATTCTTGGCCACTTGATGAGGATCGCTCCGTTGCAACAATTCAAAATCATAGTCGGCCACCTGGTTCACATAAAACACTTGACCATCAGCCACACTTTTGTAGCACCAATCTTTCTTGCCCCTGTCGGGCGTTTTACCAAAGCCCCGATAAACTTTCAAGCTGCGATGGTCAAAGTCAAACAGATAGCTCCATTCGCAGAATAGCCCGTCCTTGTAAAAGTTGCCACCATCCTGCATAACGGGACGATCAAACGCCCAATCCATATCAAAGATGCTTTTGTGGTTTTCATAAGCACCATCATCTTTCACAAATTCAATACGATCAAAGAAGCTCTTTAACTGCTCCACATCGTGAATCAGACACTTCTCAAACACTTCCACTCCAATTCCTGTGGGATAGCTGTCGTAATGGTTATACCATCCCCTTATCTTTTTATTCTTTTTATATCCAACAAATCCCCGTGTGCTCATACTTCCTCCTCGTATTGTTTTGCCAGCTTGTCCAGATCGTTTTCGTTTATGGTGCTGAACAGAGGGTTGTCCAGCCTGTCCATTAGTTCATCCAATTTGTTTTTCATCTTCACTCTTTATACCTTTTTTGGATTTTTTTGTAAAGAATTATTTTATGGAATAACAATGGGTTGTCCGGTAAAAGGATCAAACAACACTTCCCCACTCTTTAACCGCATACTGCTTGGATCAAATTGAAAAGGGCTGTAAGGGCTTTTAATCATTTTACCTTGTTTGATGCCCAAAGCTGGACGCTCCACATTTTGTGGCACTTGCTGTGTTTGATATTGTTGCTGATGATGAGCGTTGGCTGTTGCCATCGCATTCATCGCCGCTGCACCCAACAATCCTCCCACAAGTTTGGCATCCTGTCCCTTGCTGACCATTGGGGCAATCAACATACCCAATAGTCCTCCCATCGCCGTATCGGTTGGCACTCCGCTTCCGCTTTGAAAGCTGAATAGTTGGGCGTGAACGCTACCTGTTGATAGTATGGTTACGAGCAGTAGTTTTTTCATATGGGTATGATTGTCCAATCCAGACTCTTTTCCAGTTCATTCTGTTGCGGTTTATACCAAATGATATCCCGCTCCACGTGTTCGTGGTAAACATCGTGCGGAACGCTGATGGTGTTGCCCTCCCGATCACTGCTGACCAGTAATGCCCGACCAGCAAACGGCTGACTGAAAAGTTTATATTTAAAATACCTTTGCGAATCGGGATTCTTGAGCAGTCCTTCATCGTCCAGAATCATATCCAGATTGTTTTTGCCAAAGGTAAGACCTGTGATGGTGATGGTATCGCATCCGATGGCATTGTAATAGCCCTGCAAATCGTTTTGAATCTGCACCTCGCTCACCTTTTCAAGGAACGGATCAATCAGTATGGCTCGTATATTTTTGTTTTTCATCTTCACTCTTTATACCTTTTTTGGATTTTTTTGTAAAGAATTATTTTAGGTTTAATTCCACTTCCTGTATTGCCCACCGAACATAATCAATCGGGTTGGCGTTTTTATGTTCACCTGTTTTCTTATCCTCTTTAAGCATATCGCAAACCCTTTGATCAATTTCCATAAGAATGTTTTGGATTTTTTTATTCATATGGTTTCGTAGGTGTTGGTTCGGATTTTACGCAATTTGCCGTTCCTTTCCAGAAACTTGATGATGGTGAAGGTGCGAATCAAATCTCCCCCGATCACGGCATTGGCATCCTCGCACCTGAAAGGGAGCTTGAATTGCAATATGATTTCAATATCACCATCCCACTTGGCTTTTCGGTTGTCTTGGTTTTGCATATTCTGTTTATATATTATATGGGTTTTATTGTAAAGAATTATTTTTATACATTCCCTTGGGGTCAGTCTTGATGGTGAACACAAAGTGTTTGAATCTGAATTGCAGTTCAGTTGTCAAATCGTTGGTGAATCCATTAAACCCGATGTTGTTTCGCTGAATCGTCCAAAACTCTTTTTCCAAGCTGAAGATGGGGCGAGGGTTGTTCGGTATCCAATAGTCCCGAACCATCCAAAACAAAACCTTGCCCACCCAAAATTGGAAAAGGGTTTGGAAACGCTCCACCACCACCTCCCGATCATTCATCTCGTCTATCTCGTTTTGGAAAAAATAAATCACGATTCCTCCTCCTCGCTGATGTGTTCAGCGGGTAAACCTTGATAGGAACCGAACAGGTCTTGCCAAGTGGGTTGGTTGATTGGGTCGTTCATATTCTGTTTATATATTATATGGGTTTTATTGTAAAGAATTATTTTATGGAAAAGGGGTTAGTAACCTCCCCCTTTCCGTTATTGTCTCCGAATTAAACCTTCTTGAAGGTGAGGGTAGCAGTCACTTTACCCCGAATCACCCTCTTGGTTTTGCCCTTCAAGTCGGTGACCATCTGCTCGCACTCCACCTTGAAGTTTTTGACCCTGCTGGAGTCCTCGTCCAACGCCCGCCCGATTGCCCGCTGTAGGGCGGTGGGGCTGACCTCTTGGGCGAGATGGTAAGCCATCGCCATCCAAGGGATTTCCGCCACCACCATCTGCTCCTGCGGTTCGCCTTTTTTGATTCCACCCTGCACTCGCACGATGAAATCCACGGGATAGGTTCCCGCTCCCACGCTGTCCTGCTGTTCGTCCGTGAGTTCACGGACTGCACCTTTGGCAAGTGCCAGCATCTCCAAAGCGGAGAGGTTTTCATTGTTGCCGTCCCCGCCAAAGGGGATGGTGGGCATTTGCGGAGGAACATCAGTTCCCGCATTTTTCAGTTTAGCCATACTTTCCTTTCGATCTCCCTTTCACCTTCTCGGCTCGGTTTGGCTATCGCCTCCTCCTTGCCTCTGGTTCTTGTTCGATCTTTCCCTATTAGATCATGCCTTGGTTTATTCGTCAATCGAATTTTTGAAAAAATATGCATTTTGTTTGCAAGTCGTTGATGGTGAATGAAAAGAATTTTAATATACCCTTAAACAAAACTTTTTATATTATTTTTTGACCATTTTGATAATAATTCCCAGAGGGAGAAATCGCACAAATGGGGTTAAAAAACGATTTTGGAAACAATTAGGGTAAGCATAGCTGAAAGGGGGGTAAATCGTTTCTAGGGGCATTTGCTCTCGATTACTTGCATTTTGGTCTTTTATCCCTTTCGGGCTAGGACACGGCTTGTCCCACCCTTTTTGTATAGGATGGGCCCCATAGCGTCTGGATTTTATGTGTCAACAAAAATCTTTTTCGTATAAAACTTTTTTTTATTGATAAAATTTTCAGCATTTGGTAAAAAAGGGTATGCAAAATAAAACTTGGATATACAACGATGGCGGCCGAAGTGATGCGGGATACAAAGGAAGTGCTGGCGATTGTGGAGTTCGGGCTATTGCGATTGCTATGCAACGCCCATACCAAGAAGTATATGATGAAATGAATGTTTTTTTAGAAACTCGGAAATATTCTTCAAAAATGCGTGGCACAAGTTCATCACGGAATGGCATTCACGGAAAATTCTTTCGTGAATATATGGCAACAAAGGGTTGGAAGTGGACAGCCACAATGCTGATTGGTCAAGGATGCAAAGTGCATCTTCGTAAAGATGAGCTTCCTTTGGGAAGAATTATTTGCAATGTTTCAAAGCATTATGTGGCGGTGATTGATGGATTGATTAACGATACCTTTGATTGTTCCCGCAACGGAACCCGATGCGTGTATGGTTATTGGAGTCAATAAATTATTGACAAAAAAATCCGTTTGTTATACAAATGTCATAGTTCTTTCCGCAAGGAGTGAGGATGACTTCCTCCACAAGAGCCCTTGAAGCCCCAATGCCCAGAGTCTGAGGCAAGTAAATGTGGGTATTATATTTCTTCTAGTTCTAGAATAGAAGAAGCGGAAAGAATCTTTTTATATTATTGTTTTTCCTCGTCCAGCTTTTCGGTGCGACCCATCCAAGGTTTGGGTTGAATGTTGCTGAACCAGTCTTGCATACTAGGGATTCTTCCCAAGTCCTCTTTGATGTGTTGCTCGGCAATCCAGCGGGTAGGAATGTCCCTGCCTTCGCTGTTCTTGATCGTATGACCAAAGATGCGTTCCGCCATAAAGCATCCCTCGGCGTGGTGACGCAAAGCCCGATGGCGAAAGTCTGCCATCATCATCTTGCTTTCGTCAAACCAGTCGTGGATACGCTGATAATCCTCTGGTTTTCCACCCCACTTTTTAACCGAGCTTAACGAATGATGATATGGATTTGCCATTAGAATGTCTCCTCGTCCTCGCTGGTGTTCACTTCCTCGTAGCGTTCATTAAACTGCAAAGTGAGCTTGCGTTTCTTGATGTCAAACACAAACTCGCCAAATGAACCGCTGTTGATTTCCCACCCACTATGGTCTTGACCCAATTTGTCGCAAGCAATCTCCTCCAACAATTCCCGAAGTGTTCCTTCCTTGCTGGGCAATTCCACCCAAGTCTTTTTGGTGGCATCCCATTCTGTTCCGCTACTGATGGTGCTGAACGGAACCAACTCGTTGAACAAACCTTCATCGTTATCCTTGCTATCGGTGGTAAAGTCAGTCATTTGACCGCTATCACCGCATCCGTCAAAAGTCACCTTTATCTGTTTTATTTTTCTGTTTGCCATATAATCAAACACCAATCGGCAGTTTTTTGTGTAGTTGCTCACTTCTTCCTCCTTTTTCTTTTGGTATTGTTCCATTGTTTCGCAGTTCATTCGCATCATACCGATTCTGTCGTTAAGTTGTTTCAGTTCGTTGGTGATGTTGCGTTTCTTTTTTGCCATAACCATTTCCTATCATTTTATATGTTCTATCGTCAAGACAAAAATATGGTTAGTATCCTCCCCCATTCTTGCACCTAACAAGTTATTTCATCCTCCGAAACAGCATCGTGAACATCGTCTTGCCCCGCTTCTTCCGCTTGTCCATCTTGCTTTGATAGCCAAGCAGTTTTCGGCCAAGGATGGGTTCGACCCGATAACGACCAGAGAATCTTTGGGCAATCTCTGGCAGTTGTTGAGTCACCCTGTCGCCCCTGCAACTGCGGGAACAAAGAGTCACCCAAATGATTCCACCCTTCTTGACCAGATTGTTTTGCATCACCATCTCCAAGGTTTCCTTGTTGGTGGTGATGCTTCCGCAATAATCCAGAAACAAGTGGGCAAACCTGTTTTCAGTTTCGTGGTGAAGCATCTCGTTGATGTTGGCAAACAAGGCAAAACAACGCTTGCCAAGTTTCTTGTTTCGCATCAGCAAGCGAAGCTGTTTGCGATACACCTTGTTATACTTGGTGATTTTTGCCTTCTTCTTATACGGATGTTCATAGCTATGGAACTGAAGGTTGTTCAATTCCTGTATTTCCACCAGTTTCTTTTCCAAGTCGAACATATAGGCGAGGGTTGCCACCACACCCTGCTTGGGGCTTTCCTCGTCCAACAATAATTCGGTGATTCGGTTGTGGATTGCCAGCTTGCCATCGCTTTTATACTTGCCCGACCTGTTGGTGCGAATGGTGCTGAACTGACCATCCACCCTTTCCCGATACTGCTTGAGGGCGGGAATGGTAAGGGGTTTGCCGACACACTTGCGATTTTTGATGATGCTTTCAGTCACCCAAGGAATGAACCTTTTTGTGCTGGTCAAATCAGTATCGGTAAGTTTTGCCAACCGCTTTTCATTCAAATGAAGGTTAAGGGCAAATGTTCTTATCCGATCATTGGGGTTATGGGTTGCGATATAGTGATTGATCTTCTGGGTTGTTATCCTGTTTTTGCCAACAAGACCCAACCGATCATTCATTCGGCGTGTTTTCCACGCTTGTAGTGCTGGTTTCATTTTACCTCTTGTTAGGTTGTGATTCAGTTCCACCTTCGGTTCTCTTGACCTCTTGGTTTCTCCTCATCACGCATAGCATCTTGACTGAATTATTTGCAAAATACCAGCTTAATTTTTTGCAAAATCCCCCATATTAGAACTGCTAATATGGGTATTAGCCCATATAATAAAAACTTTTTATCAACTTTTTTTATTGCTGTTTATTTTTAAAATATCATAATGCACAAATGACCTGCATAATATGCGAAAAGGAAGTGAAGGATCCTGTGGATTGGCAACGGCCGTTTCATTGGGATGAGTGCGAATGTGATAATTGTAAAAATAAATAACAATCTGGATAAATAATTAAAAATGATTGCAAGCATAATCGGGTATGTTCTGGTGGGTTATCTGGTCAGCTGTTTTGTAAGCGTCATGTTTGGCGTGGCCATGAACCGCAACGAACACGAAAAATTTAGCAAATAATTGTTTGATTAAAAAAGAGCAGGGTTTAGCATATGGGAATGGAAGCATTTCCCTATGACCTTCCCGATCCGGATGATATGTCCGAGGATAGTATAAACGATTATTATGCTAAGTATAGTAGCATGGATCCAGAGAAAGGTGACAAAGACAACGAAGTTAGCCAACAGGAACTGGATGCTATTGACAGGTTTCTAAAGGATTTCGACAACCAAAATTACCCATATAACGGCCCAGAAGATTTTATATAATAATCAAACGTGCTCTGCCGGACAACTTGTCTATTAGACACGATAGATGAATTTTTGGTCAGACCGGAAATTATTTCGACTCGTTCCCTATTGCGGGATCAATAGCTGTAGCACAACTCGTTGTTCATCCAAGGATTCTTGGTGATGATATAGTTCATCCTGTTCACGATGTGATAACCTGCCACGATCCTTAACTTGCCGTCACAATCCAATAGCGTCCATACCCTGTCCACCGGAGTGTCTATCACCTTGGTCAGATCTCTGCCATATGTTTCAAACAATATGCACCCATCCTCGTTTGCCAAGGGCTGGTAACGCTTTTCAAATGTGCTGTAACTTCCTGCCCTCATGGTGTGAACACCGCCTGCTCAAACTGATTCACATAATGCTTGCTGAGTCCCCAGTCCGATATGAAACGAAGTTCACAGCTGTCCACAAATGTCTGTTCCAATTGTGCAACTGGATAAATGCTGTATTCGTTGCTTCGGGCTTCCTCCCATTGCTGTTCATTTTCAATCAGATAGATCTTATGACATCCGTCATAAGCGAAGTGTTTTGCCAACGTTTCTTTTCCATTTATTTTCATAGGGTCATCTCCTTTTCTGTTTCATAACTATCACATAATCCCACAGCTTCATGCACCTCGTCAAGATTATTTCTCAAATAATCCACACGCCGTTGCAACGATTCTACCAGCTGTTCGGGTGGAATCTTGTCCAGTTCCTGTATGGGAGTTTCAATCGTGAATGCAATGTCCAACATATAGTTGATCAGTTTCATATCACATATGGTAGGAACCTTTGGGTTCCTTGATTTCCTTGAAGTCAAAAGGGGTCACGTCCTCGTAGCGAACCGTGTAACGCATATAGTCCAATAACTTGTCATATGCATCCTCCTCGGTTTCTGCCGAGATGGTGTCTTTGAATGTGACAAGGAACTTCTTCATGCCCCATAATCCTTGTCGGCGTTCCTGTCCCTTGGTATGCGAAGGCGGTTGCGTACCACGCTGGCACACAAATCCAAATCACTGCTCTCGATCATTTCATCCAACACGCAACTGCTGATGAGCTTTTTGGCTGTATATACGTCCTCGTCCTCCACTTGGGCGTTGGGTTCAGTTATGTCCAGCACAGCCCGCTCCAGCACAGCTTTGAGTAGCCGTGCCTTGGGGTCATGCACGATTCGTTCTTCTTGTTTTGTCATCATTCCCCATTTTGACAATAATGGGGAAAGGTGTCAAGAATATATTTTATAAATAATTCTTCCCCCGCCGATCATTGACCGACCCTGTCCCTGCAAACACACAGGAAACATGAATACTGGGCAAACCATCTTGGGATGATTTGACGGGGGAAAGAACTGAACCGAGGTTAAACCACGGGGATCGAAAATCAACCGATTATTTCTTCAAGCTTTTCAAGCAGCGAGTCGGCAGCAGCGTCATCGGTTTCGTATTCATTCCGTATTTCTGCCAGTACTTTCTGGGATATTCTGTCGTCCAGCAAAACAATGTAACCAATGAGTTGCAGAAGTTTGATTTCTTCTTTTGTGAATTCTTCCACATATATATGTAGTTTATTTTATATTATTTTTTTGGTCGCCGGATCCTGAACCTGATTTTGGGTTTCGGTTTGTAGTTCATTTTACAGCGGATACATGGTCTTGGCATGATACCGTTATACCAACCTGCAGTGCACTGTCAACGTTTCCCGGAAACTTTTCCGGGTACCCGGGAACTCCCGTTAAAACTCCAACAACCCGTATTCAAACCCGAATCCAAGAATTCTGAATGTAAACACCCGACCATATTCGTAGGTGTGGTACGTGATAGCGGTGCGCAGATCCAGATCCAGTCCGTAGGTGCGGCCGTCGTACATGTCCTGTCCACAGCGGCGAATCAAGATGCTGAACGGATGGAACCAACGCACGTCATGATAATATTTCATTTTTGCCATGGAACTTCTCCCTGATTCTTCAGCTTCAGGTAAACAAACTCAGGATTCAGGACGGGATTTCCCAATGGATCTGTGTATCTGCGGTGAAGCAAATCATATTTGTAACCGTGGTCGGTGAGAAAATCATACATGTCCATGTTTTGTTTGATGGTTGTCCTGCTTGTTTTGACCTCGTCGAAGTCTTCCAATCCCCAGAATTTTTTGAAGTACGTCTTGTAGATGCTGTCTACAATGTCTCCAAACTCATCCATTACTGGGCCAGGTAACCCTCGGTTGCGCTCACACAACCGTCCGCAATTGCGTTGAGCACCTTGAGGGCCAGCGCTGGGTCACCGTTGATTTGGCGAAACA
>OGWG01000161.1_pt1 | contig 11843 bp, 11 predicted proteins | sample 1575911 | NCBI WGS metagenome assembly OGWG01 (sample SAMN07581534, study PRJEB24739) | freshwater metagenome
TCTGGGTCTTTATAAGGCATCAGAACTCCAAATGATCCCAGCCCATCGTGTTTGCAACCATGTGAGCTAGTTCCTCAAACTCTGGGCCATGCTTATCCCAGACCGGACTTTTGTCTTTGTAGAGCTTTAGGTGGACTATCTCATGCGCCATCGTCTTTAAGGCGGTATCCAGGTGGGCGATTTTCTTGGAGGAGAGTCGGATGGTGTGCGGATCAGGAGAGTAGTCACCGTACATGGTGGCATCTCTGACTATACCGAAGTTGACATGCTGAGAGGGAGGTAAACGCCAGCCTTTGATGGGAGGAAGTTGTATCAGAAACTCATACATCACTCGGCAAGCGTCGATTGTCAGGCGCATACCGGACTTATACCTACTCTTTGTTATCGAGAGGTTTCAGTTTGAAGATACTTCTGAATGTATGCGTCTCAACAATCCGAATACCCGTCCAGATGATCGTAAACAGAGCAGCAACCGCTGGAAGAATCTCCGCTAGGGTTCCTACTACAGTCACTATCGAAACCGCATCAAGGGCGTGTTTAGTTGACTCGGTTGGCATAATTGGCCTCGTATTGTTGATAACAGGTTTCTAGTGAGATTCTCAGTTTGTCTGCTCGGGCAGCTTCCCTCGCAAGAAATTCTGCATCTTGTCTTGAAAGCTCGGCTCCGGTGGTTCCTTGACAAGCGGCTGGGGGATCGGGCAGACGGGCTGGACGCTGGCGCAACTCACCAAGAGTACGCTCAAGACCAATATTGAGAGTTTCGATTTCATCTCTTTGCCTATCTATAATTCGTTGGGTTTTCTGGCTGGCCTGCCTGGTCAGGTCTAAAGCCTTGGAGACTGCTTGTGCTTCTTTCTCTGCTGCTTGCGTTTTCAGAGATTGTATCTCGGCAGACTTACGCCAGCCTTGGACTGTCCATCCCGCCAGAAGCCCTATAGAGACCGCTAGGAGGTATCTTATGGCGAGCCAATACATTGCCTATACTCCGACTCTCTGCGCCTTGTAAGCCCCGCTAGAGGCTTGCCTTGGAACCTGTCCCAGCGGAGGATTTCCTTGCACGCATTTGCATAGTCTCCCTGATTGAGCTTACGGACGAGCGTGCTGGAGCAAAATGCTTGTGGCCCGATGTTGTACGCCAAACTTAGGAAACTGTCGTATTCATGCTGGGCTAGAGGAACAGTCACGCAAGACTTGAGCGCACCCTCGAACTTCTGTATGTCCCTGATCTTGCGGTTTAAAGCGGTGACTGGATCAATCTTGTCGCCCAGCTTAACGCCCTCAGTAGTGCCAAACCCGATGGTGGCAACATCTCCAGCCACGGGAGTGTAGGCAGCCTCCCTGTAGCCCTCATACCCCGCTAGGGATACGAGAGCAGCAGCAGAGAACGCAAGAAGTTTAAGCGGTAGGCGCAAGATTAGCCTGTGCAGCCTGATAAGCCGCAACCACTTCAGGTGTCCAGACTGTGTTGGCAATAGCAACGACATTAAGCATTTTCATTTCTCCTTAACCACTATAAAGAACACAAGTCACAAGGAATGATCCGTCTTCATAGGTTTTTTGAACGACATTGCTTGTAATCTTTCCTACTGTTTTAGTTCTTACGATGTCATCAGATTGCACAACCCCACAACCATTTCCATCTGCTTCAATTAAATCACCAATCTCGGGTGTCTGTCCCGCTGCCATGCGGATGACATAGTTACCCACCGCACCAACATACATGTCGTTCCAGATGCCACCATCGCCAGATTTATCATTGTTCCAACCGACAAACACTCCATACACTGCCTTTGAGCCAGCAATGTTATTAACTTTAACTTTAACTGCCTTGGTAAAGTCACGATCACGCTCTAATTCAACAACACCTTCATAGGTTTGCCCTTCATACTCCACTAAAACAGTTGCGCCAACCTCTGCGTTTCCGTTGTAACAAATCTTTTTCTGTTCGCCACCCACATCAATAATTGCAAACTTATAAATTACAAGTTCATTGATTGAATCGAGGATAGTTCCAATTTTAATTTCTGTGCGTGACCAATCAGACAAAGCTGACCAGTGAGAACCCATAAATTGATTGTATGAGACTGTGTTTCCAGAGACAGAGATGCTTCCTTCTAGAGCATCTGCTTGTAAAAATTGAACTAAATCACCATCGTTGTTTTGCCTATTAACAGCAAGAGAAGCTCCATCTGCCCTAGTAAAACTTCCATATCCGATGCCAGTCAGAAATGCAATTCCAACAGTTGCAGTAGCTGTGGTTGTTTTTCCAAAAAGCACATTACCGCTGGAGTCGATACGCATACGCTCGGTAGATGTTGTCGCAAATGCGATAACCCCAGACCCAGAAGTTGCATCTAGTGTGTAGGTGTCACCGTTATTTGTTGTGGTTGAACTTGTAATTTCAAGTTCTCTGCCTGCATTATCTGCGGCCCTAAATCTTGCAATTGTTCCAGTGGTGCTTTGGTCAACATCCAACTTGGCAGCAGGAGAACTCGTACCAATACCTAGTCTGTCATTGCCAGCATCCACAAACAACAGATTAGCGTCTGTATCACCCTCTACTCGGAAGTCAAGGTTTGCACCGCCATCATTCACCACCAGCTCAGTGCTGGAGGCATTCATGTGAGGTGCGATATTCGCTAGGTTACGGGGTATTGCCATGATTAAACTCCTCGGTTAGCGAGTTGTGCCTCGTATGCCGCAATCACTTCAGGTGTCCATACCGTATTAGCAATCGCAACAACATTTGCAGGCTGGCCTGTCAAATCCTGACCGGGGGTGAGCGAAGTGCGGTGGTAGGTCTTTGTTAACTCAACACCATCCTCAATGATTCTTGTTGCTTCCCGATACAGAATAATGCCGTTTTCGGTGACTGTGATTTGGTCGATTACTTTTTGTTTTTCGATTGCCATTTTGGTTCCTTTCGTTAGAGTCCGTCTGCATCAGTCCAATGCAGATAATTAAATAGAGTAAGTCCCTTGCAACTGTATTTCACCAGAAACATCGTATGCAATGGCATTCCTACCGCCGCCACCAGTAGGATTTTGCGCCATCACTACAAAAGTGTTGCTGTTTTGTACATAAGGCACTGCATAACTATTAGCAGTGAGTGCAATATTTTCCAGCGTGCAGGCGGCAGGTGGATAACTACCGGATGATGATGTAAATGGCAATCCTGACACCCTTAAATCACCTGTCCCTGTTCCTGATGAATATGAAATATAGGCATCATACTGAACTATATTGCCTATTTTAGTATATCGTCCCACTCTAGTAGCATATGTTGCTGTCCCTGCACTTGTTGTTCCTATAATAGTTGGTGTCCAAGTCCCTTCCTCATAGTCATCTAAGGTGTTGACATCTGAGGAAGCAGACTGCGTAGCGGGGAAGGCTATACCATTCGATACCTGAAGCACTCCACCATTCGTATTAAAGGTGTTTGTGCCGATACCTACTTTGTCTGCTCCAGCATCAACTACTAATAGGTTAGCGTTAGTATCTCCCTCAACCCTGAAGTCTTGGTCTGCACCAGTCTCGTTAAAGACCACCGCAGCAGTTGTAAAGTCGGCAACCTCTACTGCGTCAACATTGAACTCAATCTTGCCTGTGCCTGAGTCGGTAACTGTGACATTGGAGTTGCCTTGGCTAATCGTAGTGACAGACGAATACGCCACCACAGTCAGGATGTCACCAGTAGCAGCACCAGACGCTAGAACAACCGATGTGCCATTTGTAGCCGTATAGTCAGCCGATGCGAGTAATGCACCGTTAAGGTAGACAGAAATCTGATTGACTGTGTAAGAGACTGTAAAAGATGTCTGACCGCTAGTAGCAGTGAACTGTGTCGTGGTTGTCGAAGTACCGCCTCCACCACCACTTGCAGTAGCCCATGAAAGCGTCCCAGAGCCGTTTGTAGACAGGACTTGGTTAGCCGTACCGTCAGCATTGGGAAGCGTCCATGTGACATTAGAAGCGACTGTGGCGGGTGCTTGGAAGGCTACCCAGTTGCTTGAGTCAGAGTCAGCAAATCTTAGGTCGCCTTGGGCGTTGATTGTGAGGTTAGAACCGTCTGTCACCAGACCAGAAGCACCACCAAATGCTCCTGAGTTGTTGTATTGCAGTTGCGTATTTGAACCACCGGGAGAGCCAGCAGCAGCAGCCCAAGACAAGGTTCCTGTGCCGTTGGTGACTAGTGCCTGACCATTCGTACCATCGGTGCTAGGCATCGTCCAAGTCACATTAGAGGCAACGGTTGCTGGAGCCTGAAGTGCTACATAGTGCGAAGAATCAGAATCAGCAAGTCTTAGGGGAGCCTGGGCGTTAAGTGTGACGCTCGTAGCAAAGGCTGGTGCGGTGTTGAATACCAAAGAACCTGTGCCTGTCTCATCGCTCACCGCAGATATAAGGTTTGCAGAGCTAGGAGTCGCTAGGAAAGTCGCCACTCCAGAACCAAGGCCAGATACACCAGTTGAAATCGGTAATCCTGTGCAACTTGTCAAAGTTCCAGAAGAAGGCGTACCAAGAACAGGTGTTACCAGCGTTGGAGAGTTTGCAAATACCAGCGCACCAGAGCCAGTTTCGTCAGAAACTGCTGCTGCAAGGTTAGCTGATGATGGCGTAGCCAAGAAAGTCGCCACTCCAGAACCTAGTCCCGAAACACCAGTTGAAATAGGCAAGCCTGTGCAGCTTGTCAGAGTGCCTGATGAGGGTGTCCCAAGAGCAGGAGTAACCAAGGTGGGAGATGTGGCAAATACTAATGCGCCAGAACCAGTCTCATCCGTTACCGCACTTGCTAGATTGGCTGAAGATGGCGTAGCCAAGAAAGTAGCAACCCCAGAGCCAAGCCCAGACACCCCAGTAGAGATTGGCAGTCCTGTGCAGCTTGTTAAAGTTCCAGAAGAAGGTGTTCCTAGTGCTGGTGTAACAAGTGTAGGAGAGGTAGCGAAGACCAAAGCTCCCGATCCAGTCTCGTCCGTAACGGCAGAGGCTAGATTAGAAGACGAGGGAGTTGCTAGAAAAGTCGCTACACCACTTCCTAAACCTGAAATGCCCGTGGATACAGGAAGCCCCGTACAACTGGTTAGGGTTCCAGAGGAGGGCGTTCCTAGTGCGGGTGTCACTAATGTAGGAGAGGTCGCAAATACTAAAGCTCCCGATCCTGTTTCATCGGTTACCGCAGAGGCCAGGTTCGATGAGGAAGGGGTCGCTAGGAAAGTGGCGACATTTGAGCCTAGTCCTGATACCCCTGTGGAGATAGGAAGTCCAGTCGCATTTGTGAGGGTTGCAGACGAAGGTGTCCCCAAAGCAGGAGTTACCAGAGTCGGGGAAGTAGCAAAGACAAGCGCACCAGAGCCAGTTTCATCTGTGACCGCAGACGCTAAGTTAGAAGAAGAAGGGGTCGCTAGAAATGTGGCAACTCCTGATCCCAGACCCGACACTCCGGTCGAAATAGGAAGCCCCGTTGCGTTGGTCAGGGTCGCAGAAGACGGAGTTCCTAAATTTGGGGTCACCAGGGTTGGGCTGGTAGACATAACCACATTACCCGTACCCGTGATGGCGTTGCTCGTAAGAGCTTTACCAGATGTCGTAAATACCGCCTGAGATGCGGTCAGAGCAGTCACCACAGGAGCATTGGTAATCGTAATCACACCCGTCGAGTCTGCAATAGACCCAGCAGCGGTTCCGTCCTTTGCCTTTAAGTTTGTGACTTCGAGGTTTGTAGAGTCAACAGTCGTTGCGGTGAAGGTCGTTGCCGTTCCGGTCGTGAAGGTTCCCGCAGCCGCAGAATTAGCACCAATGACTGCCCCGTCAATAGCACCACCATTGATATCAACTGAGGTCGCTACGATATAGTTGGAGGTAAATGTATCTAAGGATGTACCAGACTGCCACTCCTTGAGCTGGGCCATAAGCTCACGAATAGCATTATTAATCCCAGAAGGGGCACACCCTTCAGCAATGTTAATACCATCAATGTCGGTGTTGTTTGCTGGGTCAGTAGAAAACTCTGAAATCTTTGTTTTCGGCACTTTATTGCTCCAGTCCAAAAATTGAGCCGTAGCCCATGTTGATTGCTTTTCTTTGCAGTTCTCTGCTCAAAGGTTCCATTGTAGTCTCAGATGCCTTTGCCATGAGTCTAGATGCTAACTTGGGGTCAAGCATTGCTTCTACCAACAACTCACGAATTCTGTCATCTGTGCCGTTATAGAGCCAATTCATAGGTGCAGCTACTTTCTGTAGCGCAGCGGGGACTTCACCAAATATCTGCTTGCCAATTATCCCGCCAATCACATTAGCGGTAGAAAGGTTCTTAAAGGTATCTGAGCCTGGAACCTTCGCAGCCCTAGCCAACACACCCTCATCAAGATCACGGCCTACTCGCTGAAGTGCGCCAACCTGAGTCTTTGAAAGCCCCTTCATCTTAGGATCATCCAGAACCGCACGAATTGCTCTGGTAAAGGCAGGCTGAGAGATTAGGAAGTCACCGATATTAGAAGGATCGGGAGTCGTAGAGAGAACCTTGGATCGAAAAGTCTGAGCAGCCTCTAGCCTCTCAATGCCCCTAGATGCGGTTGCGTACTTGCTCAGATAGTCTCGGTATCCAGGCGCAGCAGAATCAATTGCATCGTCTACAGAACGGATCACAGACTCTAGCTGACCCTTGGCAAGACTGAAAGCAGCACCTTCTCGGTCTAGCAATCCCTGTGCAGCGTCACGCAAGTCTTTTCGTACCTCGTAAAGCTCTGCTGGAGTTGTAGCCCTTGAGATACGACTCTGGGCAAACTTCATTGCATTTTCGACTGTTCCTCGCTTACCTGCTGGGGAGGCAAGGATGTCGTCAATTGTCTTGTTTACTGTCAGAGTGACCGCAGACTTAAATGTGTCAGGATCGACAACTGCTTGAGCGAAAGCATTTTCACGCAGAGGCCTAGTCACCTCATCACGCTTTGCAATTGCCGCAGCAAGAGTGTCTTGGTCTTTAGCAAGCCTATTCAGGATTTCATTGCGTACTCGATTGGCTTCCGCTGCTTGTGTAGCAAAGCGTCCAGTTGTGTCTAGCCCACGAATAGGTGTCTCGGCAGAGATCAGACCAACATCACGGGTTGCCTGTGCGGTGGTCGGACGATACCCTGGTAAAGGAGCTTGATAGGTTGCAGCTCTTGCCATAGCCGCTTCTGGGTTAGCCGCCAAAGATCGAAGAACCTCTCCAGTAATTTTCTCACGGCCTGCCTCTGTGAACGGACGCACGATCTCACGGCCACCTCGGGCAGCAGCACCAGAAAGTGTCGAGGTTGCAGTTGGAGCCATCATGCCACCCATTGCAGCCAATCCAATCTGACCTAGAGGGCCAACACCCTCCTCACGCCCAACAGATGCGGCAGTAGCACCACCAGCAGCGCCAGTAGCCTGTAGCCCTAAACGCTCTGTTAGCGGAGCAGCAGACTGCCTCGGAAGTAGCGCACGAGCAGCGCCTGCGGTTCCAGCCACACCACCCATTGCAGAAACGATGTCTTGCACTACTCGCTCACGAGATGTCTGAGCTTGTGGAAGCCCTGCCTGCGTCATCAATTGCTGGCTTGCTTGGGATACAGGCTGAAGGTTTGTGCCTACAATCATGTTAATGAGTTGATTGAGAGGATCGCCAATAATCGACAGAGGTGATGTCAAACCAGTCAGCGCACCTCGGGCAGTCAGACCAACTTGCCTAACTAACTCTGAACCACTTGCACGAGGCTTTGGTTCTTCTTGCATCATCTGGTTAGCAATTTGAGCAAGCCTTGTTGCAGCCTCTATGTCGCCTGCCTGATCTGCATTACGCAGAGCAGTCATAACTTCCTCAAGAGTTGGTTCCATTACTGACCCCGCTTTAGGTATTTGTTAATAAGGTCAATGTCAGCGCCAGGAAGCGTAGGCTTATTGGCAGCACTAGGAGCCTTGGGTTTTTCTAATGGCTTGTTGAAGTCAATACCTGCAAAGGGATCAAACAACACATTGGCTCGGTTGAGGTTGTTGGTGGCTACGATTGACTCGTATCGAGGCATGATTGTGTTCTCAAATACACTCTTTTGACTCTTAGCAAGTTCACGAGCTTGACGGATAAAGTCTGCTCGTTGGTTCGGGTTCAATCGCTCACCACTGAGAATCTTGTTGTACTGGTTGCGAATCTGATCTGGCACACCAGCAGCGTTCTGTGCATTAGCAAATTCAGTCTCACGAACCACAGAAGCAGGGTCAAGAATCTTCATGAAACCAAAGATAAGTGACAGGTCACCAGCAGCGCTAGGATCGTTCGCAGCGGCCTCTACCTTCTTGTAAGCCTGAGTGATTCCAACATACGGTTGAACAGAAGCCTCAAAGTTCTTTCCGACTGTGATTTCTGTTCCGCTAACATCTTTTGGTGCGGTATCACGAGCCTTGGGATAGGATGCCAAAATTTGTCCTGGGTTAGCTTCATCAACCACAAGAATCTTATTGCCAACATCAATAGTCTTTGTCTTTACTTCTCTTTGAGCCGTTGGAACTTCAGCCACAACTTCACCAGTCATGGGGTCAATGACTCGCTCACCAGGCTTTGCAGTTACCGTCTGACGAGCAGGGGCTTGCATCGCCTTTTCAAACTGAGCCAGTTGAGTTGCATACTGCATACCCTCTGGGCCAAGAGCAGCAAAAGCAGGCAGCAGTTCTCTGTTAATTTGTACACCAGTAATACCAGGAACTGTCGTCTGCACATCCTCATAGGTCTCAGTCGGGATCGTGGTCGGAACTTGACCCATTCTTGGGACAAATGCCTTCCCTGCCAACTCCTGCACTGTCTTCATACGAGCTTTAGCCGCAGCCTGCTCTTGACGCTTGGCAAGAAGGTCTTCCAGTTGGGTGCGCTTCAAAATCCCCTGTAGCGTCTCGTCAAATGCTCGTTGTTGTCCTTGCATATACGCAGGCGCAGCCATGCCTAAGCCCTGTAATGTGCTTACACGCCTACCGCCCTGACCTGCCTGCATGAGTGCGCTACCCAATGAAAGAAGACCTTGTAGTCGAGCTTCTCTCTCTGACTGCTGGCGTTGCTCTGGGGTGAGCAATCCTAATTGAGATAACAGTTCTAGTTCGTTCACAGAAGACTCCTACGATATGGTTCAGCGGTAGGCAGAAGACCAGCCTTTCCTTGAAGTAAACTTAACAGACCGGAGTAGTCAACACCCCGAGGTTGTGATGCGCCAGAAGACACTAAGCCTGCCTGTTGCTGGACTGTTGGTTGACCACTTAAACTACCTGCAAGTTTTCCTAAATTAGTTAAGGTATCGCCAAGTCCGTAGTTCACATTAAATAAACCAGCAGTTCCTGCCTGCACCCCACCTTGAATAAGTGGAGTAACTCCAACAGTCGGCAGAAAAGCCTGTAAGGAACCTGGAACAGGGGTTGCCAAAGCAGGCGTGATTCCTTCTGTCGCCAAGAACTCTTTAAACGATCCTGGTGCATAAGAAGCACCACCAGTAGGAACATCAGTAGGTGTTGCGGCAGCACTTTCTAATCCAAGTGCCCCTGATACCGAAGGCATAATTGCTTGACCCGCAAGGATTGTGGCGGCAGCTTTAATTGCTGGGGCAATGTAAGTATTTACAAACCCAAGTTGATTCTTCAGCATATTCCAAGTGCCGATGACATTACCCTCTGCGTCAACGGCCTCGAAAGGCATGAAGACTTCTTCACCAACCTTATATTGACCGCCTAAAGGTTTGGCAATATAAGCAGTCGATTCTGGCCCTCGCCCTGCGTAATAATCAGAAGTACTCAGTAGCTCTACTTCTTCTCCTTTTTCATTCGTTCCAAAGTATCGAGTAGGAACAAATGCTTCGTCAGAGCCTAGTAAAGTCGCTGGTGTGCCTGGTACTACTCGGATGTCTGTGTACCTAGCCATTATCCAAATTGCCCTGTAAACCAGTTATATGCTTTGGTTGTGGTCTCTGGAAATAGTTTTGCAGCAGTCCCAGCGATATTCAGCACAGAACCTAAATTTCCTAGAAAAGCGTTACCTTGTTGTTGAGGTGTGGCAGTTAGGCTTCCAAGAGGGCTTCCGTAGATGCTCGACAGATACCCAGAGAGTTGCTGATAAGGGAGTTGCTGCGAGTATTGATACCTTTGCATAGCCTCTTGTAAGGGTTGTGCAGAGATAGCTTCTCTCTGTGCGCCAACCTGTGCAAGCTGCTGGATTGGCATGAACTGTGTTTGGTAGAACTGCGGAGCCATTGCACCGAACTGAGCTAACTGTGGGATAGCGGCCTGTTGATAAGCCCTCTCTTGCTGGAACTGTTGGCCTGCAATGTTTGCCGTGATGTCGCCAGTTGCCCGAGTAAAAGCCTCGGTCGCACCAGAGGTTGCTCTTTCCATCGCACCAGAACCATAACGCCCAGCTTTAGAAAACTGAGAAGAAATGCCAGGGATGATTTGCTCGGTGAACTGTTGCCGCAAGGGACGCAGGGCCGCACTTAACTGAGCCTGAAGGTAGGGTGACTCTTTTACATACTCTCCTTCTGCTACCTTTGTGGCTTGTCCCATAGCCTTTTGGAAAGCAGTCTGGCCCTCCTCAAGGATGGGCGCACGACTCGCAAGCTGCTCTGCCCGTGAGAGCGCAGTCAATGTCTGTTGACTTGGAGACACATACATCTGTCCTGGGTAGAGTTGCGGAGCCTGACCCTGCAAGAATAGTTGTCTTGCTCGACCCAGTGCTTCTGTCAAATATGGAGCAATCGTAGGATCAATCCTAGATTCACCAGCCGCTGCGGTAAGGCCTGCGGTAGCACCAGGGACATCTTGACCTTTTGCACCTGCTCGGAAGGCAGCGATCTCCTCTGGGTCAATTCCTGTCGTAGGGCCACCCTTGAATAAATTCATGTAGAAGTTAAGACCTTCTTGGTCTGGTGATCGCAAGAAGTATTGCTGGTACAGGTTTCTTACATCTTGTTCAGTGAAGCCTGGCTGAGTTGTTCCACCAGTAGTTCCTCCACCAGAAATTCCTCCACCAGTAGTTCCACCGCCAGAAGTTCCACCACCTGTGGTTCCACCGCCAGTTCTGATGGTCTCACCAGCAGCCGTTGCGCCAGCCAAGAAACGGTTGATCTCGTCTTGAGAGATGGTTCCGTCAGAAGCAAACTCCCTGCGGTAGAACTCAAGGCCAGTAGGGTCAGCAGAGCGACCAAGATAGGTTTGGTACAGGTTCTCGATGTCACCCGTAGACAACAATCCTTGACCACCTTGAGCAGCCCGTTGTTTGAGAGCCTCTGCCGCCTGAGTGTTCACTCGGTTGACATCAAAGCCAGCAACACCAGCAAGGAAGCGGTCAATCTCAGAAGGCTCAATGGTAGGCCCGAACTCACGGGTATAATATTCTTGACCAGTAGGATCGGGCGCACGCCCTAGAACCTGTTGGTATAGATCATTAAGTGTCACAGCCATGTTGTCATCCTATAAGAATGTAAGCGTAGGTCTTGTCTGCGGTTGAATTAGCATAGTGACTTATGGTTGCCTGCCCTGCTTGTTGAGCAGAGACATAAATGTTTGAGTAAGCCATTGGTGCGATGTACTGAACAGTCAAAAATATAGAAGGTGTTTCAGGGATGTCCGGTGTTACGCCTGGCGATGCAGTCACGGCTGCAAAGTGTTCCAGAACCACATCTAAGTCACTTGGCCTCCAGCAAAGTTCTAAATAGTCATTTGCGTTTAAGTCAAATAATATGGTCGTGACCGCAATTAGATGAGATGGAATAGAAGCCGACTTCCTCGCAGGGATGCTAAACACAGAATTAGACTTCGCTATGTCTGTGCCATTCTTTCTATACCAAATATTAATT
>OGWG01000164.1_pt1 | contig 11799 bp, 18 predicted proteins | sample 1575911 | NCBI WGS metagenome assembly OGWG01 (sample SAMN07581534, study PRJEB24739) | freshwater metagenome
CGGGTTCTCTGACTATTTTCTTGATAACAATTAATCCATCAAAAATTTCAGGAACTTCATTTTCAAGCAATTTGGCCAAAAAGGAAGGGTCTGTTCTTGAAAGTATGATTACCGGGTTGCTACCTTTGTTGTAGGCTTATTTTCTACATTAAAACCCTTCTTGTTAAGAGTTTCAATAATAGTATCCTTACCTACATTAAAGAGTGTAGCTGCTTTGGGTAATTGAACAGGTTTTAGTTCTTCTGACATTCTTATTTTATACTATTAATCTTCTTCAAATTCTGAGCTTAGTATTTTGAATACTTCAGCAACTGTTTGATCTTCAAGATCTGCACGTTTAGCAACATCTTCTTGGTTTAGCTCCAGCACACTCCTTGCAGTGTCGCAGCCAATTCCTTTCAGAGATTGTATAACCCAGTCATCAATTTCATCTGCAAATTCTTCTAAATCAATATCAAAATCTTCCTTTTCATCTTCAGGAACATCTCTAAACACATCAATTTCAAATCCGACTAGTTTACTTGCCAATTTGATATTAAGACCTCTCTTTCCAATAGCAAGAGAAACTTGGTCTGGCTTTAAATAAACTGAAATCCTTTTAGCATTTTCATCTATACTCAGAGAGGTAATTTTAGCTGGAGCTAATGCTCTTTGAACGTAAAGAGACAAGTTGCTCGTAAAATTGATAATATCAATATTTTCATTTCTAAGTTCTCTCACAATTCCATGAATTCTTGATCCTTTCATTCCAACACAAGCTCCAACCGGGTCAATCCTATCGTCATATGATTCTACAGCTACTTTTGCTTTTTCTCCGGGTTCTCTGACTATTTTCTTGATAACAATTAATCCATCAAAAATTTCAGGAACTTCATTTTCAAGCAATTTGGCCAAAAAGGAAGGGTCTGTTCTTGAAAGTATGATTACCGGGTTGCTACCTTTCATGTCAACTCTCTTAATAACTGCCTTAATTGCATCACCCTTTTTATAAAAATCTCCCTTTATCAGTTCTGATTTTGGCAAAATCAATTCATTGCTTTCATCGTCAATAATCAAAATTTCCTTTCTCCAGAGTTGATATACTTCTCCGGTGATTACATCACCAACTCGATCTTTGTATTTTTTGTAGATTTCATCCTTCTCCAGCTCGCCTACACGGCTTGCCAGTGTTTGTCTTGCTGCCAAAACGGATCTTCTTCCAAAACTTGGAAGCGTTATTTCTTCATACAACTCATCACCAACAGAATAATCAGGGTCAATTTTTTGTGCATCAGATAGTGCCACTTGTGCAAGTTCATCTTCCACACCACCATCTTCTACTATTTCCCTTCTTCTCCAGATTTCCAAATCTCCTTTGTCGGTGTTAACGATAATATCGAAGTTATCTGTGCTACCGTATTTTTTCTTTAGTAAAGTTCTGAAAACATCTTCCAAGACCTTCATCATAGTAGGCCTGTCAATGTTTTTAAGCTCTTTAAATTCAGAGAACGAGTCTATAAGCTCTATACTATTCATCGATTACTGCTTTTAAATGAAAACTGTATTGTTGCTGATTTTATTTGTGAATATTCTATAAAAACTTCTGTTTGGGATATTACTGCATCTTTATCAGGTTTCTTTTTGCTTACTGGTTCAATAATCAAGGTAACACCTTCACTAAATGCTTCTTTTATTCTCCCCAAAATTTTTCTACCGTCAATATATAAAACGTCTAAATTTTGTCCAATTCTTTTTTGGAATTGAGCCGGTACAACTAAAGGATTTTCCATTCCCGGTGACGAAACTTCAAGGTTATAATCAACTGGAACTATATCTCCCTTATCAAGATATTCTTCTAGGAATCTACTGATTTGAACGCATTGACCAATAGTTACATTCGTCATTCCATCAATGTAAACTTGAATTTTGTTTCCCGGTAAATGCTTAACATCTACTAAAAACAATGAATCCTCCAACAACCTTGGTTCTAACAACTCTCTTATTTTCGATACAACACCCTCCATTAACAAACAAAATAGGGGACACTTTGTCCCCTTTCTTTGTGCAAATATATAACTTATCAACAAATTTTTTATAAATACGTTCTGCTTCTTTATAACGAGTTGAATTTTGTAAATAAGGATATTGTTGTAAAAACTTTAAAGCTTTTTCTGCTTGAACTTTTTTAGTATTACCAGTGATCCATTGATATAATGAAGCTGGTAAAGATTCTTCTAAAAATAATTCAACAGGATTACGTAATGAACTAAAAAATCCAGGTGGTTCTTGTTGAGGTGGTTTTTTTGAAGGATCAATTAAACCATCTTTTAAATCAACAAGTGGATCATTAATATCTACATCAACAGTAACTAATGGATTAGCCATTATAATTTAAATTCTTTACTTATATATGATTTAAATTCAGTTTCAAAATTAGATTTAACAGATTTAACTTTAGGTTTTTTGTATTTAACTTTTCTTTCAGATTTAGCAAGATTATAAATATCTTGTTGAGTAGCAACTTTTGCACTAGGTGCAAATTTTCTTTCTGGAGAAAAGCCCATAGCAGTAGCTGATTCTTTAGAAATTTGTCTTACTTTAACAGGAGCAGATTTAAATGATTTAGCTTTACGAGCTGTGTATCTTTCCATTATTCTATCCATAGCAATATCAGCTTCTGTTCTAGCAATAATATCAGCTTTCATAGCACCACGAGCTTTACCAATTTTAAGTCCAGTTTTAGATACTTTACTACCAGAAGCTTTTAATGATTTAACACCTGTTGCAGTAATTTTTCTAGTTTTACCTAATTCAGATTTTAACTTTTTAAAGTAAACTCTATTAGCTACTTTTTCAGCATATTCTCTTGCAGCTAATGAACCTGATCCTTCCATGCCATAACCCATGTATGCAGGTTTATCACCAAATTTTTTAACAAAAGATTTTTCAGCTGCTAGATCTATATCAATTTGACGTACTGATTTACCAGCAGGTAATTTAATTACAGGAAATCTAGATTTAATTATTTTCATATTTATTCAAAATAGTCAGGAAATCTATTACGTAATATTTTTTCAGCTCTAGCTGGGCTAACATTTTTAAGTTGTGGATTAGCTTCTAATAATAGATTAATTATTTTAGAGTCATCATTAGAAACAATTTTACCAGATTCTTTAGGTATAAATACTTCTGGTCCTACTTCACCAACTAAGTAAGATGTACCTTTAGTTACTGGCCCACCTAATTGACGTTTATTTTTAGTTGGTATGTTATCAGCATTAGTAATACCTTTACTAGTACTTTGAACACCACCACCAAGAACCCAAAAACCTGGATCTAAAGTTATTTTGCCTTCTTTAATTAATTCTTTAGTAGCATTTTCATAATATTCTCTACTAGATCTTACTTTAGTACCTGCACCTTTAGTTGCATCTTTTTCCATATTATCTCGAGCTCTTTGTGCAATATCATCTAAAGCTCTAGCATTTAATGCTTCAGTATTCTTACCAAGAATAAAGTTTTTAAATTTAGTAGATAATGAAGCTGTTTCACCTAAATCACTTTCTGCTAATACAGCTCTAGCTTGATCACGTTCAGCAGATGTAATAGGTCCTGCAATTTTAGCTCTAGCTTTAATTCTATCAGCATAAGCAGATGAAATAGCACCAGCTTTAACCATTGAATCTAATGCACCAGCACCAATTGATTTACCTTGACCAGCTTGTTCAAGCATACCTAAACCAATTAAAAATCCAGGATCTGCCATTAATTTTTCAAATCCACCAGAATCTTTCCATGTAGTTCCTGCCTTATCAAACCAAGCAATAACTTCTTTTCCTAAAACTCTTTTTAAAATAGAGTCTTTATCTGGAGTTTCAGCAGGAGCAGTTTGTTTATTAGGATCAACATAAGGTTTATTATTGATAGTCATAGTTGGAGTAGATTCTCCAACAGGATAAGTTTCTAATCTTTTATCAAACATTCCACCATACTGACCTCTAGTTTTATCAGTAGGATCTAATGGTAAATTTCTATAATAATCTAATCCTGAAGTATCAGGATCAGTAATTGATTCAGTAGGCAATTTACTTCTAGAATCTTTAAAAAAGAAATCATTAACTCTACCTAATATACCACCATCTTTTTCGTCTAATATTCCTGCCATTATAATATTCCTCCAATTTTATTTGTTTTAAGAAAGTCATAATATGGGCTTTCATTTACAGCTAATAATCCTATTGGACTTGGAGTATTAACAGTTTGATTAATTTGTTGTTTAGTTGCATTATACATATCCATTATTGATGGTTTTGTAATTGTACTAGTAGAACCAGCATAAGTAGTACTTGGTTTATTTGAGAAAACTCCTTTTGCTATAGCATCACTAATTACTGGCATACCAGCTAATATTGCTTGTTGTGTAGGAGTTAATGGAGCTGTACCAGCTTGTGGACTTGCTAATGCAGCGGCAACTGTTGGTCCAAATGTTTTTAATGCTTCTGTAGGCGTTTTTGGTATTTGTGCAGAAATAGCATCTGCAAGAGTACCTTGAGTAATTGCTAATTCTCCACCTTTACCAATAAGTCCTTGTGTAGGAACTGCAACTGCACCTTCTGCTGCTGCAGCTGGACTAACATATCCTGTTTGTCCATACATAGTATCAATTAATTTTTGTCTAATAGATGTTTCATATGCTGTTTCAGCTGCTCCACCATATTTAGCAAATGCTGCTGCATACTCAGCTTGATTAGCTGCTGTTGCTGCTGCTAATGCTTGACTAGCAGTAAGTACTTGTCCTTGTGCTGCTGCTGCACTAGCTGCTTCAGCAACTGCAATTTCAGCTGCAGTAGATGAACCAAATGTTGCACTAGCTGCTGCGGCTTCTGCTGCAGATAAACTTGATAAATAATATTGACCAGAAGCAATTGCTGCTATTAAAGCTAATTCAGGATTTTCTTTAACAACATCTACAACTTCTCCTGCAACATCACCAACAAAATCTAATCCTTCAGAAACTATATCTGCACCAGTATCAATAACATCGCCAACAAAATCAGCTACACCACCCATTATAATAACCCACCTAAACCACCTAATATTCCACCATAAACAGTTCCAGATATTCCACCAATTTCTGGAAGTTTAGAACCAATACTAGCACCAGCTAAAGCTCCACCAGCAAATTGTCCAAGTCTATTTGGAGCTGGACCTACAGTTTGAGTTGTGCTTCCACCACGTGCAATTGGATTTATAACGTTAGCATAATTTAATAAATTTTGATATTCAGCTTGTTGTTGTTGTCTTTGATAATCTTCTAATGTTTGACCTACAGAAGTTAAACTTGGCATACCACTTGCAGTAGCTAATTGTCTAGCTCTTTCATTTTCATAAGCTTGGAAAGCATATGGTAAAGCTTTTTCTGCAACACCTTGTGTAACTTGTGCTTGTCCTAATGGACTTGAAACAGTTCTACCTGCACCAGTAAATTGTCCAGCAACACCAGAATAAACATCTTTAGCTGCTTGAGCAATAATAGGTGATAAAAATGGATTTGAATATTGACCTTGCATAGTAGCTGCAAGTTGTTGATTAGCTTGTGTTGCTAATGCTTCTTGAGCTGTTAAACCTTGTAGAGTTAATTGACTAGGTGGTACATAACCACTTGGTCCTTGTCCATAAATTCTAGCTGACTCAGTAATAATTTGATTTAATGCTGGTACAGATGGTGCATATGGTTCTGCACTAGATGTAGTTGTTGGACTACTACTTCCTCCAAATGACATATATTATCCTTTTTTTAATTGTTTTTCTAAAAGCACATGGCTTTTTTTATATCTAAAATTTCTTAAAACTTTTTCCCATCCTGGTCTTGCAATAAGTTCCATTTTATCGCAATTATTTTGGGAAGCAAATTTTTCAATTTCTTTAATTAAATGTTGCCATTTTTCTCTATGATGTCCAGTCATTATACGTATATGACAACATTTTTGTAAAGGTCTTTGTATAAGTTCCGTTACAACAACACCATAGTATTTTTTTTGATCAATAGGTTCATCAGAATCCCATAAGATCCATAATTGACATTTACCTTCTTTGCACCACTCTAAAAAATGGTTTGAATTAGCATAACCGCCAGATCTTATTAAAGCTTCAGTAATTGATTGTTCAACTTTATTCCAAGAAGCATCAACTTTATCTTTTGGAATAGGTACTAAATAAATCATTAAAATGAAATTTCAAGAAATGAAATAACTCCAGTAACTGTATTAGCAGTTGCAGCTTGTAATTTTATAATATCTCCAGCTTCTAAAACAATTGGACCTTTAGCAAAATTTTCTGTTGATCTTGCTGCTAATGTTGTATGAGAAATTTCATATTCAACACTAGCAGATGAATCAGTAATATAAACTTGAACATTAATATTACCAGTTTCATTAGTTAATTGTATTGTTTTAACTATTGAAGTAGTATTAGCAGGTACAGTATAAATAGTTGTTTTATTAGTAGATGTTAAATCTATAAAAGCACTTTTATATGTATTAGCCATTTATTTTTTATTGAAATGTTTTTCAATATCCTTGTACCAATCTTCAAAAAATTTAACAGAATCAGTATATAATTTTTCAGTTGATTCTTTAACTTCTTTGTATGTTGGAAGTTTAAAAGGATTTAGATTAAACATATTAACCTCCTTTGTTTAAAAATTCAAGTTCTTCTTGAGAATAAGGGAACATAATTTACTCCTTTAGTTTCAACATTATATAATGTTGCAACGCACAATAATCAATAGTAATTAATTATTTTAATTTTAATTTTATAGATTCAATAATATCGTTAACAACTGATTCATATTTCCATCCTAGAAATATTCCAATTGTTAATCCAATGATAAATATAATCATATTAATTTTTAGGTTGTACTGGAAATACTACAGCATTAACTTGCTCAACAGTTGTTAAACCTTGAGTTAAATTTCTTAATGCAGTTCTGTATGTCATCCATTCAGATTTCTTAACTGCTGTTAAAACGCTGTCAGCTAATACTGTATAGTCGCTATCTTTTAATAGCGCATTTCGTTTAGCTCTAAGTGAAGCCATAGCTCTATCAAATGCTCCAGCATTCCATGCAGCTTCTTCTGCTGCTCTCTGTGCTATCTCAGCATCAGTAAGAACTACCTTTACACCATCTACTAGTTTATGTTCCATATTTACTCCTTATAGTTTATTGTTTGTTTTAGTCAAGTTATAGAATACCATACATAAGTATTGTTCCATCAATATTACTAACACTTGCTCTAAAAGTTACTGCATTAATTGCAGAAGTAGTATTACCATACCCAGCAACAAAAGAAGTATCTGCTATACTTGATTGTTTATGTTGTATTACAGAAGTAAAGTGTTTTACATAAGTTGTACTTGCAGGATTATATAAAGACATAAATCCAGCTAATGAATCATTAGTTGCTCTACCCATATATTGCCAAGTTCCTAATTTTTGATAACCAGTTGATTGTGCTAAATCTGAACCAGCTTCATAAGCTAATGAAGCACCACCACCAGCATCTCCAAGATATGCACCAAAATTTGTAGTGGTTTTTGTTACATTGTAATTACTACCACCATCTGTTGAAAAGTTACATTCAAAGTTTGCAACATCAGAACCATTTGCTCTTACATCTATAAACCAAAATTGATATTCTTTATATGTACTATTTATTCCTGTTGTAAAATTAATAGATGTTGAATTTGAACCAGTTTGTGTACTTAATAAAACCATATTTCCAGTAGAAACAGAAGCATTATATGAAGTCACATTGGCAATAGAATTATTGTTCAATGATGCTGGTAATAGCACACCTGATGTTGTGATGTTATTTGCAAAACTTCTAGTTATTGAACCCATTATGATTTTTTAACTCCATATAGTTTAAATATTCCATCTGTAATATTACCAGATGACATTTTAAATTGTATTGCATTAATTGCACTCGTAGTATTTAAATAACCAGCACAAAAATCTTCAACCATATAATCATCATTTGCATAATGATTTCCAATAAATATAAAATGTTTAACATAACTAGTAGAACTTAAATTAAAAAGTTGCAATACACCAGTACAACATTCGTCAGAAGCATTACCTTGATTTGTATTTATAGTTTGAAATGCTGTACTTGCATTTAAATGAATATTAGTATCATAAGATAAACTTGTAACTGTATCTGTTTCATTATGAGCAGAATAAAAAACATTACTAGTTTTTGTTACATTGTAGTTAGTTCCACCATCAGTAGAAGCATTAAATTGAAAATCAACTCTATCAGTAGCTGGTTTAATATTTATAAAATGAAATTCATAACTATCATAAGTGCTATTTAAACCAGTCGTAAATGAAATAGTGGCTGATGAACTAGCAGTTTGTGTTGATAATAATACTAATGTTCCAGCACTAGCATTAGCAAAGGAAGTTACAGCACTTACTGAAGAATTTGTAATTCCAGCAGGAAGTATAACTCCACCAGTTGTAATGTTGTTTCCTAAACTTCTTGTTATGCTACCCATTATTTAATTCCATACATATAAATTGTACCATCAAGGTTTCCAGTATCAAATTGAAATCTTATAGCATTTATAGCACTAGCTGTTAGTGCGTAACCACCAGTATATGCAACTTGTGTTCCATTTGTTGTGTCGCTGTGTTCGCATTTAGAAAACCATTGTTTATGATAACTTGTTGATGATGGATTAAAAAGTATCATATCTCCAATAAGAGTATGTGTTGTATTTGCACCACCCTTAACTCCACCACTTAAATAAGCATAACCAGTTCCATTAGGAATGTCTCTACCAGCTTCATATTGTAAAACAGTGCTTTCAGGTGATTCAATATGATATGCTCTAAAAAATGTTCCAGTTTTAGCAACATTATAATTACTTCCACTATCAGTAGATAAATTAAATCTAAAATTTTGGTCATGTGTTTTAGAAAAAATATTACTAAAAATAAATTTATATGCTTTATAAGTTGAACTTATACCACTTGTAAAACTAATTGAAGCTGAGTTAGAAGCAGTTTGAGAAGATATAAATGTAATACCATCTGCTGCATTTGCTAATACTGTTATTCCTGTTACAGAAGAATTTGTAATAGCAGATGATGTAAATACTCCACTTGTAGTTATATTGTTTGCTATGCTTCTTGCTATTGCTCCCATTAAAAACCTCTTAGGTTTTTGATTTCTTTATATGAACGTAGTGAATATAAAGCCATTAACTTAACCTCAAATATCTTACTGTGATTTCTGCTAGATTAGCTGGTGCAGTAGCGAATGTTAAAGTTGTACCTGATATTGTATAGTCATCAGTTGGAACTAAAGTTAATCCATTAACTACAACTAGTACATCATTAACAGCTCTACCAGCATCTATTGTAATTGTTGTAGAAGAACCATTACCAGTAAAGTTAGCTGATGTGTAAGCACCACCTAATGGTAAGTATCTATAAGTTATTTCAGCATTGTTAGCAGGTGCAGTTGTGAAAGTAAGTGTTGTGCCAGAAATTGTATAATCTGTTGTAGGTGTTAATTGAAAACCATTAACGAATACTAAAACATCTTCAACTGTTCTTCCTGATGATATTGTAAAAGCTGTTGTTGAACCATTGCCTGTGGCAGTACCTGATGTGTAGGTATAAATAAACTGGGGATCTTTTCCGATATATGGCATATTATTCTATTATATCCCAAGTTAAATTTGTTTCGTTCCATTTGTATCTATTACCATCAGTAGGATAAGCAACTGGTGCATTCCAAATACAAGTATCTTCGTTTAATATCCAAGAGTTATATGGTTTAGGTGGGATAAAAGCATCTCTTTGTTGGTCATATTGATAACCAATACCAGCAAAGTTTTTTCTAATATTGTTATTGTATGAAGTTTGTTTCCAAACATCTCTTGTATTATAAAGTTTATTAATAAAATCTACTCCAGCTTGTTCAGTAGTAGCAATATCATTAGATACTACGATTACTTGTTCAACTATATTTCCTACTCCTAATTTTGCAAAGTGTGCCATATATTATCCTGTGTAACTACCTGATGCGTTAAAAGTTAATATTGTATCTGAACCAGATGTTGTAACTGTTGGTGAACCTGTAGTTGTTCCTGAATATGCAGATGTTGGCATACGAAGTATTACAACTCCTGATCCACCAGCTGCACCAGAAATGCTAGTTCCTCTTGAAGCACCTCCACCTCCTCCTGTATTAGCTGTTCCTGCTGTTCCAGTTGAACCTGCAGATGTTACTCCATTACCACCACCACCTGTTCCTCCAGTTCCTGCTGTAGAACTTCCTTGTCCACCACCTCCACCTGCTCTTGTAACAGATGAACCAGTTATTGTTGATGCTTTACCTACACCACCATTTCCTCCTGTTGTTGCACTAGTAGATGCAACTCCAACAGCTCCAGCACCTCCTCCACCTCCAGAACCACTTGTATTATCTGGTGTATTACCATTACCACCTGCATAACCTTGATTTGCAGTTCCTGAACCTGCTAAATTATTAGAACTACCAGATGCAACTCCTCCTCCACCTGATCCTCCAGATTTACCATCATAATTAGGTGTTCCATCATTAAAACAAGCACCACCACCACCACCTGTTGAAGTTATTGTTGTAATACCTGTTCCTGATATTGAAGAATCATTACCATTGTTTCCTTTGCTTGAAGATGATGCACCAGCACCTCCAGCACCAACTGTAATTGTATAAACTGTTCCAGCTGTAAATGTTAAACTTGATTCAGCAGCAGCTCCGCCACCAGAACCTCCATAAGTAGCATTAGAAGAACGATAACCACCTGCTCCACCACCACCACTACCAGAATACGAATTATCTGCACCACCACCACTACTACCACCTCCTGCTACTACTAAAAAATCTACTGAATAAGTTATAGGATCTAATGATTGAGAACCATAATTTGTTCCAGAAGAAGCAACCCAACCTTGTGTAGAATCTACATAAGTTAAAGTTACAGCTTCTCTATTTGTTGTTAATTTTTTATTTGTTGTTCCACCTTCAATTTTATTTCCATTAGCACTTAATGTAATATTGTTTGTAGCAAAAGTTCCTGCGTAATCTACTAATTGAATTGTATCTCCAGCAGTAGGAGAAGCAGGTAATGTTACTGTAAATGCTGCAGAAGTTGTGTTGCAAAAATATCCTTCATTGGAAACAGCAGTAAAACCAGAAGTTTTAACTGTTGTAACCCAAGTAAGTTTAGCTAAACCTGCTGCTAGATCTGAAGCACCAATTATACCACTAGGTATATCATCTGATGTTAAAGGTGCATTGGTAGGTTTTCTTCCAATGAATGCCATGATTATCTCCTATGAACTAATATCGTCTACGACTGATACCCAACAATCTAATGACGAAGCTGCACTTGAAACAATTTTTAAAGCATCACCAGATTGAACTACAACTTTAGCTCCACCATCAAGAACTTGTAAAGCAGAACCAGAAGGGATTGGAGCATCTTTGACTAAATAAATATCGTTTGTACCATCGTTAATATAAACTGATGCAGTAACTGCTGAAGCTGTAATATTAGCTACAGATATTCCTACAATTGTATCGTATGAGTTAGCTGTGAAAGATGTTGCAGCTGATGTACCTACATCATTATTTGTATATCTTCTAAAATTTTGTGCCATATTTTATTTCCTATTATATTATTTATTACTATAACGCAATTGACATAGCAATCGCAAAACCATTACTTGCTTTACTATCTATTTGAGTTTGAATAGAT
>OGWG01000166.1_pt1 | contig 11752 bp, 9 predicted proteins | sample 1575911 | NCBI WGS metagenome assembly OGWG01 (sample SAMN07581534, study PRJEB24739) | freshwater metagenome
GTTCCCAGTCACGATACATACCGATATTAGCTGCCTTGCAAATGCTACATAGGTAAGTACGTCAAATAAATCAGAATCCTCTGCTTGAACTAATTTCTGTAAAGCTTCAAGTTTATCTCTCGAATAGCCAATATCTGACAGATTTTCCAAAAATTTACTACGAGTCAAAGGACTTGACCAAATTTCACGCAATTCATCTTCATTCTTAAATAATTCTGGTAAAGTTCCAAATAAATTCTCTAAAAACTGTTCAGCTGAAATAGGCTTGCCATCAGCACTCCAAAACATGGTAGATACCATATGCTGTATTTCTCTTTCTTTTCCGTCTCTAAGTTTAATTTTCAGTTTTTTCTTTTTAGTATTTTCTTCCTCTTCCTCATCGACCAAATCTGGCTCTTCAGTAGGCTGCTCGGGAATTGGTTTATTAGATTCCCCCTCATCCTCAATAGTGTTATCTATCGGCTCACCGTCCCATTCTGGGTCAGAGAAATGTTTATAGGCATCAACAAAATCAATAATAGTAAAGTAATTTTTACCGTCATAGAGCCTAGTTCCTCGCCCAATAATTTGTTTAAATTCAATCATGGATTTAATAGGTCTTAAAAGAACAATATTGCGTATATTTCGTGCATCCACGCCTGTAGAGAGTTTCTGTGAAGTGGTAAGCATTGTCGGAATAGTTTTTTCATTATCTTGAAAATCTTTTAAATACTGATTACCAAGAGCACCATCATTAGATGTAACTCGAACACAGTAAAGGGGATTAGTATTTGTTTTATATTGGTTAATTAAATCACGAATAGCGGCTGCATGTTCTTGGGTCGCACAGAAGACTAGAGATTTTTCATTTTGATTAAGATTATCAAGAGCTACCTTAACCCTGAAAGCCTCTCTCTGTTTAATTTCTATAATTCTATTAAAATCTTTCTCTTCGTAGATTTTTCCATCTTCGACTTCGCCATCTATAATTTCATCATCTGGCGTGTAAATATAGTCATCGAGTGTAGTCTTAATACGTTTAATTTTAAATGGAGTTAGAAAACCATCATTTACACCTTGTTTGAGTGAATAGATATACACTGGCTCACCAAAATATTTATAAGTATCAATATTATCCTTACGCTTAGGAGTAGCCGTTAAACCTAGCTGAACTGCTGGAGAGAAGTACTCAAGAATGCCACGCCAGTTAGATTCATCATTAGCACCGCCTCGATGACATTCATCTATGATAATAAAATCAAAAAAATCAGTAGGGTAATCTCCATAATAAGGAGTTTTTCCATCTCCACTCATAAAGGTCTGAAATATAGTAAAGAAGATACTTCCGTTCATCGGGACTTTACCTTTTTTGCTAATTTCTTTAGAATTAATCCGAACTAAAGCATCTTCTGGAAATGCTGAGAAATCATTAAAGGCTTGGTCAGCTAGAATATTTCTATCTGCTAGGAAAAGTACTCTAGGTCTTCTCTTGCCGTCACGATTTAAGTTCCAACGAGTATGAAATAATTTCCAAACTATCTGAAATGCAATAAAAGTCTTGCCTGCACCAGTAGCAAGCGTTAGTAAAATTCTTTCTTTGTTTTCCGCGATAGAATTAAGGGTATTATTAACTGCTAATTCTTGATAATAGCGAACCTTTTTCCCATTTACCGTTTCAAATGGAATATTTTGAAACTTTTCTTGCCAGTCATTAGTTTTTTTATCAATTCTATTCCAGAGCTCTTCTGGACTAGGATATTTAGCAATATACTGCTCAATTCCAGTCAGCATAGCTATTTCATAAATTGCACTGCCGTTAGTCGCATAAGTATATTCAATCTGTAATTTATGAGCATAATTCTTAGCCTGATGCACACCTTCGGACTCAGATAAACTTTCTTTTTTAGCTTCTATAACTGCTAGTTTTTTATTTTTATAAACAAGAATATAATCAGCGATATCAGCTTTAGCACGAATACCCGTGACTTCTATTCTGCCTTCTGTGATTCTATACTCTCTAAGTATTTTAGAGCCTGGAACTACTCCCCATCCACATTCTTGAAGAAGAGGGTCTATAAGCTCGGCTCTCGTTTCAGCTTCGTTACGCACTGATTATAATTTTCCCTCAAATGCTTGTTTTAGTATAGATTTTTTGAGTTCTTCTAGGTGGGTGAGTTTTTGCGTGTAGATTTTCTCTAGTTTTTTAGTTTCCGTGGAGATTGAGTCTAGTTCTGTGATTATGTCGTGTTGTTCTGTTAGGGAGCTGGGGAAGGAGAAAATAATTTCCCTTAAAGCACTTCCATTAAATTGAGGTTGTGCCGCCCCCGAAGATAAATTAGAAGCTTGCCTCCAATAAATTCTTGATTTTGAAAAATACCAATAAAGCTTGTTCAGAATATTCTCTTTGAAACTAATTTTAATTAAATAGGAGGCAAAAACTGATTTTTCAATGTCCCTATATAGGAGTACTTTTCCAAAGGTTGCTCCAGTTCTAGCCATTAACAAATCGCCATCTTCTAATACAAATTTTTCCGCTTCTTTTGAGTATTCAATGAACATTTTATTTTCAGGCTCTAAATTACCTTCTTTATCAATATCGGTAATCCTAATATAGCGGTAGTCTCCCTTATTTTTGGCTTTCTCTGTGTATCCATATTCGATATTTGTAATTTCCTCTAATCTTTTTATTGTCCAGTCTTTACTAACATTTGAAAATATGCTCTCGAACTTTCCTTCTAAAACTTCTTTTGCATTTTTTAAATTCTTTTCTGTGATTACCTTAGCTTTATCTATTTCAGTGAAAGCCTCATCGAGAATGGAGACTATGCGGTGTTGTTCTGAAATAAATTCAGGAACACATACTTCAATAGAATAGACTTCATTTCTATTTATCCCAGGTTTAACTCCCCTTGCTAGTTGAGGGAGATTTAAAGTTTTAAGAAGATAATACAAAAAACGTAAATTATATAGCTCTTCGTCAAATTTAATAAAATAAGTAACATCAAGTGGCCAAAATTTACTTTCAGTAATATTTATCTCTCCTGCGGAACCCTTTCTGCCAATTATAATGCTAGGCTTATCCCAATAAAATTCATTAGTTCTATTTTTTGCACCATTCGCACCATAAACGGGATGTAAACCAGATGAATCTCTCAATGAATCCAGCAAAGGTTTACCATACTCTAAGCAAATAATTTCCCCAAGCTTCTTTATCCGCCAGTTTTGCTTTGTCTCAACAGTTAATGTCATACAAGCTTTTCCTTAATAAAATCAAATTCTCCTCTGAAATTATTTTTTGTAACTTCAGACAGCTCAATTTTTATTTCTTGTGCTAGAGCTTGATTGATTCCCCAATTCAAAATATTCTTAGCTTTACTCTTCTGCCCAAAGATTTGCTCCGAGATAGTATTTTTATCACCTTCATCAATCAATGATTCAGTTTGAATGTTGTTACCATTGTTTAAGACATCATCTAATGTAAAGATTTTATCTTTTAGTACGTCACCAAAATCTTCTTCATATCTCTTCTTTGCAGATTTACCAGCCTTATCTCCGTCAATAATAACAATGAACTTCTTTCCCCATGAGAGATATAAGCGAATAATATCGCTTAGCTTATCAACACCAGCTCCTGGGTAAAAATTATATTTCTCACTACTTTGTAAAATTACATCTTGAAAATATTTAAACGTATACCAATCATTCTTTCCTTCAAGGATAACAAGCTCTGGTACTGGTTCTATATTACTTGGAGCATAGTCGAGTGCGTCTAAGATCGGTTGAAAATATGATATCCTATCATTTCCTTGACCATCACCAATAAAAGTATAGTATTTTTTTGCTGTTATGCTTGTTTTGTCATTTAATGTCATATCACCATTCAATGATTCTTCCAATGTTTCATTCATAACTATATAAGCACCACTGAGCCATTTTATATTGATTAGATGATGGCTGTGAGTAGCATATATGACTAGTGAATCTTTACTCAGCTGATCAAGAGCATCAATAATTTTGGTTTGAGCAGATGAATGTAAATTAGAGGCTGGCTCATCAAGAAGAAAAAGAATATTTTTTGTTCTATTTTTTCTAAATTCTGTAAATAAAAGAAAAGAAAAAAACCATTTGCAGCCCTTACTGCGCTCATCTATATTAAAATTTCTATGATCGGTAGTAATAATTTTAAAAGATACACTAAATGAATCATCGTGTGGAGTGAATCTTAGAACAATTCTCTCAAAGCTGAGTTCCTTATCTTTATCATTACAAAATAATTCCTTCCATCGTTTCGTGATGATTTGATTTAATTTACCATTCATTGCCTCAATAAGTTGCTCCGCAAGATCATTATCTGAATCCCATATATCAACCACATTTTCTTTAAAAGAGGTGAATTGTGGATTGGTAGATTTTAAAATATCATCTAAAACCAATTGCCATGTTTCATTAAGCTTTTGGTCTATAGCAATATTTATTGACTGTGATTTATTGCTTTTTATAAATTGAATTCTTGATGGTATATCAAACATGAAATCGTCATAGTATAAAATTTCTGGAATGATATCTTTTTTGATAAAGCTTACTAAAGTTTGCCAGTCCTGCTTGGAAGACTCATACAGTGACTTCTTGGATCTATTTGTTTTAATATCAAATTTACAAATCCTCTTTGCTTGATCTTTTTTATATGTAGCTAAATGAAAATTAAATTCACAGATATAAGAAAATTCAGCAGGAATTTCTAGGCGAGTATTTTTTCCTAAAGACTTCCAGTATTCAGAGATTTTATCTTTATCCTCATCTTCAAATACCAAAATCCCAGAAATTTTTATACTCCCCGTAAAATCAGTTCCTTTTGGACGCCATTTATTGAGATCAGTCTCGTTTGGTTCATACCCCTTCATCATCTTATAAAAAAGATTAATAGCTTCCATAATCGTGGTTTTACCACTCTCATTTAAGCCAACTAAAGTTATGATTCGACTATTGGATAAATCAAGTTCGACTTTATCTATACCTTTATAATTTTCGATATTAAATTTTTTATATTTCATTTATTAGGTTTTTTCCCCTTCCCAACTTTTTAACAGGCAAATAACTATCCTCCGAAATAACCTTCTTCCCCGTCTTCTCCTCCAGCTCCAACCTAGCTTTCTTTGCTATATTGCCACCCTTCTTGCTTGCAGCTTTATTCTCTTGCATCCCTTTAGCTTCCATCGTTTCAGCGATTTGCCTTGTGGAAAGCTCAGCCAGAGCTGTAAATATTAACTCAGCCTCGCTCATATGATCTCTAAGATTCTGAGTCTTTAATTTTTTCAAAGCTTTATGCTCTTTCACGCTAAGCCCAGCCCACTCTTGGTGAATAATATTGGTTAGGATAGCGTATTCTTGACCTTTCTTGATACCAGACTTATCCCAGTAGTCAGTAAGCTTATTACGGGTCTCCTGCCCCATCATTCTTTGTTGAATCCACTTTTCGCTGCGTCCGTGTTTTTGCCAAGTCTCACGAGCACGATCTAAAGACAGTTCTGGATCTGCCATCTCTTGCATACGTTCATAGCCAACCTTAGCAAGCCATAATTTAATAGGTTCAGCTTTAGGACTAGGAACCGACTGAATAAGCCTTAAAAGTGTCTCTGGTGCTGCGACATCAGTATTTCGCAATTTCCCATCACTAGCTTGCATTTTCAACTGGTGACAAAATGTCACCAGTTCAGAACGGCAAACCCACGAATAATTAAGCAAAAATAAAGCAAGAAAATAAAAGCTGTTCAAGGAGGGTTATTCATGAGGAAATAGATTCATGAATAAGAATTTTGTAAGTATTGAGAGTTTCAGGGAATTAGATCCAAGATCCCGAGAGAGTACGCATGATTTTTTAGAAATTTTTGTAATAACCATGTCAGCAGTAATTTGTGGAATGACGGGCTGGGACGAGATAGTTCTTTTTGCAAAGGAGCGTAAGAAATGGTTAAAAAAACGACTAGGACTTAAATTAGAGAATGGAGTTCCATCACGAAATACTTTTGCAAGGGTAATATCGGCAATTAAGCCAGAAAAGTTACAGGATGCTTTTAGTGATTGGGTTCTCTCCGTATCTACAAGTAATGATACTGAAATAGTAGCTTTAGATGGAAAAACGGTCAGGCGTTCTTTTGAAAGAAGCAAAAATAAAAAAGCAATTCATATAATCAATGCTTGGGCTTGTAATAGTGGTATTACTCTAGGTCAATTAGCAACGGAAGAAAAATCTAACGAAATAACAGCAATACCAAAGTTAATAGATTGTCTTTCTTTAAAAGGTTCTGTAGTAACTATTGATGCAATGGGTTGTCAAAAGCAAATAGCAGAATCAATTTGTGAAGCCAAGGCAGATTATGTTTTAGCTTTAAAAGGCAATCAAGGTAAGCTACACGGAGCAGTACAGTCTTTTTTAATGAATAGAATTAATGAAGGCTTTAAAGATGTCAAGCATAGTTACTTTGAAACAAAGTTAGAGAGAGGTCATGGACGTATAGAAGTCCGTAAAGCTTGGTCTCTACCGATAAAAGGATATGAAAATTACTTTGATGGATGCAAGGAATGGAAAAATTTAAAATCTATTTTTGCAGTAAAACTAGAATCTACAAATATTAATACTAAAGAACATACTGAGAATTTTCGCTATTACATTAGCAGCTTAGATGTAGATGCACAAAGGCTTTTAGATATTTCTAGGGCTCATTGGAAAATTGAATCGATGCATTGGATTCTAGATGTTTGTTTTAATGAAGATGATTCGAGAATTAGAATTGATGATGCTCCTGCTAATTTTTCTGCTCTAAGAAAAATTGCACTTACTTACCTTAAACAAGAAACTACCTTCAATAAAGGTATCAAAATTAAACAAAAACGAGCCGCTCTAAGCACTGATTACCTTGAAGCTGTTTTACAGCTTAATATTTAGTTCATCTTTCGTGGGTTTGCCGTGGCAAATCTAGAAAAAATAATTATGAAGTGCTACAATTGCACTTTGTCGTTTCCAAATAATATTTAAGGAGTAAATTTGGCTGAAGTAAAAATACATGAGGGAGAATCTATCGAAGCTGCTCTAAGACGCTTCAAGAGAGAGGTTATTAAAGCAGGTATTATCCTTGAAGTTAAAAAACGCCAGCATCACGAGAATAAAGGTCAGACGAAAAAGCGTAAAAAAGCGGAAACGAAAAGAAAGCTTACATTGAGTCATAAACCACGTGTTGCGACTCCGACGAAAGATAAAGAGAAAGAAAGAGAGAGACCATCTTTCCCTAGATCTTACTAAACTAAGGTTTTTCCTATATTATCTACAGTTCTATCTGCAAATAAGCTCATCAAGTCCTATAACCTGCGTAAGGTTGTAAACTCGGTGAGTTTTTTTGTTAAGCAGGGTGAAGCTGTAGCACTGCTAGGCCCGAATGGAGCTGGTAAAACTACCTGCTTCGATATCGCGGTAGGCTTAGTAAAGCCTGATGATGGCTCGATATTCCTTGCTAATCACGACATAACTAAATTAAAAATTCATGAAAGGGCTAGACTCGGCATTTCATACCTAACTCAAGAACCAAGTGCTTTTAGGCAGCTTAGTGTCTCAGATAATCTTAGATTAGTTTTAGAGTTAATGAATTTAAGCGATAGAGAGATTACTGAAAAATCAAAATATTTATTAGATGAGTTCGGGATTTATCATCTCAGAGAGTCTCTTGCTATAAGCCTTTCTGGTGGTGAAAGACGTAGGTTAGAGATAGCGAGAGCCTTAGCTCTCGATCCTAAATTTATATTATTAGATGAGCCTTTTACAGGCATAGATCCAGTGGCGATTCTAGATATTCAGGCGATTATCCATGATCTCTGTAAACAAAAAAACATAGGTCTTCTTATTACAGATCATAATCCTAATGCGACTTTAAACATTACTGATAGAGCTTACATAATTTATAATGGTGAAATTATTAAAGAAGGTAATTCAGAAGAAATCGCTAGGGATGATGAAGTTAAAGAAAAATATCTTGGTTTGAATTTTAGGCTTTATTGACACGATCTACAATTTCATAATAGTTTGCGATGCAGGCTCGGCTGCGATCCTGTGCTTTATCACCAGCATAAGCTAGATATTTTCGACCAGAAACTTCTCTAGGAAAGAGTTTTTCAAAATAGTCAAGTGCATTAAAATACTCATCTTTAATCCGATTACTAGATTTAATCTCAATAGCAGAAAGCTCTTCAGCATCTTTATAAATTAAATCTACCTCTTTTGATTTATCCTTATAGAAATATAAATTTGCTTGTTTCCCACTGTTAAACCTATACTTTAAAAACTCGATTATAACCAAGTTCTCAAATAAGCTTCCACGCATACTATGAGTCACTAGCTGTTCTGGCCTCTCTATGCCTAAAAGCTGGCTAGCAAGACCAACATCATAAAAATATAACTTCGGTGACTTAACAAGCTGTTTATTTATATTCGCAGAGAAAGGTGGGAGTAAATATACAATAAAGCTGAGTTCTAAAAGATTAATCCATTTTTTAATGGTTACATGCGAGACACCGAGATCATCTGCTATATTTTTAGTGTTCAAAACCTGCCCTATCCTAGCAGCACACATTTTGATAAATTTTCTAAAGAGATTTAAATCTTGAATTCGAGACCAGTCACGTAAATCTTTCTCTAAATAAGTCTGAATATAATCAGAGAGAATTATTCTCGCATTAGCTTTTTCATCATAGATACGTGGATAAAAGCCTTTATATAAAAGATCTTCCAAAGATGGATGAATTTTATAGTGTGCAACTATTTCGGAAAGAGAGAAGGGTAATAAATGAACTACAGCCGTTCTTCCAGCTAGAGACTGAGATATGGTGTTCATTAAAGCGAAATTTTGACTTCCTGTAAGAATAAATTTTGCTTTGATTTTCTCTTCATCAACAATAGCCTGTATATATGAAAGTAAATCTGGGACTTGCTGAACCTCATCAAGTATGACTCCTTCTGGAAACTGCTTTAAAAAGCGAAGTGGATCCGCTGAAGCAAATTCTCTTTCATCCAACCTTTCTAAATTTACATAAGGCTTCTCTGGAAATAACTGTTTAACCAAAGTGGTTTTCCCAGACTGACGAGGCCCCGTTATGGTGATTACTGGATATATTCGAGACAACTCATCTTTTATAAATTTACTTATCTCTCTTTGGATTGTTTCCACATAAACACACTAGCACAATATGGATATTTTGAAACTGATAGTTTCAAAATATCCATATTGTGCATTTACCACTCAAGGCGAAAGAGTTACAGAACAGTGTCTTGGTTTGGGTTTCAGGCTTTATTGAAATGAATATTGACATGTTAACTTTAAAAAGGTTATTATTTATTTCATAAATTAGTTAGATAAGATTCCTTCTGGAGTTTAGTTTCCATGAAGGTTTTAAAAAGAAAGGGATTAATCTTTAGTGTTTGGAATTGGCAGTAAACTAAAAACACCAGAAATAGCGTTTCCCACTACGGAAGAAGTCACCGCAAAGACTCCTGCAAGCAGCAAAATCAAAGAGACTGAGCAAACAGCTTCCTCTTCACGAGAAATACTAAATACATTATCTAAGCCTACTGAAGAATCTAATCTAGCTCTGCCGCAGACTACAGAACCTTCCTCTGGAATATCTTTAAAAGAAGCACCCAAAAGTTTACAAAAAGCATTAAAATTTCTCCCAGAAAAAGCCAGAGCAGAGCTTACTGTTTTTAAAGTAAATAATGAGAAATATCAAATTTCATTTGATGGGGCAAGCTCTCAAAATTTTTTCCTTGGTGGATTAAAGGGGATGATGCATACGCTAAACCCACTAAAATCTCTTATCCCAGATGAAGCACAAGAGCTTTTAAAACAATCCAAGAGAGCAAAAGACTTGATGCCTCTCTTAAAACAGGATAAGGTCAACATGCAGGCTTTATTTGAAGTTAACGAAAAAAACACAAAATTAATCGACCTAAGCTTAACTGACTCTCCATACGGTCTTTTAAAGGATATTTTTGAGGGTAAAAATAATGAAATGAAGAAGCTACTCACGGAGACTATAAATCAAATACTCCCTGAAGCAAATGCTAAGACTAAAAAAGGCGAAATGCCAGAAATAAATTTATCTGAAGCCGATAAAGCAGCCCTTCTTTCCTTGCAGGAAGCCTTAAAAGAGAAAAAGACAGAGGCAGCTCTAGAAAAAGCGAAGCCAGTTATTGATGCAATGTCAAGAACCTATGGGCTTGAAACTTTGAAAAATGATTCTAATGCCGTAAAACTAGAAGAAGCTCTTGAAATATCTATTAATAACCTTGTAGGTAAAAATAGACCTAGAGAAGGTAAGAACACTACTATATTTGCAAAAGGTCACTCCAGTGAGGAATTCATCGCTCCAAAACTAGAAATTAATGGATTTATCCCAGAAAAAAATGAATTTAAGCCAGGTATTATAACGGTCATTAATGATAATCCTAAGATCAACTTACCTTTAGCTACGCTATTAACCACTCTTGAAATGGCACATTTTGCTAATGGCGGTAAATTAGACAAGAAATTAGAACCTAAATTAATAGAAGCTGCTCTAGCAAATACTAAAAATGCAGCTGAAATAGCCGCTAACTCTCAAGCCAAAGCAGCAGTAGCTGAAATGAATTAAGCTCATTGCCCCAGTTTTATAAAATAGCTTGCCGAAGGCAAAAAATGATGTCACTAAAAAGCTTATTTACCAAAGAATCCAGCTAACATCTTAAACGGATTAAACGAAAACCCAGACTCTGGAGCCCTCTCTGCATCAATATTTTTACATGTATCATCAGCAAGAGCTTTAATTTGTTGTTTTGCAGCAGCCCCACTGAAACGCATTACAGGACCCGCACTCATCTCACTTAAAACTTGTAAAAGTGTGAGCGCCTTTAATTCCCGCGTCTCAAAATCTTTCGGATACTTAGTAAAAATAGTCGTAGCCTTGAGAGTCGGATACTCCCTGCCCTCTATTTCATGCCTTGGGGTAATCTGAATATCACCATTAATGCGAGTAAAACCTATATGATTCACGCCTTTTATTACTGTACTTGATAATTTTTCCACAGCATCAGCTCGCCACGGCACCATCAGCACTGAATCACGAGACTGCATATTCATAAAAGCCTCTACCGAAAAACGCTGCAAGGCATTCATATCAATATTAGAATCAAAACCATTAGTAATAACCTTATCCAGAAAATTTACGTTAATATTCTTAATATCTGCTGCACTAAAAGAACTATGTGCAAGCTGCTTAAACAGTGATGTCTTAGTTTCACCCATATCTAATTTCTCGAAAACTGCAAAGGCAGCAGGTTCTAATAAGCCCTTAGAATTTTCGTTATATATAGGCATCAATTGATAGTGGCCAGTCGCAAGAGCTTTTTTAAAATGCTCCCAAGGCTCGCCTAAATTATCTATATTCGCAGCATTCTGGCTTTTCTGATAAAAAGCCTCTAGAGGTGAAACTGAATCTGCGGCTGTATCTTTAGCTTTTAAATTAAATACAGTCAAAAAGGTCTGAAACAGATTTTCTAAAAAATTCTTAGCCTCTGGAAGATTCGATGACTTAGAAGCCGAGCTAGAACCAAAAATCTTAATAGCAGTCTGCCCGCCTATCGTGACTGGGAAACGCAATTATCGTGACTGGGAAACAGATCGGAAGAGCACACGTCTGAACTCCAGTCACTAATGCGCATCTCGTATGCCGTCTTCTGCTTGAAAAAAAAAAA
>OGWG01000167.1_pt1 | contig 11740 bp, 9 predicted proteins | sample 1575911 | NCBI WGS metagenome assembly OGWG01 (sample SAMN07581534, study PRJEB24739) | freshwater metagenome
AGCAGGGGGGCAACAAACAGTAGAAATAGCGGGCTGCAGAGCCGTTGTCGTTAAAATTGCTTGGTGCTTGCGGCTTATCTCCATTAAACATTGAACTATCTTTATTATTGTATTCTTTACCCGCATAGTTATACGGTACACGCACCAATTCTCCAGAAACAAAACAAGTATATGGCGACTACGCATATATTAAAACACAAGCTCACGATTTAGGCCGTTGGCCTGCCAACTTCATCCACGATGGGAGCGAGGAGGTAGTTGGGTTGTTTCCGATGACTGGAAAAGGCAATGGTGGTGAACCGTATAACTATGCGGGTAAAGAATACAATAATAAAGATAGTTCAATGTTTAATGGAGATAAGCCGCAAGCACCAAGCAATTTTAACGACAACGGCTCTGCAGCCCGCTATTTCTACTGCGCCAAGGCGAGCAAAGCGGATAGGGATGCGGGGCTTGACAGTATCGAGATAATTAGTATATTTGCAGCATGGGAAAAAGAGGACCTGCAAGTACGGCTGTTGGTGGATACGGCAACATCACCGCCAAGGGTTACCGTCGAATCTACTGTGCAACACAAAAACGCTTGCGCATGGAGCACATTGTTGTTTGGGAGTCAGTTTATGGAGAGATTTCAGACGGATACCAAATACACCACATCAACGGAGATAAGCTCGACAATCGCATCGAGAACCTTACGTGCATTAGCGCACTGCATCACAAGCGGATACATTCCGGGTGTGAGTTGCGTCAAGACGGATGGTACAAACCATGCCGTAAGTGCGGCAACGTCGAACACGTTGACAATTACTATCGACGAAGCGACGGCATCAGTCCTTGGTGCAAACCCTGCGCAATCTCGAATGCAGTTCAGAATAAGCGCAAACGACGGGCGCAACATCCATAGCACCGTCAAGCCTACCGACCTGATGCGCTACCTCTGCCGTCTTGTCACGCCACCGGGAGGCACTGTCCTCGATCCCTTCATGGGCAGCGGCTCAACAGGCAAGGCCGCAGTGCTGGAGGGCTTCAGCTTCATCGGCATCGAGCGAGAGGCGGAGTACATCGCCATCGCCGAAGCACGCATTAACCACGCAACCAATGATTGACATGATAGCCAGGCAGCCGAGTAGTTTAAGTAGTAAAACGACGATTAGGGGGTACGCACCCCGACCGCAAACAGAAGTCGTAAATGTGAGTTCAAATATCACCTCGGTTGCAAATGGCTAAAAAAACAATAAGGTCATGCACGGCAAAGGGCGGTAGGCGAAAGGGCAAGTCATCAATAGGTAGTTATGTAGGGGATGGGAGGTATAAGTCAAAGCTTGAATCTTATTGTGCAAGGAAATTGGATGAACTGAACATTGACTACCAGTACGAAGGTGTTTCATATCAACTTTTAGATAGCTTTAAGTACAAGGGATTGTACTATAAGACAACAGCCAAGAGTTCGCTGATGAAGGATAGGACAGGCAGCCTTCAACTCCCAATTTCATATACACCAGATTTCGTATCCGCAAAGCATAAGTTTATCATTGAAACAAAGGGCTTTATATTAAGTAATCATTCATTTAACATACGATGGAAATTGTTTATCCACTATCTTTACATCAATGATATGTCTGACTATATGGTCTTTATGCCAAAAAACCAAAAACAGGTTGATCAAGTTATGAACATATTACAAAAGCACATAGCCCATGAAAAGGGAGCTGTCTAAATACTTTTCATTAGCCACCAATAACATATACGACTCAACGGCAAGGCTGTATGAAGACCTTCACGACAAAAATGGGGATCCGATAGTCGATGAGATATACACCCGAAAGCGTTGCACAGATTATATAATGGAGGTGAAGAGAGAGCTTACGTTTATGCGTGATGCCGCAAAAGAGTGGAGAGAAATGCAATTTAATTCAAATGAATATAAGAAACCAACAAGTCTTAGGGGCATTAGCGGAAACCAGGTTCGTTAGTGATTATGTCTTGTGCAGAGGCCTGCCATCTACATTTATGAAAGCATCTTATATGCAGGATAGGACGGAACACTGGGATGTGAGCATTGATGGAGTCAAAATAGACGTAAAGGCAAAAAGGAATTCAAGATGCGATAGCAGTGTAGAGGATAAATACTCTGTGTTTGAATTCATCAACGTATCAGGAACGAAAGGATGGGGAGTCGGCGATGCCGATAAAATAGCGTATGAGTTTAATGACATCTGGGTAGTGGTAAATAGAGAGAATCTGCACCAAAGAATAAAGATGGAGATAAAGCCTGATGACACCCCAACAACAAGTTCTAATGAGATAGTGCCATATAAGCTAACAACAAGGAGCAGGAGAGATGATGTCTATGTGTGGTTTCCGGTGACAGTCCTATTTGAAGATAGCATCTTGGATTATATAATAGACAAGATTGCAGATGACACCAAGGCTTATCATTTAAGGGCATAAACAAGCAATATGAGAAGACCAATTGTCATTTCTACTATATACACCCAAGAGGAATCTGGAAGCGCACTGTATCGCTTAAATATGCCAAATTCATACCTTGAAGAAAACAGCAGGGACTTCCAATTCGTAAACTACACAGGCTTTGATAAGATAGCCACGGAGGGGTTTTACCACACAGATATATTTGTAGTGAGCAGGGTGTTTGACACCAGGAGTATTGAGCTTGTAACGGAAACGAGAAATAGTTTAAAGCAGTGCAACGCACAGATAGTGTTAGACCTGGATGACTATTGGGTTTTGAACAAGGCTCACGTAAGCTACAAGCATTACAAAGACAACAATCTGACCAATATTATCAAGGAGAATATAAGACTCGCTGACTATGTAACCTGCTCAACGGAATATCTCGCCAGCAGAGCAAAGGAAGTAAACCCTAATATAACAGTCATTAAGAATACTCCGTATCCGAATAAGTTCCATCAGTATATCCCTGTTCATAAGCCTGCCTCATATACAAGGTTTGGATGGTTTGGTGGGGCTCAGCACGTTGAGGATATTGCGCTTATGGAGGAGGGTATGAGGAAGCTGTGCAATGACACATCTTTAAACGGGAAGTACACCGTGACTCTTGCAGGGTATAACGACAATGATGCGTATAACTACTACCAGTCTGTGTTTAGCAACAGGGGTAGGAATCCAAATTACAATAGAATTCCTGCTCGATCTGTGTATGAATATATGTACGGATATAACGAGGTTGATGTCACCTACGCCCCTGTGAATATGACTGAATTCAACAAGTCAAGGAGCGAGTTGAAGGTTGTGGAGGCAGGCTGGATGGGCAAGACGATTATAGCATCCAATATGAACTACTATGCAGAGCATATCAAGCATGGGGAGAATGGATTTATCGTCAAGCATAATGATCCCATGGGTTGGTACAAGTACACCAAACAACTGATACTCGACCCACAGATGAGAGAGGGGATGGCCAAGAATCTACAGGAATATGTTTTGAAAAACTTCTGCTTTCAGGAGATATTCTGCAAGAAAGGCAACTTATATAAAAAGATTTACCAAGATCACCAAATGCAAGACAGAATACCTAAACTTGTACAAAATGGAATCCTCGAACCAAAAAAGACTTAATCACTTCTTTCACATTTATGCAGGGGCTGATAATTGGCTTCTGCCTGTACATCAGCATTTCGTAACGCTGAATGCGTATGCCCTTATGGATAATCTGGAATCCGTGCAGGTGGGGATTATCGGCTCATCGGAACAACGGCAAGCTGTGATTGATCACATTCAGAATAATTACCAAAACCCCAAGATTCAAATAGCTGTGCAGCGTGATAGTGGATATGAGGGGGTCACACTACAAAAGCTGTGGGAGTTCTCCAAAGAGAATGATGGCTACTTGTTCTATGCCCACACCAAGGGGACTTCAAGGGGTGGTATTGTCAATCAACTGTGGGCCAGGTCTATGTTGTTTTTCAATGTAGTTCGTTGGACACAGGCTATGAAAGATTTAGATCAGCCTGGTGTAGATGCAGTTGGCTGTCATTACTTATGCAAGGAGGAGTTCCCTGAGTATTTTGAGTTATACAAAGAACATCATCCCAATGCATATCCTTTCTTTGCAGGGAACTTTTGGTGGGCAAAGGCTCACCACGTTAGAAAACTTAAAGACCCACTCACTGATGATAAGTATTCTGCTGAAGGATGGCTTGGCAGTTATAACATATCCGTTATAGATATGTTCAAGGGGATGCCATCGCTTAACGCCTTTCAAAACATAACCTTTTAAAATGCACAGCCAGCATAACATAAACAATCAAATTAAGAAGATTTGGTACGCCCCATATAAATTTGAATCGTATGGACAGGAGGAGATTGAAGCAGTAGAAGAATCCCTTAAATCTGGATGGCTAGGAGGTCAGGGGCCAAGGTCTGTTGAATTTGAAAAGCAAGTTGCCGAAATATTTGGCAAAAAGTATGGGGTATTCGTGAATTCAGGTTCATCAGCATGTTTGCTTGCGATAGCATCTTTGAATTTGCCAAAAAAAAGCAAGATTATTACCCCTGCATGCACATTTTCAACGACACTAGCGCCAATCGTGCAATTAGGATATGAGCCTGTGTTTGTTGATGTTGGCTTAAATGATTATGTCGCAGACGTTGAGCAGGTGATACTTTCTATTACACCTGACGTAAAGGCTGTAATGCTACCGAATTTAATTGGCAACAAACCAAATTGGAAGCATTTAAAGCAAGAAATAAGACTGCTCGGAAGACCAGAAATCATCTTAATAGAGGACTCGGCAGATACCATAACTAAAACATTGGAATCAGATATCTCTACAACTAGTTTTTATGCATCGCACATAATAACAGCCGGGGGCATAGGAGGCATGGTCATGTTTAATGATGAGAAGTATTTAAAAACGTGCTTGCAGTATAGGGATTGGGGCAGAGTAGGCGATGATTCTGAGGTGATGGGTGACAGATTCAATCAATTGATAGATGACATCCCATACGATCATAAATTCCTGTACTCCGTGCTTGGCTATCACATGAAGGCATGTGAGATGAACGCTGCATTTGGACTAGTTCAATTGAAAAGATTTAATGAGTTCTCAAAGAGAAGGAGGGGAAACGTGCGACGATATTTGGAGAATTTAAATGGAGTGGGGGACTTGATACTCCCCGATGACTCAATAGAGCCAAACTGGTTGGCTATGCCACTACAAACAAGCAGACGGTTTGAATTATTGTCTTATCTGGAGGAGAATAACATACAAACAAGAGTGACTTTTGCTGGTAATGTGACGAGACACCCTGCTTATAGGCAGTATTTTAGGGAATTTGTCAACTCTGATACAATAATGAAAAACGGCTTTTTAATCGGCGCTCATCACGGAATGGATTTAGATGACGTTGATTATGTGTGCAATAAAATTAAAGAATTTTTTAACAAATGAATGCATTAATTTTAGGGGACGGCATTTTGGGGAGCGAGATTCGCAAAAAAACTAAATGGGACTTTTTATCACGCAGGAAAGATGGTATAGACGCATTGAGTTTCAAGGATTGGGAAAACTTACTAAACGACTATGATGTTGTCATAAATTGCATAGCAAACACAGACACATATTCAGAAGAAAAGAGTGGTCATTGGATGGTAAATTATAGCTTCGTATCCAACTTAGTCGATTATTGCAACGCTACCAATAAGAAGATAGTACACATATCAACGGATTTCGTCTATGGTAATTCGGTTAGCAATGCGTCTGAAAATGATATACCCATACATGCTGGCAATTGGTATTCATACACGAAGTTATTGGCTGATGCATATATAGAATTAAAGTCAAGAGAGTATTTAATTTGCCGGGGGTCGCATAAGCCAAGTCCATTCCCCTACGAAAAGGCATGGGTGGATCAATTTGGTAATTTCGACTATGTAGATATCATTGCTGATTTTATCATAAGTCTTATAAATATAAACGCAACTGGATTGTATAATATCGGTACGGGTGTTAAAAGCGTTTTTGAGCTTGCCAATAAGACAAATAAAAATGTAATCCCATTCAGAAAGAGTTCAGCAACACCAGCTGATACTACTATGAATATATCAAAACTAAAAAATAAATTTCAGAGCAAGGAGGTGGTCATATCGGCATTTAGCAGAAACTACGATTGGATAAAAAAATTAAATAAAGACACGAAGGTCACAGTTTACAGAAAAGGTGATTTGATTTTAGACGGGGAAATCAAAATACAAAAAAACGTAGGCAGATGTGTCCATACATTTTTTTATCATTTGTATAATAGATACGAAACACTTTCGGATTTAACTTATTTTTCACAGGATTATCACGAAGATCACGTTGCCAATTATATAGAATTGATGAACGGAAGTTTAGAAATCTTAAATGAGAATGCAATAGAAAAAATAGATGATAATTGCTGGTTCTTCAACACGCAATTTAATGCGGCAATATATTGCAACAACGAAGGAAATCCACATGACTATGGCTTAAATTTAAGCAACTTGTGGCGCAGACTCTTCAATACAATGCCGCCAAACATTTATAGATTTACACCAGCGGGTCATTTTGCCATAACCAAAGAGCATGCCACAAAAATATCAAGAGATGTGTACAAAAAAATAATAGACATCCTCGAGTCTGAAAATAGGGCTCCGTGGGAAGTAGAGAGATTAGAGCCCTATATCTTTATAAACAACTACAAGGATTTAAAATAAATCCAATAAGTCTTTAATCGCAAGAAACCTCATCTCTTCGCCATAAGTATAATCAATAGTATTGCTGCGAATCCCCAAATTGAACTTGAGATATATCTGATAGCCGGGACTTTTTCTTTGAAAACAATCCTCTCCACAGGGGTTTTAATTGTCCTAACGATTGTGTCAGGCAGGCATTTAGCCTGAATTGAAATGGTGTCATAGGTTCTTATAATCTTTAATTGCAACTTCTCTTTGACAACTTCAATAGTGTCAATACTCTTGGATACGATGGTGTCGTGATACTCAACCCCCTTGACAATAACAGTATCTCTAATGGATATGTATTCAGTCTTAATGATGTCAGGGGACTTCTTAATAGCCCTCTTTAAGTGCCACTGAGATGAACAAGATGATAACAATATCAACAGTATTATAAGCCTTTTCATTTTGCGTCTCTTTGTTGCCTGTATAATTTATAAACCTCCCCCGCATTCTTTATGTTGTACCCGGTGTTCATCTTGTATTTAATCATGTAGTCTTTTAGCTGCTCATCAGTAAGATTCTTTCCTTTCAACTTACCTATCATTTCAGCAGTTGCATTAGAAGTAGGGCTATACATAATATCATAATAGCCCGCATCCCAATTCTCCCTTGGATTTGACCTGGCAGACATTTTGAATGAATTGACGAAGTTTATTACCTGTGATGGTGGGATGCCCTTTTTGATAAGCATATCCCTGTAATCATTAAACTCGGCAATCACATCTTCTTTAGTCAACCCGCCCTTTCCGTTGACTGCATCGTAATATTTCTCCCCAAGGTTTCTGGATGCACTCTTGATAGTTTCAATCCTTGCCGATGACCTTAGCGCAATCTCATTTAACTGATCTTCATACTGATACTTCTTTAGGCTGGGGTTGGTGGTCTTTAACACAGACTTCAATGGGGAGAACATAGATGAAATTGCTTTAAGCTCTGAGTTTTGCGTAGGGACTTCCCCGATATTCAAATCATCAGTCTTTACGTTAGCCACTTTACTCGCAACCTTATCGAGCAGAAAGTAAGCACCGGCTATGATAACGGATGTCTCAGGACCCGTAGTTACCTTTTCAACAGCAGTCGCCAACCTCTTGGGGCCTATGCCCACAACAGGGTATAACGACTGAGATAATGCCTTATAGAAGTATGGGGTGTTGGGGTCTAAGACATCCTCGTATCTGGGCTCAACCTTCTCATAATCATAACTAACCTTTGTGTTGAAGAAGTTGTCATAGTTGTCTATGGCATTAACGGCATTTAATATGGGGACTGCGGATTTAATCTCTTTAGTCCATTCCGCAGGATTCTTTGGCAAGAAAGACAACACAGCATCTTTCATTGCCGTGTACTCCTTATCCCCATACATCATATACTTACCACCGAGGCCCTTGTCATCGCCTTGATTCAGCACCTGATTGAGCATCTTACCTGCCCCAATTTCAGCGAGTGTAGTAAATGGCATAGCCTGTTGGGTCTTGGCAATTTTCAGGTAGTAGCGATTCCCCTTTTTATCTTTCATAGGGGTGAATATGATGAAGTTACGCATCTTCTCGCCATCGCTAATCTTCTCCCAATCATCATCATCTGCAACAAGAGCATTGTAGAACATAATAATACCAACAGATAAGGATAGCTGAGCGAGCTTGATGGCGAAATTTGCAGGGTTATTCTTAATGTATTGGGCACCAACCCTAAAGCCCTGTATGGATGCATTTAAGTAGGGGATTACGTTCTCCCCTGCTTTAGCCCATGAGCCTCCTTGAGCGAAGTCAATTACCTCCCTTGATGCAACAGCCGCCTGAGTCTTAATCTGATCCGCCTCCTCTGCATTGGGCTGCCGACCATTTTGGCTCACGAAATCAGACATAAGATCCCCTTTAGTCTTTTTATACACAGCTAACCTAACACCAACCTCGGAGTATTCGCCGAAAGTAGATAAAGCCCCTTTTATCTTGTTAAACGACCCCCCTTGTATTGACTGAGCCTCAAAGCCTTCCGTGGACAGGAAGTCCATGCCTCCACCGTATTCAAGCCATTCTTTGAAATCTGTGCTTTTACTCATCTTATCGTGCATACCCTTGAATGCATCTCTGGATATCTTGAATATGGATGAGTATAGATTGTTGCCGTAGATGTTGGTGAACATAGCGACGTGAAGGATATCCCTGGGGAAGTTCTTGAGTGCGAATAGTGGGTTTACCTGCGTGGCAAATGACTTCAATATAGCCGATCCGCTAAGTATCCTTATGTTTTTCGCTATGTTTGGATTTATCAAATGCCTTGTGGCATCATAAAGTTGCTTTTGGAAGTCTTCACGGATATAGAACTGCGCCTTCTCTCCATCAACAAAGTAGTTTACAGGCTTGAAGTTGGGCTGATTATCATTTGAAATCCAGCTACTGTTATTGGGGTCATTAGCTGCCTGTGCAATAGCTGTGTAGGTTTTGTTTCGTGCCACTCTTGAAAAGACGCTTTTAGCAGAGAACGCCAACAGCAACCTTGAGTTCATCATGATTTCTGAATCAGAGCCACTCTCTAGTCTTTTGATTTGCGCTGCATTTAGCGCAAGGTCTTTTACATCGATTAATGTCTCCCCATCCTGAAAGCTCACGAAGTTATTTAAGAACCTACGAGGCTGATATAAGAGGGGCTTTAGCATGTCGTACAGGTCTTGAGTGATAAGCCCATTCTCCCTCATTATATCCAACAGCTTCTTGTATGCGTCAAAGTAAGTCTCTGACCTACGCATTAAGTCATTAAAAAGAGTGATGCCTAAAATGTTGCGGTAGTCATTGAGATTCGCCTCGGCTATCTCTTTGTTTATCGGGACACCACTCTCACCTTCTGTGTGGACTATTCTTTCCTTTCCCTTGTTGTCAAAGTCCTCGTCAATTTGTATTATCCTGCGTAGTTGTATTATCTTATCCAGATAGTCTGAGTTCTCTTTATTTAGGTCGTCATAGATAGCCCCGAAGTTCTCATCTACAAACATCTTTGCCATTGAGCCTGCCCCTGCCTGAGCTACAAACAAGTCCCTTGCGTTCTTTAAGTTGGCATCAATTAAAGCCTTCTTCAATGGGGATGCTCTATCAGCGAGCTTAACCACAGCTTTCGTTAATACCCCACCCCTTTTAGACATAGTTTCAAGAAGAGCCCTCTGCCTGTCAAAAGCCTCATCTATCGGGGTTTGGAACATTATATTAGGGCTGTCCTTGCTGAATGCACCCACATTTGATGTGGCTGATTTTATTTGGACAGGGGAAAGCGCAATGTATGATTTTGACCCTACGTCTTCAACAGCATTGATGTAGAATACACCATCTATATTAAAATTACTCAAAAAAGAGTTTAAAAATGAGAGCTGTTCTGCTTGACTAAAATAAAAGGGATATTCTCCTACTTGAGTCTCTCCGAATATATTAGTATATTCTAAAACAAGCTCTTCGTCAAGGGCTTTATTAATCAAATCTGATTGATATTCTGTTAGACCATCAAAAGCATATAGTTTTTCTGCAACCTTTGTAATAATTTCAAATCCATTCCATGTGGGGAATCTTTCGTACTCTTCTAAAGTTACTGGATTTTTTATATTCAAAAACACAGGGATTATTCTATGACCCTTCTTTGCTGCCCCTGCGTCTTCAGCCGCCTTGAGTGTGCCAAAATGAAATCCAGTATCTTTCCCCTCAGTCTTATATGCACTAAATTCCGTAAAATCAGCATTAGTGCCATGATAAACCACCATAGGCTCACCATTAGCATCTACTACCTTTGAAGCGTTTTCAGGGTCATTCTGCCAATCCCCAAACCAATCCTTAAACCTTTTAGTCCTTACCGTCACCCACTGTTCAGGCGTAAGGTTGGTGTCCTTACCATTAGGGGCTTTTAGCCATTCTTTTTTATCTACTACCCCTAACTCCTCTTTGAACGTATTGACTTGTGTCTTGGGTATTTCTACCGCCACAGCTGTTGCCCCCATTTCTTGAGCCGCTAAAACCCTATGTCTTCCATCTTCAAAAGATAATTTCCCCCCATACAATCCAACAACACTTGGCTCATAAGTTACTTTCGTGCCTCTTGTTCTTTCCCTTGTTTTGGGATTTATAAAGCTACTGTCTGACAAATAATTTATTAGAAATTCCTTGGCTTTTTGAACTCTATTCCCTATTTGGTTTTCCTTTTTTGTAACATCATAAGATGGATTATCTTTAGCGTGTCTTTGCAGTAATTTATTTATAGGCACAAATACCAATGTATTCTCCCCCGGTCTTCTTAGTGTGTAATCAAGCGACATTAGCTTTGAATCTATCTCAATAGCGTTTCTCTCTCGCTCTATTTCTTTGATTGCGCTGTCTTTTACCGTGCCATCAGAGTCGAAGTCCGATTGCTCTAAATACTGAATACTTTGTTGTACCCCCCCCTCGTACAAGTAAATCTTATCTTCGGGGCGCACCCCTTCCAATAACTCGCTTTCGCTTATCATTGTTTGCTTACGCTGTTCGGGTGTCATTTTTGCCCTGCGTTGGGCGTTTCGGGCTTCTGCTTCTCCTGCAAGGCGTTTGTATTTTTGTTCTTTTGTTAAATATTTATCAAACTGCTCGCCTTCTTTTTTTAATTTTTCATACTCACTTAATAGCCCATTTTTTTCAGAAAAATCTCTAACATCTTTTTTATCTAAATCAGCTATTTGGAATGTCCCAAAATTTTTAAACCCCTTTTCTGTAAGTTTATTTGCAAATATTTTAGAATTAAAAAACCATTTAAAATAGGCGTCTTTTAGTTTTTTAGGGATTGGGGTATCTTTAAATTCACTTGGACTACCCCCTCTCGCAAACCCCTCTATATCTTGTATAGCGTGTTGGATTTCGTGTATTAAAATTGACCTACGTTCTCCTAAAGATATTTGACTTTTTGTTGCATAAACACCAGCATTAAGGGTTATCGTTTTCGTTTGCCTATTATAAGATGCCCCAGTATCCTGATATCGTGACTGGGAAC